>OHPI01000745.1_pt1 | contig 20960 bp, 18 predicted proteins | sample 1577651 | NCBI WGS metagenome assembly OHPI01 (sample SAMEA3879578, study PRJEB24766) | human gut metagenome | biome: human-associated habitat; feature: feces | place: USA | collected 1985/1987
CCGCCCGCCGAGAAGCCGGAACTTTCGTAAACTTGCAAAGCTGAAAAGCTAAACGAACAAGTAATCATTTAACAAAGCACATTATGAACAGTATTACATTTAAAAAAGACCTGGTTGGGGTTCAAAACGACTTATTACGCTTCGCATACAAGCTCACCTCCGACCGAGAAGAAGCAAACGACCTTCTTCAAGAAACATCGCTCAAAGCTTTGGATAATGAAGATAAATACATGCCCGATACTAATTTCAAAGGTTGGATATATACTATCATGCGCAACATCTTTATCAACAACTACCGTAAAGTGGTGCGCGACCAGACATTTGTAGACCAGACAGACAATCTTTACCATCTGAATCTTCCGCGCGACAACGCTTTTGAGTGTACGGAAAGCGCATACGACCTGAAAGAGATGCACCGCATTGTCAATTCATTGCCACGCGAATATAAAGTCCCGTTCTCCATGCACGTTTCCGGTTTCAAATACCGCGAGATAGCCGAAAAACTGGGACTTCCGTTAGGAACAGTAAAGAGCCGCATATTCTTCACCCGCCAAAAACTACAACAGGAATTGAAGGATTTTGTTTAATCGGCATCTACATAAAACCACATAAATTCATCCCATGAGGTAAATCCATTCGCCTCATGGGATTTTTTTGTCCCGGAAAAACGATTCAACCGTCCCAATTCCCCCACCGGTCAAAGCGTCTTGACAGCATGTTCATTTCCAACAAAATAAGTAATCAACAAGCTGTTGAAAACTTCTAAGTAAGATTTTAGTTAAAACATTGTGGGGAATTGTGGGGAAATGTGTATTTTTACCGTCACTTATTATAATAAGGTGAAAAATGATACGTTTTTTAGGCAATATCGAAGCTAAGACCGATGCAAAGGGACGCGTATTTATCCCTGCCGGCTTCCGGAAGCAGTTGCAAGCTGCCTCCGAGGAAAGGCTCGTGTTGCGTAAAGATGTATTCCAAGACTGTCTGGTGCTCTATCCGGAAAGTGTCTGGTTCGCCACGCAGAACCAACTTCGGCAGCGGCTGAACAAATGGAATGCGAAACACCAACAAATCTTCCGACAGTTTGTGAGTGATGCTGAAATCATGGTTCCCGACGGGAACGGACGCATCCTGTTGCCCAAACGCTACCTGCAAATGGCAGGCATACAAAGCGACGTACGCTTCATCGGCGTGGACAACACGATTGAAATCTGGGCGAAAGAAAAGGCCGAACAACCTTTCATGAACCCCGAAGAATTCAGCGAAGCCTTGCAAGACATCTTGGGAGAGAGTGGGATGATTAGTGATTAACGTATTAGCGATGAACGATGAAAGAAGAAACGACATATCATATTCCGGTACTGCTGATGCCGAGTGTTGACGGAATGAATATACGCCCCGACGGAACGTATGTGGACATGACCTTCGGCGGAGGAGGCCATTCACGCGAGATACTGTCCCGGCTGGGTGAAGGCGGAAGGCTGCTGGGGTTCGACCAGGACGAAGATGCGGAACAGAACATTGTGAATGACCCGCACTTTACATTTGTACGCAGCAACTTCCGTTATCTGCATAACTTCCTGCGCTATCATGGCATTGAGCAGGTGGATGCCATACTCGCCGATCTTGGCGTGTCGTCGCACCATTTCGACGACAGCGAACGGGGATTTTCTTTCCGTTTCGACGGTATGCTCGATATGCGTATGAACAAACGCGCCGGATGCACCGCCGCCGATATTGTGAACACCTACGAGGAAGAACGCCTTGCCGATATCTTCTATTTGTACGGGGAACTAAAGAACAGCCGCAAGCTGGCATCCGTCATAGTCAAAGCGCGCGCCACCCGGCAGATCAGTACGATCGGAGATTTTCTGGACATCATCAAGCCCCTCTTCGGACGGGAAAGAGAAAAGAAAGAACTCGCAAAAGTATTTCAGGCATTGCGCATTGAAGTCAACCGGGAAATGGAAGCACTGAAAGAGATGCTATATGCCGCTACGGAAGCATTAAAGCCCGGCGGCCGACTGGTGGTAATCACCTACCATTCTTTGGAAGACCGCATGGTGAAAAACATTATGAAGACCGGGAACATAGAAGGTAAAGCCGAAAAAGACTTCTTCGGGAACGTACAGACGCCTTTCCGCTTGGTCAACAACAAGGTTATCGTTCCGGACGAAACGGAAATAGAACGTAACCCACGCTCAAGAAGCGCCAAACTGAGGATTGCGGAGAAGATTGAGAAATAAATGAAAATGAAAAAGTGATAAAGCAATAGGGTGATGAACGAAACAGATTATAAACAGGAAGGACAGAAAGGTGAAAAAGTGAAAAGACGCACCTCGCTAAAGAACATTATCGGCGGCGACATTCTGGCTACGGACTTCTTCCGCCGCCAGACCAGACTGCTTGTTCTCATCATGGTTCTTATTCTGTTCTACATCCACAACCGCTATGCCTGTCAGCAACAAATGATAGAGATAGACAAACTCAAGAAAGAACTGATAGATATTAAGTACGACGCCCTGACACGCAGCTCCGAATTAATGGAACGCAGCCGTCAATCGCGCATCGAGGAATATATCGCAACAAAAGAAAGCGATTTGCAGACTTCGACCAATCCGCCGTATTTAATCAAATGAGAGCAAAGAACAGGGGCAAACAAGATTTAGTAAATTGCAAGCAACGATTTAGTAAATCGTAAGCGACAATTTAGTAAATCATAAACCCCCAAATAGTAAATTGTAATTCGTTAAAACAGTAAATTAAAAAAGCCTTGGCAGTAAACAAGAAAAATATAATGACACGTTACTTCTTCGTAGTCCTTGTCATGGGACTGATAGGAGTGGCTATTATCGTAAAAGGTACCGTCATCATGTTTGCCGAACGGCAGTACTGGCAAGATGTCGCCGACCGCTTTGTGAAGGAGAACGTCACCGTCAAGCCCAACCGGGGCAATATTCTTTCATCCGACGGCAAACTGATGGCAAGTTCCTTACCGGAGTACCGCATTTACATGGACTTCAAAGCAGGCGGTCAGAAGAAAGACACCATGCTTATGAACCACCTGGGTGAAATCTGCGAGGGACTGCACCGGATATTCCCGGATAAGAGCGCCGCCGAATTCAAGAGGCACCTGCTGAAAGGGCGCAAAAAGGGAAGCCGCAACTACCTGATCTATCCCAAACGCATCTCTTACATCCAGTACAAAGAAGCCAAGCGGCTGCCGGTGTTCAACCTGAACAAATACAAGGGCGGCTTCCACGAGCAGACTTACAACCAGCGTAAAAAACCTTTCGGTTCTTTGGCAGCCCGTACATTGGGCGACCTCTACGCCGATACGGCACAAGGGGCAAAGAACGGCATTGAGCTTGCCTTTGACACCCTGCTGAAAGGACGCGACGGCATTACCCACCGCCAGAAGGTGATGAACAAATACCTGAACATAGTGGACATCGCTCCCGTAGACGGTTGCGACATCATCTCCACCATCGACGTGGGCATGCAGGACATTTGTGAAAAGGCATTGATAGACAAACTGAAGGAAATCAACGCCAATGTAGGCGTCGCCGTACTGATGGAGGTGCAGACCGGAGAGGTAAAGGCAATCGTCAATATGATGAAAGCGGGCGACGGAAAGTATTACGAAATGCGCAACAACGCCATCAGCGACATGCTGGAACCGGGCTCCACCTTCAAGACCGCCTCTATCATGGTGGCACTGGAGGACGGAAAGATCACTCCCGACACAGAAGTCGATACAGGAAACGGCATCATGATGATGCATGGCCGCGCAATGAAAGACCACAACTGGCACCGGGGCGGATATGGCAAGATCAACGTTACGCGCATCCTGGAAGTATCATCCAACATCGGCGTTTCGCATCTCATCGACAAACATTACGGCGACAATCCGCAGAAGTTTGTGGACGGCCTGAAGCGCATCGGCATAGACCGCCCGCTCCACCTGCAAATAGCCGGAGAAGGCAAGCCCAACATACGTGGCCCTAAAGAACGTTATTTCTCCAAGACCACCCTGCCCTGGATGAGTATCGGCTACGAAACGCAGGTGCCGCCGCTCAATATCCTGACCTTCTACAACGCCATTGCCAATAACGGCACAATGGTGCGCCCCAAGTTCGTGAAAGCAGCAGTGAAGGACGGCGAAGTTGTCCATGAGTTCCCAACGGAAGTCATCAATCCCAAAATCTGTTCAGACCACACGCTGACACAAATACGGGAAATCCTGCATAAGGTGGTCTCCGAAGGATTGGCAAAACCTGCCGGAAGCAAGCAGTTTGCCGTAGCCGGCAAAACGGGTACTGCACAGATTTCCCAGGGTGCCGCCGGATATAAGGCGGGGCGGGTGAACTATCTTGTCAGCTTCTGCGGATACTTCCCGGCCGAGGCGCCCAAATACAGCTGCATTGTCTCCATACAAAAACCCGGACTTCCGGCATCAGGAGGCTTAATGGCGGGTAGCGTATTCAGCAAGATTGCCGAAAGAGTATATGCCAAGAATTTAAGATTTGACATACGCAGTGCGATAGACAGCACCACGAACGTGATTCCTACGGTAAAAGCCGGAGAGATGAACGAAGCGTTATACGTGCTCGATGCCCTGGATGTCCCGGTACAGAAACAGTTTGAGGCAAAAAAAGGACAAGAACTATGGGGACACAGCCAGGCTGCCCCGTCTGCCGTCATCCTGCAAAACCAGAAGAGCTCCGCCGGCATAGTGCCCAGCGTAGTAGGCATGGGAGCCAAAGATGCCGTTTACCTGCTGGAACGAAAAGGACTGAGGGTGCGCCTCAACGGCGTCGGCAAAGTAAGAAGCCAGTCCATTCCGGGTGGCAGCAGACTTGTCAGGGGACAGACGATAAGCCTGACGTTACATTAATTATAGAATATACATTATATATAATAAGGTATGAAATTAAGCGAACTATTAAAAACGATACAACCGGTACAAGTCACCGGTAGTACGGAGAAAGACATAACAGGAGTAAACATCGACTCCCGTTTAGTTGCAGCCGGACATCTGTTCATGGCGATGCGCGGCACGCAGACCGACGGGCACGCATACATCCCGGCAGCTATCGAAAAGGGCGCCATAGCTGTGCTCTGCGAGGACATGCCGGAAGAACCTACCCCCAACATTACGTATATCCAAGTAAAAGACAGCGAAAATGCAGTTGGCAAGGTTGCTACCGCTTTCTACGGCGATCCCACCTCCAAAATGGAGTTGGTGGGCGTGACAGGCACCAATGGCAAAACAACCATTGCTACCTTATTATATAATACATTCCGCCATTTCGGATATAAAGTCGGACTAATTTCCACCGTATGCAACTACATCGACGACCGGGCCATACCGACCGAACATACCACCCCTGATCCGATCACCCTCAACCGCCTGTTGGGCGAAATGGCCGATTCCGGTTGCAAATACGCATTTATGGAAGTCAGCTCCCACTCCATTGCGCAGCAACGCATCAGCGGGCTGAAGTTTGCCGGCGGCATCTTCACCAACCTCACGCGCGACCACTTGGATTACCATAAGACTGTCGAGAACTACCTCAAGGCTAAGAAGAAATTCTTCGATGATATGCCGAAAAATGCTTTCAGCCTTACCAACCTTGACGACAAGAACGGCTTGGTCATGACTCAAAATACACGTTCGCGAGTATATACCTACTCCTTAAGAAGCCTGAGTGACTTCAAGGGTAAGATATTGGAGTCTCATTTTGAAGGCATGCTGCTTGACTTCAACAATCGTGAGCTGGCCGTACGTTTCATCGGCAAGTTCAATGCCTACAATCTTCTCGCCGTATTCGGCGCAGCCGTATTGTTGGGCAAGAAAGAAGAAGATGTCCTCATAGCTCTCAGCACTCTGCACCCGGTAGCCGGAAGGTTCGACTCTATCCGCTCTCCCAAAGGCATTACTGCCATTGTGGACTATGCACACACTCCGGACGCTTTGGTCAACGTGCTGAATGCCATTCACGATGTGCTGGAAGGCAAAGGGAAAGTGATTACCGTAGTCGGCGCCGGCGGCAACCGCGACAAAGGAAAGCGCCCCATCATGGCCAAGGAATCTGCCCGCCTGAGCGACCGCGTCATCATCACTTCCGACAACCCGCGATTTGAAGAACCGCAGGACATCATCAATGATATGCTGGCCGGACTGGACAAGGATGATATGCAAAAGACAATCAGCATTACCGATAGAAAAGAAGCAATAAAAACCGCCTATATGCTGGCACAACCGGGAGATGTCATCCTCATTGCCGGCAAAGGACATGAAAACTATCAGGAGATAAAAGGAGTGAAGCATCATTTCGACGATAAAGAAATTATTAAAGAAATTATGAATTGAGAACCATGAATCATGAATTTCAAAGAAGCATGTCATGCTGTTTGCTCGGCATACATCATGCCGGCAATTCATTAATTCATAACTCAGAACTGAAAAAGACATGTTATACTACTTATTTCAATGGTTAGACAAATACGACTTCCCCGGTGCGGGCATGTTCGGCTACACATCTTTCAGAGCGTTAATGGCTATCATCCTGGCATTGCTCATTTCGAGCATATGGGGTGATAAGTTTATTAATCTATTAAAACGCAAGCAAATCACCGAGACGCAACGGGATGCCAATATCGACCCGTTCGGAGTAAACAAGGTAGGAGTGCCGAGTATGGGCGGAGTAATCATTATTTTTTCCATCCTGATTCCCTGTCTGTTGCTGGGCAAGCTGAACAATATCTATATGATTCTGATGCTTATCACCACTGTCTGGTTAGGCTCATTGGGATTTGCAGACGACTACATCAAGATATTCAAAAAAGACAAAGAAGGGCTGCATGGCAAATTCAAAATCATCGGCCAGGTAGGTCTTGGACTGATTGTAGGCCTTACGCTATACCTCAGCCCGCAGGTTGTCATTCGTGAGAATATTGAAGTGGAAAATCCGGGGCAAGGCATTGAAGTAGTACATGCTGCCAAAGAAATCAAGGCTACACAGACCACCATTCCTTTTTTCAAAAGCAATAACCTGGACTATGCAGACCTTGTCTCCTTCATGGGAGAACATGCACAAACAGCCGGCTGGATACTGTTCGTGTTCGTTACGATTTTCGTGGTAACCGCCGTCTCCAACGGCGCCAACCTGAACGACGGCATGGACGGCATGGCAGCAGGCAACTCCGCCATTATCGGTCTGACGCTGGGTATACTGGCATACGTATCCAGCCACATCGAATATGCCGGCTATCTGAATATCATGTATATCCCAGGATCGGAAGAACTGGTAATCTTCATTTGCGCCTTCATCGGTGCGATGATCGGCTTCCTTTGGTACAACGCTTATCCGGCACAAGTATTCATGGGTGATACGGGCAGCCTGACCATCGGCGGTATCATTGCCGTATATGCCATCATCATCCACAAAGAACTGCTGATACCTATTCTCTGCGGGATATTCCTCGTAGAGAACCTGTCGGTGATACTGCAACGGGTATATTATAAAGCCGGTAAACGAAAAGGAGTTAAACAGCGTCTCTTCAAACGGACGCCGATACACGACCACTTCCGTACCGGCATGAACCTGATAGAGCCCGGTTGCAAAGTGGTATTTACACAACCGACGCAGCTGTTCCATGAATCAAAGATTACCGTCCGTTTCTGGATTGTAACCATTGTATTGGCAGCAATAACAATTATAACGTTAAAGATAAGATAACAACCCAATGAAGAATTATGAATGAAAAATGAAGAATTACCGATACAGCGCAACAATACGCAGCTGAATTCTTCATTCATCATTCTCCATTCTTAATTATAATAATATATGAGTAGAATTGTAGTTTTAGGAGCTGGCGAGAGTGGTGCGGGAGCTGCCGTACTCGCCAAAGTAAAAGGTTTCGACACATTCGTATCCGATATGTCCGCCATCAAAGACAAATACAAGGAACTGTTGGACAAGCATGGCATTGTCTGGGAAGAAGGGCAACACACTGAAGAACTGATACTCAACGCCGATGAAGTGGTGAAAAGTCCCGGCATCCCCAATGACGCTCCGCTTATTCTAAAATTAAAAGAAAAAGGCATTCCTATCATCTCCGAAATAGAGTTTGCCGGACGTTATACAGACGCCAAGATGATTTGTATCACCGGCTCCAACGGTAAGACTACCACCACTTCGCTCATTTATCATATCTTCAAGAGTGCGGGACTGAACGTGGGACTGGCAGGAAACATCGGCAACAGCCTTGCCCTACAAGTAGCCATGGAAAAGCATGATTATTATGTCATAGAACTGAGTTCCTTCCAGTTGGACAACATGTATAAGTTTCGCGCCAACATCGCTGTCCTCATGAATATCACTCCCGATCATCTGGACCGATACGACCACTGCATGCAGAAATATGTAGATGCGAAATTCCGCATCACGCAGAACCAGACACCGGAAGACGCTTTCATTTACTGGAACGACGACCCTATCATCCGCAGAGAACTGGAGAAGCATGGCTTAAAAGCGCATCCCTATCCTTTCGCCGCCGTAAAAGAGGACGGCGCCATCGCCTATGTGGAAGACGGAGAAGTGGAAATCAACGAGCCTATCGCTTTCAACATGGAACAAGAGGAACTTGCGCTACATGGCACCCACAACCTGTATAACTCACTGGCTGCCGGTATCTCCGCCAACCTTGCCGGTATCAAAAAAGAAGATATCCGCAAAGCCTTGTCCGATTTCAAAGGGGTGGAACACCGCCTTGAAAAGGTGGCGACAGTGCGCGGCATCCAGTTCATCAACGATTCCAAGGCAACCAACGTCAATTCCTGCTGGTATGCTTTACAAAGCATGACCACCAAGACCGTCCTCATTCTCGGTGGCAAAGACAAAGGAAACGATTATACCGAAATAGAAGAACTGGTACGTACCAAATGTTCGGCTTTAATCTATTTGGGACTGCACAATGAGAAGTTGCATGAGTTCTTCGACCGCTTCGGGCTTCCTGTGGCCGACGTGCAAACAGGCATGAAAGATGCAGTGGAAGCTGCTTTCCAATTGGCCAAGAAGGGTGAGACCGTATTGTTAAGTCCTTGCTGCGCTTCGTTCGACCTCTTCAAGAGTTATGAAGACCGGGGCGATCAATTCAAGAAATACGTAAGAGAATTATAAATGGATTTATTAAAAAGCATATTCAAAGGAGACAAAGTAATCTGGATAATTTTCCTCTTCCTCTGTCTCATCTCCATTACGGAAGTGTTCAGTGCTGCCAGTACGCTCACTTACAAGAGTGGCGACCACTGGGGGCCTATCACCCAGCACAGCATTATCCTAATGGTGGGTGCTGTAATTGTGGTTCTCATGCACAACATTCCCTACAAATGGTTCCAGGTGTTTCCCGTCTTTCTGCTACCGGCTTCTGCCATACTGTTGGTGCTGGTCATGATGATGGAACGCATCAATGGTGCGGCGCGCTGGATGACATTCATGGGCATACAGTTCCAACCTTCGGAGATTGCAAAAATGGCGGTTATCATTGTCACAGCCTTCATCCTTTCCAAGGGGCAAGACGAAGACGGAGCCCATCCAAAGGCATTTAAAAGGATCATGATAATAACCGGAGCCATCTGCCTGCTCATCGCCCCGGAAAACTTATCCACAGCGGCATTGCTGTTTGGAGTGGTTTTCCTGATGTGTTTCCGCAAAAAAACTATTGGTATTAATCGGCGGTCTGACATCGGTAGGCGTCATCGCCGTCACCTTCCTCCTGATGACGAAGAACAGCGACATACCTTTCCTGCACCGGTTCGACACGTGGCGTGCCCGTATCGAGAAGTTCACAAATGACGAGGAGGTTCCCGCTGCGAAATTCGATATAGACAAAGACGCGCAGATAGCCCATGCACGCATCGCCGTTGCCACCAGTAATGTTGTCGGCAAAGGCCCCGGCAATTCCGTACAGCGCGACTTCCTGAGCCAGGCATTTTCCGATTTCATCTTTGCCATTATCATTGAAGAGCTCGGACTGGTGGGAGGAGTCATAGTGGTATTCCTTTACATCTGCCTGCTGATACGTGTGGGACGCATTGCCAAGAAGTGCGACCGAACTTTCCCTGCCTTCCTCATCATCGGCATAGCCCTGTTGCTGGTATCGCAGGCCGTCTTCAATATGATGGTGGCTGTGGGATTGGCTCCTGTTACGGGGCAACCGTTACCGCTTATCAGCAAGGGAGGTACTTCCACTTTGATTAACTGCGCCTATATCGGTATGATACTGAGCGTCAGCCGATATACAGCCAAGTTGGAAGAACAGAGTGAACACGACGCCTTGCCCACCATGCAGATAGAAACCGATAACGGAGACGAAAGCACTTACAGTGAAGCGCAAAGCGCCGCAGAACCGACAGCCAAAATGCTGAACAGCGATGCTGAATTTGAATAATATTAAAATTAGTTATTAGTAGCAAGTAGATATACACTCAGATATGGAAACGAAGAACAACAAACCGCGCATTATCATCAGCGGCGGTGGTACAGGAGGGCATATTTTCCCGGCTGTATCCATTGCCAACGCAATCAAAGAATTGCGTCCCGATGCGGAAATTCTGTTCGTAGGTGCGGAGGGGCGCATGGAAATGCAACGTGTGCCCGATGCCGGTTATAAGATTATCGGTCTGCCCGTAGCGGGTTTCGACCGCAAACACCTGTGGAAGAACTTTGCCGTATTGGTGAAGCTGGCACGCAGCCAATGGAAAGCACGCAACATTATCAAACAGTTCCGCCCACAGGTGGCAGTAGGTGTAGGCGGCTATGCCAGCGGTCCTACCCTGAAAACGGCAGGAATGATGGGAGTGCCCACCTTGATACAGGAGCAGAACTCCTATGCCGGCGTCACCAACAAGCTGCTTGCCAAGAAAGCCTGCAAGATATGCGTCGCCTACGAAGGCATGGAGAAGTTCTTCCCGGCGGACCGTATCGTCGTGACCGGCAATCCGGTCCGCCAGGATCTGGAAGAGGCGTCGGACAAGCGTGAGGAAGCCTTGAAGTTCTTCGGCCTCTCCCCGGATAAGAAGACGATTCTGGTGGTCGGCGGCAGTCTGGGTGCACGGACGATCAACCGCAGCATACAGGGAGATCTGGATAAACTTTTCGCTTCGGATGTCGACGTACAGGTAATCTGGCAAACCGGACGCTATTACCATGAAGAAGCCTTGAAACATCTGAAGGCTTACAGGGGAATGCCGATCTGGTGCTCGGACTTCATCACCCGTATGGACTATGCCTATGCGGCGGCCGATCTGATTATCTCTCGTGCAGGCGCCAGTTCTATTTCCGAACTTTGCCTGCTGAAGAAACCGGTGATCCTGGTCCCTTCTCCCAATGTGGCGGAAGACCATCAGACGAAGAATGCTTTGGCATTGGTGGGTAAAGATGCTGCTGTCATGGTGGCCGACAAAGATGCCGAACAGCAATTGGTGTCGAAGGCTCTCGAAATCATCCACGACGACGAACGTCTCCGTGCCTTGGGCCGCAACATCGCGACATTGGCCCAGCACCAGAGCGCGGAACGCATAGTGGACGAGATCGTCAAGATTATCGAAAAGAAAAACCTATGACTTTTTGCCGGAAAAGCTATGGCCTCTGGTGAAAAAAGTTATAGTCTTTTACAAGAAAAGCTATAGCCTTTTCTGAAGAAGATGCCGTTCTTTTATGGCAAATACGGTGGGAAGATCGTATCTTTGTAACAAAGAATAGTAACGAGTAAGAAAATATGGATATAAACAACATAACGGCTGTCTATTTTGTCGGGGCCGGCGGGATCGGAATGAGTGCCTTGATCCGCTATTTCCTTTCGAAGGGAAAGAAGGTGGGCGGTTACGACAAGACTCCTTCCGGTCTGACGGAGCAGTTGAATTATGAAGGAGCCGCCATTCACTATGAAGACAATGTCGACCTGATCCCCGACGATTTTACCGATCCGGTAAAGACACTGGTCGTCTATACTCCTGCCGTTCCCGAAGACCATTCGGAGCTTTGCTATTTCCGGGGGAATGGTTTCGAGGTGATGAAGCGTGCACGTGTGTTAGGCGAGATCACTGGTTGCAACCGAGGATTGTGTGTGGCCGGTACGCACGGCAAGACAACGACCTCTTCGATGGTCGCCCACCTGCTGAAACAGTCTCATGTGGATTGCAATGCTTTCTTAGGCGGTATCCTGAAGAACTATGACAGCAACCTGATGCTTTCCGACAAGAGTGACCTGACCGTGATAGAAGCGGACGAGTTCGACCGTTCGTTCCATTGGTTGAAACCTTATATGGCCGTTATTACCGCGGCCGATCCCGATCACCTGGATATCTACGGGACTCCGGAAGCCTATCGTGAAAGTTTCGAACATTTCACCTCGCTGATCCGCCCGGACGGTTGCCTGCTTATGAAACAAGGCATCAACGTCACTCCCCGCCTGCAGGAAGGCGTGAAGTTTTATACTTATACCGGCGCTCTTGACGCAAAAGAACTTTCAACTTTCAACTCTCAACTCTCAACTGGAAGTCCCGACTTTTATGCGGAGAACGTCCGCATCGGAGGTGGCGAAATCTTCTTCGACTTTGTCGGTCCTGATGTCCGCATCCCCGACATACAGCTGGGCGTGCCCGTGAAAGTAAACATCGAGAACGGAGTCGCCGCTATCGCCCTTGCCTGGCTGAACGGTGTGACACCGGAGGAGATCAAGCATGGTATGGCGACCTTTGCCGGTCCGCGCCGTCGTTTCGACTTCCATCTCAAGAAAGAAAATATCGTCCTGATTGACGACTATGCCCATCATCCTGCCGAGCTGAAGGCAAGCATCCTTTCCGTGAAGGAGCTGTATGCCGGACGCAAGGTGACCGGTATTTTCCAGCCGCACCTTTACACCCGTACGCGTGACTTTGCCGCCGACTTTGCCGCCAGTCTCTCGCTCCTGGATGAACTGATACTGCTGGATATCTACCCGGCACGTGAGGAGCCGATACCGGGTGTCACTTCACAGATTATCTTCGATGCCGTGACCATTGCCGACAAGCGGTTGATCCGCAAGGAGGAACTGTTGGACGTGGTGGCTGCCGAAGCCGGTAATCTCGAAGTCGTCCTGATGGTCGGAGCCGGCAATATTGAACTGTTGGTAGATCCGGTAAAACAAATATTGGATAAAAAAGAATAAATCGTGATCCGTATCGTATCCATAATCGTTGCAACACTGTTGTTCTGCTACATCGTGTTTGTCTCCTTCTTCTTTCGGGAAAGCAGGCAGAAGGAGTTGTGCCGTGACCTGCAAGTAGTGGTCGTGGACAGCCTTGACAAGCATTTTGTGAGCGAGAGCGATTTGGTGCATATCCTCAAGAAGGCTGACTTGAACCCGATCAAGAGGCCGATGGACGAGATCAACACCGACCGGATTGCTGAAAAACGAAATGATTGCCCGTGTGGAAGCTTACAAGACTCCTTCCGGCATGATTAAATTGGAAGTGGAGCAAAAAATTCCTATCTTGCGTGTGATAAGTCCGAGAGGCAACTATTATGTGGATAATCTGGGAAGCACGATGCCTGTCAGCCGCCGTTATGTGGCGCACGTTCCGGTTGTGAGCGGATATGTGGAAAAAGAGCTGGCGGTAACCGACTTATACAAATTTGCATTATTTTTGCAGGAGAATGATTTCTGGAATAATCAGATAGAACAGATTTACGTTCATCCTGATAACGAGGTGGAGCTGATTCCGCGGGTCGGTAACCATCGTATCGTACTGGGCTCCTTTGCTGATTTCGAGGAGAAGCTGGACAATCTCCGGCTCTTCTACGAGAAAGCGATCCCGAAGGTGGGGTGGGAGAAGTACAGCATTATCAGTTTAAAATATAAGGATCAGATTGTTTGTACTAAAAGATAGAGAATATGGCATACACAGACTTTATAGCGGCCATCGACCTTGGCTCTTCTCACATGGTCGGCATGGTAGGCGCGAAAGGCCCTGCCGGGACACTTTCCATCATTGCCTACGAAGTGGAGAACTCCGATACCTGTATACGAAGAGGATGTGTATATAATATAAAAGATGCAGCCGGCAAGATCGTGCGGTTGATCCGCAAGCTGGAAAACAAATTGGGTGGTTCCCGTATCGGTAAGATATATGTCGGGGTGGGAGGTCAGTCGCTTCGTTCGATTAACCATGCCGTGTCGAAAGTGCTCGGTAGCGGTACGGTGACTGAAGAGGTGCTGAAGGAACTGGATCAGGAATGCCGGCAGTATCGTCCCGATATGTTGGACGTGCTGGATATAGCCGCTCCCGTTTATTATCTCGACAACCAGGCGGAAACCCATCCGATAGGTTTGGGGTGTTCGCGTATTGAAGCCCACTATAAGTTGCTCGTTGGCCGTCCGTCTCTTCGTCATGCCGTAACCACGAACATGGCGGAGCAGATCAAGCTCGATGTGGCAGGTGTTGTTGTTGCGCCGCTGGCGTTGGCAGACCTGATCCTGACGGAACAGGAGAAATTGAAGGGGTGTGCGTTGATCGACTTCGGTGCAGGCGTCACCTCTGTCACGATGTACAAGGATGGCAGTCTGGCCGGTCTCTACGTTATTCCGTTGGGCAGCCATCTGATCACTCGCGACTTGATGTCCTTGGGTATGCCGGAGAAGGAAGCGGAACGTGTCAAGCGCACCTACGGCAACGCTATCTGGGAAAAAGATAACGAACAGCAGATGGTCACGGTAGACTTGGCCGACGGACAGCATTCGAGCGAGATCAAACTTTCGGATATCAATATGGTGGTGGAAGTCCGCAGCCGTGAGATCATCGAAAACATATACGCCCGCATGGAAGATGCGGGAGTGGCGAAAGATCCCGGTTACAGTATCGTGATTGCCGGCAACGGAGCCGCTCTGAAGAACATGCGTGAAGCCCTCAGCGAACGTTTCAAGATGGATGTTCGTTATGCTTCCGTCCGGAAAGATCTGATTGCCGACGGCGAGATGATTGCCAATAATCCCGAATATACGACCGCAGCCGCCCTGTTGCTGAAAGGCACGGAGAACTGCGCCCTTTATATCGCTCCCGAACCGGAGAGACCGAAAGTGGTAGAACCGAAGATCGAGCCGAAAGAAGAACCCGTGATCGCTGAAATAGAAGAAAAGCAGGAGGAACCGCCTGTTGAAAAGCAGTCAGCGGCTACGACTAAGAACCGCAATTCCGGAACAAAGAAGGAGGAAGAGAAAAAGAACCGTAAGGGCTGGGGTATCGGTGACCTTTTCAAAAATGCGGTGGATAAGGTGGGAGAAGGCATTGACAAGGCCTTGAAAGATGAGCAATAATCGGTAACAATAAAAGACAGACGACAATGGACGATAATACATACGATTTTGATTTGGCAAAAGCGCCTCAGACAATCATCAAGGTGATCGGTGTCGGTGGCGGTGGTGGTAATGCGGTCAGCAATATGTATCGCGAAGGTATCCGGGATGTATCTTTCGTGTTATGCAATACCGATAATCAGGCGTTGCAGAAGTCGGAGGTTCCTAATAAATTGCTGATCGGACAGAATACGACGCATGGACTTGGTTCGGGGAATGTTCCGGAAGTGGGAGAAAAAGCCGCCTTGGAAAGTGAAGAAGACATCTACCGGATGTTGGATGACGGTACTCGTATGGCCTTTGTTACGGCCGGAATGGGAGGTGGTACGGGAACAGGAGCCGGGCCGGTAGTCGCTAAGATCTCTAAAGATATGGGGATTCTGACTGTCGGTATCGTTACGATACCTTTTGTCTTTGAAGGACGACCGAAAATCGTGAAAGCGCTCCGTGGTGTCAGAAATATGGCGCAGAATGTCGATTCGCTTTTAGTGATTAACAATGAGCGATTGAGAAATTTTGCCGACATGCCGGTTCCACAAGCGAATCGTAAAGCGGATGAAACATTGACAATCGCGGCCAAGAGCATAGCCGAAATCGTGACGACCGATTTGGAACAGAATGTCGACTTTGCCGATGTCGACACGACGATGCGTAACAGTGGCGTAGCTTTGATCAGTATCGGTTTCGGAGAAGGAGAAGGACGTTTGCGACAAGCGATTACGGAAGCTTTGGAGAGTACGTTGGTCAACGATGTGAACAATATTTTCAATGCTAAACGGGTAGCGTTTGTCATTTATTATAGCCATGAAGACGAACTTCGTATCAGTGAAATGGACGATATACATGATTTCATGTCGCAATTCAAGACTGAATACGAGGTGAAGTGGGGACATGGTTATGATGACAGTTTAGGGCATAAGATCAAGATTACGATCTTGGTGACCGGTTTCGGGTTGGAAGATATCCTGACCAAGACGGAACAGCAGGAGCTTGTCACAGAAGAACAACTGCGCGAAATGGCAGAGAAGGAAGAAGCGGAAAGAAAAAGACGAGCGGAAGAAGATGCCTTGATGGGACGTTATTACGGTGAATATATCGACTCGCGTCCGAATGCCGAAATCGTTGTATTTGCCGTCGACGAATTGGACGATGACGCTCTGATCTCTTTCATGGAAGACAAACCTGCCTACAAGCGGACTGCCAAAGACGTGCAGCAGATACGCCGGAAGGGTGAGGAACCGGTACGTACCCAAGGCATGTCGTTCACCTCGCCTGCCGCTAACCAAAACAAGAAGCCTAAATCTGGCGGCACAGTTATTAGTTTTAGGTAATGAATAATGACTAATTGATAATTAATAATGAAAAATTAATGATGAGTAGTTGGATACGCGAAGGTTTAATTATTCATTCTTAATTCTTTAATTTGCAAAACTATGGATTTGTTCGAAAGAGTCAGCGAAGACATTAAAAACGCAATGAAGGCGAAAGATAAAGTCGCCCTTGAAACACTGAGAAACGTGAAGAAGTTTTTCCTCGAAGCGAAGACCGCTCCGGGAGCCAACGATACATTGACAGATGCCGATGCATTGAAGATCATGCAAAAGCTCGTCAAACAGGGTAAGGATTCCGCCGCTATCTACGTGCAGCAGGGACGTCAGGATTTGGCCGATGTCGAACTGGCACAGGTAGCCGTTATCGAAAAGTACCTGCCGAAACAGATGTCTGCCGAAGAGCTGGAAGTCGAGCTGAAGGCAATCATTGCACAGGTCGGGGCTACCGGTCCGAAGGACATGGGTAAGGTAATGGGCATTGCCTCCAAGGCATTAGCCGGAAAAGCCGAAGGACGTATGATCTCGGAAGTCGTTAAAAAACTTCTGAATTGAAGATTGGAAATGGAAAATTGAAAGATAAAGAAGAATTGTTTTATTTTTCAGTTTTCCATTTTCTCTCTCTTGTTGTATCCTTATCAATCTAATTTTCAATTCTCAATTTTCCATTTTCAATTACCGATTATGATTACTTTTGTTTGTTGCCTTATTGCACTCATCGTAGGTTATTTCATCTACGGTAAATTCATCGAACGTATTTTCGGCATAGATGCCAAACGGCAGACTCCTGCCTATACGCACCAGGACGGCGTGGATTATATTCCGATGCCAACTTGGAAAGTCTTTATGATCCAGTTTCTGAACATCGCCGGACTGGGACCGATCTTCGGCGCCATTATGGGAGCGAAGTTCGGAACCGCTTCTTTCCTGTGGATCGTGTTGGGAAGTATCTTTGCCGGTTCAGTACACGATTACCTGTCCGGGATGTTGTCCCTGCGTCATAACGGGGAGAGCTTGCCTGAGATTATCGGCCGTTATCTGGGCGTGAACTTCAAGCAGTTCATGCGTGGTTTTACGGTAATCCTGATGGTGCTGGTCGGCTCCGTGTTTGTGGCCGGGCCTGCCGGCTTGCTGGCAAAGCTGACACCGGAACATCTGGATACTACTTTCTGGATCATTGTCGTGTTCTTGTATTACATCCTGGCGACCTTGTTGCCGGTCGATAAGATTATTGGGAAAATCTATCCTTTGTTTGCTGCCGCTTTGTTGTTTATGGCGATCGGCATTCTGGTGATGTTGTTCGTCAATCATCCGCCGTTGCCTGAAATCACGGACGGGATGCCGAACACCTATCCCGGTCATCTGCCTATCTTCCCGATTATGTTCGTCAGCATTGCCTGCGGTGCCATTTCCGGTTTTCACGCGACACAAAGTCCGTTGATGGCCCGTTGCATCAAGAATGAGAAGTACGGACGTCCTATTTTCTTCGGCTCCATGATTACGGAAGGTATCGTTGCGTTGATCTGGGCTGCTGCTGCTACTTATTTCTATCATAACAATGGTATGGGGGAAAACAATGCTGCCGTTGTCGTCGACAGTATTACGAAAGAATGGCTCGGTACGGTAGGTGGTATATTGGCAGTCTTAGGTGTGATCGCCGCCCCAATTACCTCCGGTGATACGGCGTTTCGTTCGGCCCGCCTGATTGTGGCGGACTTTCTGCATCTTGAACAGCGCAGTGTCTCCAAGCGGCTCATGATTTGCATTCCTTTGTTCTTGGTGGCTATCGCTCTTTTGCTTTACAGCCAGAAAGACAAGGATGGTTTCGATATGATTTGGCGCTATTTTGCTTGGAGTAACCAGACACTCGCGGTGTTTACCTTATGGGCATTGACTGTCTACTTGGTGATCTCGAAGAAGCCCTATATCGTTACGCTGATTCCGGCTTTGTTTATGACGGCTGTCTGCTCGACATACATCTTTGTCGCTCCTGAAGGCTTAGGCATGGAAAACGGCATTTCACAGATTATCGGCTTTGCCATAACAATCGTTGTTTTAGCCTTCTTCCTGGTTTGGAAGAAGAAGACCGGCAATATATAATATAGTAGGACCGGTCTTCTCTGGTACTCAAGGATGGCCGATGCAGCCTGCTCCTTTGCCCGGAGTAGACCGGACGGTTAAGCCTTGATTTTTGGGTTACTTTTGGATCAAGCCAAAAGTAACAAGTAAACCATTATTTACCAGAAATCGAAGGAAAAATGTCAGAACTGTAAACTGAGGCTTGGCGGCAATCTCTTATCTTTATCCACAGAAACATATAAAAGGATAACTACCATGAAAAAACTGATAAGTTTAGTCAGCCTCTTTTGCCTGTCGGTCTTTTTACCTTTGTCTGTTATGGGAGAGCCCATTGACCGGGAGGCCGTTGTCAAGCGGCATCGCGTGTGTACGACCGGGACGCTTCTGAAAAGTCCGGCACAAGTAGGTAACGGCAAGTTTGCCTTCGGGATGGATATAACCGGATTGCAGACTTTCGTCCCCTTCAACACCCTGTCCGACTGGAGCTGGCACAGTTTCCCCCTCCCCGAAGGGATGAGAGCCGAAGATTACCGTCCGGTTGTCGTGGAGACGCACGGCAAAAAGATTGCTTATGAACTCCGCAATCCCGACCAGCCCGAGCTGTCCGAATGGCTGACCAAGAACCCTCATCGCTATAACCTGGGCCGTATCGGTTTCCGTCTACTGCGTGAAGACGGTACGGAAGCGCGGGAAATTGACCTGGGCAATGCCCGGCAGGAAATCGATCTGTGGACAGGTGTCGTCTATAGCCGTTTCGAACTGAACCGCAAAGAGGTGAAAGTGCGTACCGTCTGTCATCCCGATAAAGATATGATCGGAGTCAGTATCGAGTCCGAACTGTTGAACGATGGTAATATGAGCATCTATCTCGACTTTCCTTATCCCGACGGACGCTATTTCAAACATTACATAGGACGCTACGACACGATCTCTGGCCATACTTCCACCTTCGAGAAGTTGGCTCCGAACTCGGTCCGTATCGCCCGTACGATGGATGACACGCACTACTACGCCACCCTTGACTGGACCGGCCCTGCCACTTTCAGCCGTGAATCTGAAAAGGAGCATACCTTCCTCCTCCAGCCCCGGCATACTTCCACCTTTTCCTTTACCTGCTGCTTCTCTCCTGAACCGGTCGCCGATGTGACTGAGCCGGTTGCCTCTATCGAACGGAAGAGTGCTGCCAGTTGGGAGAAGTACTGGCGTTCGGGAGCTGCCGTCGACCTCTCCGGAAGCAAAGATCCCCGCTGGCTGGAACTGGAGCGGCGTATTGTCCTCTCGCAGTACTTGATGCGTGCAAATGAAAGCGGACTGTTCCCACCTCAGGAATCCGGTTTGGTGAATAACGGCTGGTTCGGCCGTTTCCACTTCGAGATGATTTGGTGGCATGGTGTGCACTACGGGTTGTGGAACCGGATGGAATGTTTTGATAACTATCTGAACGTCTATAAGGACTTTATGCCGAAGGCTCTCGAACGTGCCAAGAGCGAAGGTCGCAGTGGTGCACGTTGGCCGAAGTGCACCGGAAACTTCAACCGCGAATGGCCGGGTAGCGCCCATGCCTATCTGATCTGGCACGAACCCCATCCGATCTACTTCGCCGAGATGCAATACCGTCAGAAACCTGCTCCCGAAACATTGGAGAAATGGAAAGACGTCGTGCTGAACACGGCCGATTATATGGCAGATTACCTTTTCTACGACAAAAAGACGAAACAATATGTCCTGGGTCCTCCTGTCGTTGTCGTTTCCGAGAATACGGACCCGTTGCAGACCATCAATCCGATTTTCGAGTTAGGCTATTTCCGCTATGGCTTGCGCACGGCGTTGGAATGGGCGGACCGGCTGGGCCTGTCGGAAAAAAGAACGAAGAAATGGAAGGAAGTACTTTCGAAGATGGCTCCCCTTCCCGTTGCCGACGGCGTCTATACCACCTACGAGGGCATCCCCGATATGTGGACAAAATATACCTACGAGCATCCGGCCCTGACCGGTGTCTACGGCATGTTGCCTGGTGACGGGGTAGACCTGCCGACCTTCAAGCATACGCTGGAGAAAGTCTGCAAAGAATGGCAGTTCAATCGCATTTGGGGTTGGGATTTCCCGATGTTGGCCATGGCTGCAGCCCGTACGGGACAGCCGGCACTGGCT
>OHPI01000753.1_pt1 | contig 20848 bp, 16 predicted proteins | sample 1577651 | NCBI WGS metagenome assembly OHPI01 (sample SAMEA3879578, study PRJEB24766) | human gut metagenome | biome: human-associated habitat; feature: feces | place: USA | collected 1985/1987
AGAGAGTTGATATGAAGTTAAAAAAATTCGAACAACAGCCAAAACACGTTGAGAATATCCCAATAGAAGCTATTAATCTTGATTCTGAACAGGAACAGCCGCCAAAACCTGACAAAGCTGTTGGCAAGAATGTATTCCAGCCTAACAGCAAATACTTTACAATTGTTATATATGGTCTGCTTTTTGTGCTAGGTGCAATTCTTATATATAAGTTCATTGGTAACTGGCCTGCAACCGTCAAGTCATTGGGCAATATATTCCATATACTGTCACCATTTCTTATTGGTGCCATGATTGCGCTTGTTCTTTATCCGTTTATCAAGATCCTTTATAACAGGTTCTTCATGGGGGTATGCCATATCAAGTCCAAGAAAGCCGCCAAAATGCTTTCAATTCTTGTTGCTTACCTGATAGCAGTTGGCGCATTTGCAGTATTAATAGGCTTTGTTGTGCCTCAGATATACAAAAGTATTACAGAGATTGCCAATCAGGCTCCTGTATGGTACGAGAATATCCGCAACTGGTTCACTGAGTTTGAAGATAAGCACGCCAATTCTTCTATTGATTACAATTTCATTAATCAGAAGATTGAAGATGCTCTTCCTAAACTTGTTGACTACATGACTGGTGCACTTACCAATATGGTCCCTTACATTCTTAATACATCCATGGCCATTCTTTCGGGTGTGTTAAACCTTGTTATTGCAATTATCGTGTCCATCTACATGATTTCTGATAATAAGAATATCTTTTATCATTTTAAGAGATTTTTATATGCTGTGCTTCCTAAGAAAACAGCAGACAATACACGCATCATCTGTAAGAATTGTGGAAGCATTTTTATTAATTATATTATCGGCAAATCATTTGACTCAATTATTGTCATGATTATCTGCTTTATTATCATGCTGATTCTCAAACTGCCATATGCTGTTCTTATAAGCGTGATTGTCGGCATAACGAACATGATTCCGTATTTCGGACCATACATCGGTGGCGTGATTGGCGGTGTGATTATTGTTATCGCAAGCCCTATCAAACTTATCATATTTGTAATCATGATTGTCTGCATCCAGCAGGTTGACGGTCTGCTTATCGGACCTCGTATAATCGGCAGTACTACAGGTCTTAAGCCTGTATGGGTTGTGTTCTCAATAACCGTAGGTGGGGCGCTGTTTGGCGTAATTGGAATGTTCCTTGGAGTTCCCGTATTTGCCGTATTAAGCTACCTGTTAAACATTACAGTGCAGCATTTTCTGGACAAAAGAAAAGTCACCGTGCAGCCTTATGACTCGCCCGATGACCTCTAGATTATTTTTTGGTATTAAGAATTCTCACGACATCGTCGAGGGAATTCTTAAATCTTACCACTCTGTAATTCGCACCTTTATGCACATACATCACTTCTGATACTTTCCTTGCAAATGCTTTATTCTTCACAATGTTTCTCCCAAAGCCTTTATATAGTATATGCATTTATTATTAATGATTTCTTACTGCGATAAGTTTACAGATAGGATTGCCCATCTGTGAAAATCTTGTCTCATACTCTGTCATTACATTACCCTCGTTAAGTACAGAGTCATTATGTAAGTCAAATGTGACAACAGGAAGCTCCCAGCCGGCCTCTTTAATCTCTTCTAACGAAAAATCGAATAAATCTTTATTATCTGTTTTAAATTCCACCTGTCCGTCCGGCTTTAATATCACATCATATCTTGCCATGAACTGTCTTGAGGTAAGTCTTCTCTTCGCATGTCTGTCTTTTGGCCATGGATCTGAAAAATTAAGGTATATTCTGTCTACCTCTCCCTCTCCAAACACCTCACATATTGCCTCTGCATCCATTCTGATGAATCTTAAATTAGGAAGCTGAAGCTCATCCTGTTTCTCTACAGCTCTTAAAAGTACGCTTGAATACTTCTCTATACCCACATAATTAATATCAGGATTATTTGCTGCCAATGTTGTTATAAATGTGCCTTTACCCATACCAATCTCAATACGGATTGGATTATCGTTACCGAAAACCTGTGACCATGTGCCTTTCATCCCTTCTGGCTCTGTAAACACATATTCATTCTCTATCATTACTTCCCTTGCTCCGGGTACATTTCTAAGTCTCATACATTACTCCTATCTTATATATTAGCTCAGATTTCGGCTATGTCCGTGTGCGGTATACGCTTGAATATGACAAGCTGTGCAGGAGTTAATGCCACCATCTGCATAAGTTCAGTGCGTGAAAGCACGTCCAAACGAAGTGCGTTTGATTTCACGCACTGTAATAGACTTTGCAGATGGCGGCATTTACTCATGCTAAGCGAAGTCATCCTGAAAGCACATGCCGCACACAGACATAGCCGAAATCTGAGTTTCCTATATATTATTTACCATAAATATCACTTTTTGCCAAGCGGGGTTTACTTATGTACAATCCTGGGCTACAATGTATTTGTATATTTTATTAATCGGAGGAATTATCTCTATAATGAAAAAGCAATTTTTAAAAGGATTACTTATAAAGATAACCAGCGCTGTATCTGCCACTGTTTTGGTATTCTCAGCTTTTGCAGCGGATACCCAGGCTGCAGCATACAACAAAGTCTACAGTGAGACAGACACAACCAGCACAAAGGCTGTATGGCCGGATGCACCTGATGTTAACTCAAACAGCTGCATTCTTATTGATGCTGATACAGGTTCCATTCTTTTCGAGAGGAACTCTCATGAAAAATGTTATCCAGCCAGCACAACCAAGATTTTAACAGGACTCCTTACTATTGAGAACTGTAATATGGACGATGTTGTAACATTTTCACAGTCAGCTGCTAACTCAATTAATGTATATGAGGATGCCAACTTAAGTTCAAAAGCTGGCGAGCAATTTACTGTCAACCAGCTTCTTCACGGACTTCTGCTGTATTCTGCCAACGAGATGGCTTATGCCCTCGGTGAACATGTGGCTGGCTCAATAGATGCATTTGTCGATATGATGAATGCCAAGGCAAAAGAACTTGGTGCTTTGAATACACATTTTGCCAATGCAAGCGGATTATATAATACCAACCACTACACAACGGCATATGATATGGCAATGATTGCAAGAGGGTGCTATAACAATGCTTCTTTTGTCAGCATTGATTCAACTGCCGATGCATATGTAATTCCTGCAACTAACATGTCTGCACAGCGTACAATAAGACACCGACACAAGATGTTAAAGGGTCGTGCCTACTATTATGAATACTGCAAGGGTGGTAAAACAGGATATACTGATGAATCACAGAATACACTTGTTACATTTGCAGAAAAAGACGGTATGCGTCTTATATGCGTTGTATTTAAGGAAGCCACAGATGAGATAAGATATGTTGATACAAGAACCCTTTTTGACTGGGGATTTGCCAATTTCCAGAAATCAACAACAACCGGAAGCCAGCTCGGAGCAATGTTCTCTAATGACAACTATTACAACTCGGCTGTTTTCTCAACTCTTTCACTAAACTTTGGACTAAATGCTTCATTTATCACAATACCTAATAAAAGTTCATTGTCAAATGTATCAATGACGGTTGATGATAATTATGACATGACCAATGAGAATGGTGTTATGACAACACATCTTAAGTTCTTATACAATGATAATACTGTCGGCACAACTACACTTAATATATCTGCTGCCGGAACAGATACCGGAAGCCTGCTGCCATACATTAATAATGATGTTTCATCATCTTATAAACCAAAAACATGTATCAGAATTAATATATGGATACTTGTTGGAATTGGTGCCGTTATTCTTTTTATCATCTACATTATTGAAGAACGGGCAAGAAGAAAAAGACAGAGAAGACACTATAACAGAAGAAGACGCAGATTATAATAAACAGAGGATTCGGAGCTAAACCCTGAATCCTCTGTTTTCTATATTATCAGTCTGTGTTTCATTACTAATTCCACCTTTTGAATATGTAAGGCCTGAATATACAGCCTGTGTATTCTTCATAAGCGGCTCAGAATCATCCTGTTTACTAACCTCATAAAAGGATGCCCTGAGTTTCTTTAAAAGCCCTGTAATTCTGTTAATCTCTTTATTATCAAGACTTACAGATGCTGAAATAAGTGACCTCTTCATATGATTATATATTACGAAAAGATTAGCTGATATCTCATACTGCATATCAAGTCCGCATATAAGCTGGTCTATAACCTTCTGTGCCATATATATATTATTATGCGCATGCTCTGTACTATCACTCTCACATGCATCATTAAGATATTCTATAGCCATATCATACAGAATCACAACAAGCTGTGATGCTGTTGCCTGTGTAATTCTATACTGAAATGTCTTAATTGTTTCTTTAGTCATAGCATCCCTTTCCTATATAACCATTGAATCTTAAACTACTGTAATAACTGTAATACCTGTGAAGGTCTTTCATTAGCCTGTGCAAGTATTGACGTAGCTGCCTGTGTAAGAACTGTTTCAGAAGTATAAGTAGTCATCTCTTCTGACATATCAGTATCTATCATTGTTGATAATGACTTGGTAAGGTTCTCACTTGAAACCTCAAGGTTATTAGTTGTATGATCAAATCTGTTCTCGTATGCACCGATTCTTGAACGTATTTTATTAGTCTTATTAATAGCTTCATCTACAGTAGATATCGCCCTTGACGCTGTATACTGAGTCATGACATTCATATGCTCCGTGCCAAGTGAATAAGTTGTTATTGCTGGAATATCAATAACAATAACCTGATCCTGATTAGCACCTACATGTATGCTCATAGTTCCAACGTCTGTGACTTCCTGACTTATAGTTCTTGCTGTACCTGCACCTGCAACTGACTGTCCATCATTGTTACTGTCGTCAAATACAGTACCTGCCGCATTACCTGGAACATCCATTGAAAACTCTTTGTTATTAACATCTGTTACTGTAATTACAGTTCCCTTTGTTGAAAGAATTGCCGAATCAGCAAAACCAATTCGCTTTCCATCATCTCCTGTAGCAATCTCTGCCTTAACATCGCTTCCTTCTACATATATACCATCTTGTGTTGCTGCCTGTGGTATTCCCAAAATATCTGCAAGCTCTGCATTATCACATGTTATATTCATCTTCTGGTCGCTTCCATACTGGTTAGTCATAATAACAAGTGTTGAACCAGCATAATCTGCTGTTGGTACATAACCTGCATAATCAGTACCATTAGCTGCTGTATCATTATTAAGGTCTTTAACTGTAAATGCAGAACCCCCTGTGATGTTAACTCCATCAATAATCTTTCCCATCACCTTATCAAGTGTATCACCTTCGGAAATGCTTATCTTGTAGCCATTAATGTTTATTGCTCCAGCCTGTTCTTCTGTTATAGAAGCTGTTGATGACATAGTAATACTTCCTGCTCCTATCGCTATAGCCTGTCTTGCATCCTCAGTAACAGTTATTCCATATACACCTGCTGTATAGCTGTCAGATACAGAAAGCTGATTAACTCCCTGAAGATCTGAATATACTCTTCTTGAAAGATTACCGTTAATAAGAGACTGTGTATTGAATTCTGTCTGATCAGATATTCTGTCAATCTCGTTATTAATCTGTTCTATCTCCTTCTGTATAGCTTCTCTTTCATCATCTGAATTAACATCATTAGCAGCCTGAACGCTAAGTTCCTTTAATCTTGTGAGCATACTCTGGATTTCTGTAATTGCACCTTCTGCTGTATTCAAAACAGAAACTCCATCAGCTGTATTATTCTGGGCCTGACTAAGACCTCTTATCTGTGCTCTCATCTTTTCAGAAATAGCACATCCTGCAGCATCGTCCTTAGAGCCATTTATCTTGTATCCTGATGATAATCTTTCAATTGATGTTGACAGATTATTCTGTGATTTCTGTAATGCATTGTTGGCAACAATCGCTGCCACATTAGTTCCTATTCTCATATCTTAACCTTTCTGTCTGTCCAATTTACCTGTTCATGCTCTATATATCGGACTTTCTGTGCAAATCTTTAGCCTGCAAGCAGTTTTACAATCTGTGCTGCAATTTCATACAGCTTATCTGTTGCCACACTGTCAGCCGCTGCTTCATAAGTCACATATGGCACGTCTGACGATTTTGTAATGTTGACGGTCACATTTGTAAATCCAAATCCTTCTTTTAAATTTTCTTCCATATCCTCAAGAAGCTGGCTTCCTTCATCTGAAACTGCTGTGTCACTGACAATGTACATACCAAGACTTTCTCTGTCAGCCTTAGCCTCAACAGAAACTTTTCCTAATACGCTGCTTAGCATGTTTACAGATATACGACCTTTATTGTCGTCATCCTGAACCAATGTAAGTTTCAGCATACCTGTACTTCCTGAGTCTGTTATATACGGTATTCTGTAATCATGCCTTAATGCCAGATTCTTAATATATCCGATTGTTCTGTCCTTAAGTCTTAAATCCAGAAATCCCTCGTAATTGACATCTATCTGTGTATCAAGGTCTCCTGCTTTGGAAAGAACCTCCTGAAGTTCTTCCTCTGTCTCATCTTTCATTTCTTCATACATAAGTGACAGTTTTTCTTTATGTCCGATTTTTTCAATCGAATCCCTTGCATAATCACGTGTTGTCTTAACACCCCTGATATCCGGGAACTGTCCGGATTCTAAAAATGCTTTAACAGCCTGTATGTTACCACTGTTTATTTCTGTATCTGCATTTCTTATCTGCCTCAATATATCAGCTCCTGCCTGCACTGCTGCCTGCTGTTCCTTAAGATATTCCTCATAATATTGTTCCTCGGCTGCCGCATCATAGTTATCCTCTAACTGTTCAATAAACATTTCAACGGACTGTTCTCCGATTCCGGATGAGTTATCCACATTCTTTAATGTATTCGGGGTAACTAATCCACCATTTGCCATAAATAATGCACTGTAATAGTTAGCAATTCCGCTTACCTCTGCCATTCCTGTATTCTCATCAATAACAGCCTCCATGTCATAATGCTTTCTTGAATTATATGCAGTCATAAGATTATTCATAGTGACCTCAGCTCCCTGCTTAATCAGCGCACCTGCTGCCACTCCGGCATCTCTGGTGAATATATTCATCATCTGGTATATTCCTATAAACTGCTTTCTCTGCTCTTTAGTAATACCATTGGTACGGTCAAGCTTATAAAGAAACTTTGAAAACTTCTCCTCATTATCCTTAGATGCTTTATCATTAGCCTCTGTAAGATATTCGTTGACTTCCTCAATTGAAGCATTCATTGGATTTACTCCGTCTTTTATCATATTAAGAACTGTCTCCGGTTTCATATTCTTAATAAGATTATTAATCATTGCATTAACAGATTTGACTATCTCTACATTTTCCTTTGTCATATCCATGTTATTAGCAGCCAGTACCTTTATTGCTTCCTTGTCCTCATCAGTTCCCTCAAGTCCAAGCTCCTTAATAATATCATCAGCACTTCCCTGTACTGCCTTCTTTAATGAATCACCCAAATCGCCTCTTATCTGAGTTCCAACCGCCTCATAAGTTTCATTCATCTTGTCAAACATACTGGCAAATACACGCGCAGGATTTCTTACTATCTCATTCAATGTCTTTCTTGCTTCAAGAACATCTGTATATGCAATCTGCGCTTCTTCATACATTTCATCCGCCTGTTCATATTCCATAAGCATTAAATTAAGCTCATCTATCGGAGTTGTAAGAATAGAAATGTTATTCTTGACTAGATATACAGACGCATTCGCACTCATAAGAACTCTTGCTGTTACAAGCGTGTCATACGCCTTATCTGCTGCCTGCTGTACATCAGATGCCTGATTTCTAACTTCACTATTTCCTGTGCTTACTGATGCTGCACTGTATTCAATTCTGAAGCTTCTTGCATCCATCTCCAGCTTAAGGCTTGCTATTGTAAATGTTTCTCCTTTTGATACCACATTTGCAACATCTGAATACTCTGCCCTGTTAATAGTATCAAGAGCTGTCCTTATATCATCAATTGGCGAACCTGTAACGAGCGTATTCTCTGCCTTGCCTCCAAGCTTCATGTTATCAAGTATCTTATTAAGCATTTCATCAGGGTCAGCCTGAATCTTTTCAATATCTATCGCATCAAGCTGTGCCTTATATTCAAGATTTTCTTTAGTAACAGGAATCTGTGCATCAATAAATGCTCTTGCATCCGCAAGTGTATTATCATTAACCTCAAGTCCTGACGAAGCAATTATCTTCTCAATTCCCGGCCTTAACGCTTCAAAATCAGCGTCAGATATTGCATTTACACACCTTCCTATTGTAACGCCATCTGCACTGATACTTGATGAGGTTGCCGCCTGTGCCTGATATATTCCAGCAATTGAAGGCTCAATGCCATTAGCAACCATGTAATTCTTTGTGTTCTCTGATAATGGCTTTAACTCTTTACTCTTTTCAAGTGTGCTTTTAACCTCAGCAACACTTTCATCATTGACAGCTATATCTGCTCCCTGCATACGGCTCTCGACACTTGCCGCTGTTGCTGCACTTCCAGTCACACTCTCAATCTTATCCTTAGAAACTGCTGTGCCATAATTAACATAATCATCAGAGTGCATCGCAAGTTCAATCTTAATTTTCTCAATAATATTAACCATATCATCTGGTGTAGCATCTGTAAGATTAAAGCCGTCCTCATCTAGCTTTACCGCATCAGCACCTGATAACTTCATCATCAATGCCTTAAGGCTTATCTTTGCACTGGAAGCACTCGCCATAATCTGGCTCTTTACATCATCTGCCTCCTTAAGAAGTCCCTCATATGTATTGTCAGTTGCAGCTGTCACATTGCCAGAGATTACCACTCCTGCAAATGAGCCTGCCACACCTTCACTTTTAACTGCCTTATTTTCTTTATAATTAATAGATGTTCCCTGTGCCGCAACATCTTTATTAAAATTCGCGCCTGAAACTGTATATGTCATATTCTGCTGCCTTTCTTATTTACTATCTGAAACAATCACTCATTGTCATATAATAAATATTTCGGCAGATATGGTGGGATAATTGAGAGATATATTATAGCAAATAAAAAGGAAGCTAATTCAGAATTAATAAAAATCCAAACCAGCTCCCTTTCTCTATATTATTCTCCTATATCTTCGTAGCATGAACCTTAGAAACATCACCGTTAAACTCATACACAACTATTCCATACTTATGTAAGTCAATAAGCAATGACTGCGGATATCCATCACAATCTCCCTTAACGGCTGTAAGAGTCTTCTTCTGGTCAGCCTCATTATCTCCAAGAACCAGCTTATACTTAGTCTTGAACGGAACTCCTATTCTGAAGCTGTCTCTTTCAACTGGTGTAAAATTAAGTACAAAGAGAAGATTCTTCTTTCCATCCGGACTGATTCTCATAAATGATAAAACGCTATTATCTTTATCATTGGCATTAATCCATCTGAATCCTTCACTGCTGTAATCAGTAGCATACAGACATGGATAATTCTTATTAAGCTTCAGACACTTCTTCGTAAAATCCTTAAGTTCTGTATGACTTTCATCCTCTAACAGATACCAGTCAAGAGCACGCTTCTCACTCCACTCATTCCACTGACCAAATTCCTGTCCCATGAATAAAAGCTTCTTGCCAGGATGTCCACACATATATGCATATGCCAGCTTAAGATTCTTGAACTTGTCCTCCCTGTCTCCAGGCATTTTACCAAGCATAGAACACTTAAGATGTACAACCTCATCATGTGAAAGCACAAGAATGAAATTCTCGCTGTAAGCATACATCAATGAAAATGTCATCTTGCTATGATTAAACTTTCTGAAATATGGATCAAGCTTCATATATTCAAGGAAATCATGCATCCAGCCCATATTCCACTTAAATGTAAAGCCAAGACATTCCCCATTGTCAGGATCACCACTTACCATAGGCCATGCTGTTGACTCCTCAGCTATAGTTATTGCCTGTGGGAATCTCTTCTTTAACATGCTGTTAAAATGCTTTAAAAAGCTGATTGCTTCGAGATTACCGTTGTCACCATATTTGTTAGGAACCCAGTTTCCTTCTGTCCTTCCGTAATCCAGATACAGCATTGAAGCAACAGCATCAACTCTTAAACCATCAATATGGAACTTGTCCACCCAGAACATTCCATTAGCAATAAGGAAGTTAGACACTTCATTCTTGGAATAATCAAATACCTTCGTTCCCCAGTCAGGATGCTCTCCCTTTCTAGGGTCTGCATACTCATATACACAGCTTCCATCAAAATTAGCAAGTCCATGTGCATCCTTTGGAAAATGTGCCGGTACCCAGTCAAGAATTACACCAATTCCTTTTTCATGCATATAATCTACAAAATACATGAAATCCTTAGGTGTTCCGTATCTTGCTGTAGGTGCATAATAACCAGTTACCTGATATCCCCATGATCCATCATATGGATACTCTGCAATTCCCATAAGTTCAATATGTGTGTATCCCATATCTGTTACATATTTTGCAAGCTCAGGTGCCAATTCTCTATATGTATAAAATCCGTCCTCTGTTCCATCATCTTTCTTCTTCCATGAGCCAAGATGACATTCATATATAGAAAGAGGTGCTTTAAGATGATTCTCTGTCTTCTTCTTCTCAACCCATTCAGAATCTTTCCATTCATAACCTGAAAGATCGGCAACTATTGATGCTGTCTCTGGTCTTAACTGTGCCTGATTAGCATATGGATCTGCCTTGTAAAGAGCCTCTCCACTCTGGGAAATAATAAGGAACTTATACATATCCCCTGCTTTAGCTCCTGGTATGAACAAATCATATATTCCACCATCTGAAATCTTCTTCATATCATAACCATATGCATTCCAGTTATTAAACTCACCTATAACATAGACTTCCCTTGCAGCAGGTGCCCACACAGCAAAATACACACCTTCTTTTCCGTCTTTTACTCCAACATGCGCACCCATTTTGTTATATATCTCATAATGAGTTCCCTGTCCAAAAAGATATGCATCCACTTCTGTGATTGCCAGCTGCTCGTATTTTTGCATATTCTTCATAAAATCCTCCATTATATTATTATCCTACACGATACTCATGGGTCCCCTCAGATTATCCCATTAATTAATAGTATATTACCACATTAGCAAATTAATTACTACATTTCATTAGCAAAAAAAATGTTCATTTCACATATATTATGTTATACTGTAAATCGCATTGAAATAAATGCTTTATATAAGTTAGAAAGATGAAAAGGAGTATTAAATTCTTATGATATACTATATTATTAACGAAAGTTTCACCAACATCATAGCATTTGTAAGCATTTTATTTGCCTTCGCATTTACAATAGCTGCAATTGCTCTTGGCAAAAATCTTCTTCCAAGAGATGCCGGAAGAGCTTATGCCATTAATGGAAGTAAATCAGTTGGAAAGCCAAGAGGCGCCGGCATGATTTTCATTCTTACATTCACAGTCACATGTGCATTATTCGTAAACTTAAGTGCCGAGCTTATCATTTATCTTATACTTGTGCTTGCCGCAATGCTCAGCGGATACCTTGATGACAGTGCTTCATCACCATGGGGTAATTTAAAGAAAGGTCTTATTGACCTTGCAATATCAGTTATGGCGGCAGTTACTTACCTGCATTACAACCCTAACACATTTGACCTTGCATTCTTTGGAAAGACAGTAACTCTTAATCCAATTATATATGCAATACTTATTATTATACTTATATGGGTAAGTATCAATGTTACTAACTGTTCAGATGGTGTTGACGGCTTATGCGGTACACTTTCTGTTGTAACACTTGCCTCAGTGTATGTTCTTTTTAAGTCATTTAATATTGAATCAGCTTACAGACACACCGTTCTTATTATGATTGTGTGTATCCTCGGCTACCTGTGGTTCAATGCATCACCAAGCAAGCTTCTTATGGGTGACGCGGGTTCTAGAGCAATAGGAATATTTATAGCATTTACATTCCTCAAGCTCCATGCACCGCTGCTTTATATTCCAATGGCACTTGTAATTATTCTTGATGGCGGACTTGGTCTTATCAAGGTTTCTTTCATGAGATTTCTTCACATCAACCTAATGAAGAACCTTCGTACACCAATCCACGACCATATGAGAAAGAATAAAGACTGGTCAGATACGCAGGTTGTTTTTAGATTCACAATTATCCAGGTAATTCTTGGTCTTGCAGTAATATATGGATTAATGTTCTGATATTAAATATGTTAAAATGGCATGTCAGTTGGATTTCTGACATGCCATTATTTCTGTTCTGAAAGTTTCTCTGCCTGACGCCGCCTGCGTCTGTGCTCTCTCTCTTTTATCTGCTTTTCATATATCTTAAGTGCACCCTTTTCATCAGTGTGCTTCATAATTCTGACTGCATAATATCTGCCTTCTTCGGTCTGTTTAACTCTGAAACGCCCCTTTATAAGTCCGTGTTCATCACATGTAAACAAGCCGTAATAGCATTTCGAATTAGTGGCAAACCACTTGACTGTTCTTGTCATAGTCCTGCCACATAAAAAGCATTTGCAGGAACGTACAGTTCTGTCGCTTGCAGCCTTGTCCCTTGTCGCAAATCCCTTTGAAATATACTTCTCATAAGTTCCAAAGTTAAGATATACCTCGTCCTTTCTTGACTCTGGAATTGTAAATGTATCTATACTGCAGAACTTCTTAACTCTGTCAAAATCCAGCTTCTTCATTATCTTGGCTGTATATCTTGCATCACTCATTGCTGAATGATAATGCTCATCTCCCTTGATTCCCTGCTCATCAATTGCAGATTTAAGATTCATGCGTGTCTTGCCATCTGAAAAATTAATACTGTAAAGTTTCTGAAGATCAAGGTATAGAAGCGGCTTTGGGAAATTCTCCGGAACATCATAGAACTTCATATTCCTTCTTAATTCAGTAATATCCATGCTTCCCCATGTAACAAATGTATAATCCTCACCGCACCATTCAAGAAATTCAGTTACACCCGATACGAAATCAGTTCCGTTAGCAAGGTCATTTTCTGTTATCCCTAGTATCTTCTTGACTGTATTCTGCAGCTTTGTATACACCTGTGGCTTAATGGTACACTGCCACTCATCTACAATATCAAGCTTCTCATTAACCTTCGCCGCACCTATCTGTATAATCTCAAAAGGAAAATGATCCTCAGAAAATTGTTTTCCCTTGGCACTCTGATTCCACTCAAGATCCATAACAATATAATTCATAAGCATGTTCCCCCTTGCTAACGCTCATTATATCGTGTATGCGGGCGTATGTCGATAATAATTTATAAGATATTAATTTTTGAGTTATTAATCACATTTTCATTTCTTTTTTTCGCTGATACATCTCCTCATCTGCACGCTCTCGTACTCTTTCCAGTTCCATATCATCAACTGTAAAAACAGCATAACCACAGGCAATTCCCACTTCTGTTGGAATAATTCTCTTATTGTTCAAAACATCTACATCATGATAAAGCTTTCTTATTACACGCTCTATGTCTACACTCTTTCCCTTTGGTATTATACAACAAAACTCATCGCCACCAATGCGGTAACACTTACCATAACGCTCAAATATATTTTCTATTATCCGTGCTGCATTAATAATATAAGCATCTCCCACTCTATGTCCGTAGTTATCATTACAACTTTTAAGATTATTTAAATCAAATGTTACAACCATACAATCATCAAAGCATTTTTCATTACTAATATAGTAATCGTATGCATTTCTATTATACATGCCTGTCATGGAATCATTTAAAGCAAACTGCTCTAGCTCCTCTATTCTTCTCCCTTTTTTTAGTCTCGCAACGGTCTGTCTTGAAGCCTCTACTCCAAGTACAAGAATAAATAAAAGAAATGCTATTCTTCCAAATACTCCTGAATTATTACCATTCTTATAATATCCTGCCATATCTATGATGGTCGATAAAAATACTAAAATCAACGCTAATATACAGTATTTATACCTGGTGTACAACTGTCTTCTAATAATCTTAATTGTAATTACAACAAATAAATATATCAGCATTAAGATAATTACAATATGAGTCATCCACAATGTCTGTCTAAAATAATATATTCCTGTTGCATTAAGTATGTGTTCTAAAAGAATAATTGTTACATTAAAATAACAGATTAATTTCCAAAACAGATTATCATTTATTTCCAAAAAGCTCTTTACAAACATAATAAATGCCATTGGCATAATCATAAGTGTAACAAAAGCAATGTATGACCCGGCTTGTCTGTTTGCAAATATAAGTGCAGATACATCTGTTTCATTTGCTGACCATAATCCAAGAAGAATCGAAAATAATCCCAGATATAACAATGTTCCGTCTATCTGGCTCCCCTTATGTACAATTGTCCAATATATAGTAATATATAATCCTACCAATAAAATAACCACGCTTATAATAAATGCTGGCATAGCTTTTTGAAGCAATTTCATATATATATCATTGCCTCCACCGATATAGAATTCCTGTTTCTGGTCTTCAACCTCCTTATAACAAGGTGAAATCTCTATTTGAAGTCTGTCCACACCAGATGGCAACTTTACAAAATTCCATTTCCATCCCGGGGTATTTCCCCATATACTTCGTTTGTTACTAAGTCTGTAAATTTCTTCTCCTTGTGCATATACATTTATTCTCTGATGTGAAGAATAAAATACTATTGAACCTATATCCTGTCCATATGACTGTAAATTAAAATCATATTGTGTTTTTCCATCCTCTGTTGTACTTATTGATTCTGGAATACAAGTTGTCAACGCTTTTTCAGAAACTGCATCACTAAATGTGAAAACACTACATAAAAACATCATAATAATCGCAGCTATTACTGTGCCAATTAATATCCCCTGTTCCCTTTTCATGTTATACCCCTTACTCTATATCTCCATTTTTTTAATTTTATCATGTACAATGATTTTTTTCCATATATTGATGTCTTTATGTAATAATTCTTTATAATTCACTAAAATTATATATATAAAAGAAGAGACCATAAAGCGAGCAGCTATTTGAATACAAAAGCGATATCGTACCGGTTACCGCCTTAGGAGAAATTTGTCATGAATAATACAGCAATCAATTTCAAAACCATTGCCGTAGATTTTGATGGTACTCTTTGTTACAGCGAATGGCCCAACTGCGGTCAGCCAAATCACTTGCGATTATTATATCGATGATCGGATGTTTCTTCCGGAATGTATGAAGGCTTAGAACCTATGATGAGTGCTATGCCTTTTCTATTAATTTGTTACTTCCCAATGTCCAGACCTCTTAGAACCAACTCTAATAACCTTGTCTTCCCGAACAAGAGATTCTATCATTCTTTGGACAGTTCTTTTGGATACACCAAGTCTGTCCGCCAGTTCCTTCTGAGTTATTTTTGAATTGTCCTTCATAATTTCACATATTTGATTCTTTGTATCTTCCGTTTTAGCGACATTTTTAATGCCATTAGCGTCATCTTTAGCGACATTAGCACCGTCTTTGTCGCTAATCAATTGAGCTTATCTTCTTTACACAAGACACATTCAAATAGACTGTACCCAACAAGCTCTAAAAAACTCTTTTGTTGGACTTGCATCTATAATCTTTTCTGCCATGTATTTATACATCGAACCGAATATAAAACTCAAAACAGTCAAATGAATATCATATAACAAAGAGTTCCCAAAATGATACTTAAAATCGTATTATTTTTCCGGATATAGCTGATCCCTGTAACCAACACTCCTGCAATTTTTGGTACACCAATTGTTTTTACATCATCAGGAACCTCCTTCAGACAGTAAACAAGCAATACCGCCATAATGGCCGGGGGTAAAATACTTCCAAGAAATTTCAGTTTATTTGACTTAATCTTCATTTGCACTGAAATCAAAAAAGGAAGCGCGCGCAATGCAAATGTACACACCGCTGAAATCGCTATCGCGACCAATACGTATTGATTACTCATTTTCTTCAAACCTCCTTCGAAGCAAAATCAGGATACCACTGACCAATACCAGCGTAGGAAGCATAAAAACATCCTGCCCAAGACAGAGCAGTAAAAGAGTTCCGACGCCAATTCCAAGTAGGGCCGGTAAATGATCTTGGAATGCCTTCCATTGGTCGAGAAAAATCACAACGAACAGTGCCGTCATGCAAAAATCAATCCCTTTCAGTTCAAAAGGTATGAGTTGTCCAAGGATTCCGCCAAAACATGCACCCATCATCCATGATATTCGAGAAAACAATGCAGTCACGGCAATTGTCAAATAAGATGCCCCTCCACTTAGCAGTGTAACCAGAACAAACTGGAACGCTCCCGTATAGATGGTCAGGCTTGTAAGAAGTGACCACCCTGCTCCCAAACCTGCTTCCTGCATCATAATTCCATATGCGAAGCTGACAAACAGATAACTGCAGGTGATTAGAAATGACTGCTTTATTGCATACTTCATTATCGGTTTCATATCTTGTTTTCTCCTTAAGTATTATACCTTGCAAATGAATACAAAAAATCCCAGAAACTTTACCATTAGCTTCTGGGAAAGAAAGACAGAAATCCTCTCTAATGGAACACTTCCATCCAACCGAATACTAATCCATTGTTGCTTATTCATAATTTTCCTAGTGGGGTCAGGTACCACTTTTTCTTATCAATGTGTTTTTACAAAAAAGGAACCATGTAAACCGGAATGCAGAAGATATCCTTATCTTTCTTCATGTCCTTTGTATAAATAAGATATCTGTTTTGTATCCGTTCAGAGAACTTCTCCGTAAACACATCTAAAGATTTATGTGTTTTATATCCTGATGATTTCACCTCCAACGGACATATTTTATTTTTTCTTGCAATAATAAAATCAATTTCGTAGTTATGTCTCGATACAGGATTCATCATTGTGTAATAAAATAATTCATTTCCATTCGCAGCCAAAATCTGAGCCACCACATTTTCATACAGATATCCAAGATTTGCACTTAATTTATCACTTAACAGTTTTTCATAGATTATATTTTCAGTAAACTCCCGATCTTTAAACATCAACGTAGTGAACAGTCCTGTATCACACAAAAAGAGTTTAAACCTTGAAATGTCCTTTGCATTTGACATTCCTGCATTTGGATCATTCGCATGATAAGATACGAGTACTGTTTTGGAATCTTTCAACTCTGCAATCAACTCCAGGATTCTATCTGATGACTCAGTTCCAAGAACTGCACTTGTCTGATACCTGGATGCATTTGTATTAAGCTGCGCCGGGATTGAATCAAATAACAGGGAAAGTCTCCCTGTTGAATCAATCTTTTTAAAATCATCTTCATAAAGGGTTAATATATCTCGTTTCACTACATCCACTTTTCTAAAATTGTTGGTCTCAATATATTCATTAACTGCCTGTGGCATCCCTCCAATAAGCATATATAATCTAAATTGTCTTAAGAGTTTTCTGTTCACCAGGTCTCCTAATCCTCGTCCTGCTTCGTAGCATTTTCCAAGGAGTGAAAAGGTTGTATCATCACCAACAGCCCATAGGAACTCTTCATAATCCATAGGATACATGCTTATCTTTCGCTCTTCGCTTGGAATCAATATGTCTTTCACATTTTTTCTAATTGATATAAGCGAGCCTGTTTCAATATAATCATATCTATGATCCTGAACGAGTGATTTGATTGCCTGTCTCGCCATCGGACAAAGTTGGACTTCATCAAAAATAATCACCGATTTTCTTTCGTGCAAATCAGTTTTGTATTGTAACTGTAATTGCAAAAATAGATAATTCAAATCTGAAACATCATCAAACAAACTGCGTATCTCTTTCGAAGCCTTGGCAAAATCAATCATAATATAACTTTCATATTCTCTTTTTGCAAATTCTTCTGCTACTGTAGATTTCCCGATACGACGTGCCCCCTCTATCAAAAGAGCGGTTTTTCCGTCAGATTCCCCTTTCCATACCAACATTTTATTATAAATTTTTCTTTTAAACATACGCCCTCCTATGAATTCGCATTTTCTTTTTTATATATTTTACCCATATTCGCATTTTTTATGATGTCATTATACAATGTATTCGCATTTTCATCAAGGCAAAATGGTTGCCAACTTGACTACGATTCATTCCGAAAGGTATATCATATTCATTCTAATTCATTCCGAAGAGAGCATCATATTAAATTTTCCCGTTAAAGTTGGTCAGTACTATGTGCTTCAGCACAACGCATACCTGCCACTTGACAGGTGCCCCGAGAGGCTGCGCCTACGCCACACACTATCTATTAGATAGCCTACAATATTGGTAAATTGGTTCGATTATCTACAATCGTTAGTAAAATACCGTCAATCTTTAAATTTGGATTGATATACTTACGAACTCATGCTACAGTTTGACACTATATGCATCCTCCTTTCCTATTTTGGACAAAAAAAGCAGGAGACCATGTAGGTTTCCTGCTTTAATATGCTCGGCGTTATTTTGATAGCCAACTCAAAAAATCATCTGAAATTGAGTTCCAGTTATCCAAATTTAACACACAATGTTTTAGTTTTTCAAGATATAGAGAGTCATTAATTTGAAGTAGTTCAAAAAGTATTTTTCTATATAGTAAGCTCAGTTTTTGTGCATATAAGCATGATTGCTTGCCATTTAAGGCTGGTTTTCTTTGATTCCTTTTGACGTGCATGATATTGACTCTGCTGTTTACAAGTACATTTAAAAATTGATTATATTGGCTTGATGAAAGTTCTTTATTAAAAATCTCTTTACCATATTTGATGATTAGTGCATCCAAACAATTTTTTAAAGTTGTTCCACGACTACCTGGTTCTAATGAGGCAAAATAATAAGTTCGCTCCTTGACAACTTCAACAATAGGTTCAGCAAGCTCAACCAGAAATGCGCATTTTACATCTATCGTAATTTTGCTATCACTGACCGAGTAAAGAAACATTTGATGTACAACGCCCAACTCATCTAACAAGTCATCCCACTTACTAAACAAATCAGGTGTAAATACATTTTCAAAATCAATCAACCTATACGAAGCATTTTTGCAGAAATCAGCTGAGCAAAAATAGCTTGATCTTTGTGCAATCAAATTTTGAGCACATGGAATCAATGAGTCGTTTGAAAAAACATCTGATTCAGAAAATTTCATTTCTTTCAGTTGAATAAATCTTCCATCTAACAGCATCAATAGACGTTCTATTTTAGACAAAACCGTATTTAAGTCAAATATCGAAACATCCGAATCAGTTGAGATTTTGATGCTTCGGATTACTGCCTGCTCAATATCCACATGAAAAAGTTGTTCCTTTCCAATATCAAATTGTATATGAACAGGACCTCTAAGCACAGATTTTTCTTCCTCGTATTCAGCTGTTAAACACTTGCAGATAAATGGACGTTCCATTATTTGTCTCACACTCCATCAGATTACTATCAAAAAATATTATATCAGAGAAAACGGTTATTTTCTACTACACAACCAAAGCAAAGGGGTAGCTGGCTTTAGCTAGCGCAGGGGAAGTTCAGCTTCCTCTGGATGAATGGAGCAAGGGACTTTTGCGGAAATCATCAGCTCCATGCAATGGTGCGGGTCTCCGGTGGAGACCTCTGCGAAGCAGAAGCACCGACCGAGCCGACAGGCGAGACCTTTCGGCAGAACGCAATGCACCACCTTTAGGTGGTGTATAATTGCGCCCTTGTTAAAACAAGGGGTTCTCGCTGCCGTCCGTTGTCAGCGTTTCTCTTCGGCTCTCAATCAGTAGATTCAGCTTCTTTTGAACCGTTTCGCTCTGGAAGATGAAGGTCAGCAGCTCCATCACATCCTCATCGGTCAGGACGGTCGGCTCTTTCAAAAAGGTCTCCAACATTCCGGCACGGGTGCAAAGCCGATGGGTTCTCTCGCTTCTGGTCAGCCGTTTCAGCTCGTTCTGCAATCGCTTCTCCTTGTGCTTGGCTGCGGTCAGCTTGCGCTCCGCAATACACTGTTTGTGTCTCAGCTTTTCCAATTCTTCGCTCATGGGCAACTTCTCCTTTCTGATAATAGGCAAAACAAAAGCGACCAACTTTTTACGGTTGATTGCCTTTTGTCTGCTTACTCTTTTTTCAAATCATCATATGCGTCACAGAATTGTTTTTTGCCTGTCATCTTCGATTGAATACTTTATAAAATCGAATTTTTCTTTGTTGTTCTTGTAATAGTCCTCTGCTGCCGTGGATAGAATGTAGCACAAGTGGGATATATGTACTTTCAGTCCTCTCTGAACTATATTCATATCTTTATCGTAGGCGACCTCGCTTAAATCACCGTTGGTGCCATCTTCTCCGGTTATGACAAGCTCGAATTTATCAACCCTGCACCGAGATTCGTGAATTGTGGATTTCTCTATATTTGGTGTACTTTGGTGGAGCAGACTATTACGCAAATTATAAATAATTTCCTCGCTCAGATAGGGCATATCATATCCATATGGAGAATCATGTCTATCTGAGATAACATATTGGCTGCACCATTTTTTATAGCGTGCGCCACTATACTTCTCGTTTGGATATTCAGCTTTGCCACAGGTATCTGGCAATGTCAGCGCAAGTGCTAACGCTGACAAATACAGTTCATGGGACAAAGCCATACGAATCTCATGTACAATTCGGTTAATCAGGCAAATCACCTCATTTCAACCGTTCACACAGCGGCAGTAGTTCTTCAATTTTTGCAACAATACGCTTTTGCTCGGCAAGGGGCGGGATGGGAAATGCCATACCAAGCAC
>OHPI01000756.1_pt1 | contig 20828 bp, 10 predicted proteins | sample 1577651 | NCBI WGS metagenome assembly OHPI01 (sample SAMEA3879578, study PRJEB24766) | human gut metagenome | biome: human-associated habitat; feature: feces | place: USA | collected 1985/1987
AAACAATCAACCGCCTTACCAACGTACTTGTAACCATGAACAACCCCACCGACCGGGGCAAGCTGTTCAAAATCATCAAACTGCTTTATGGGCTAATGGGCTTGCCTTTTTCAGAGGAAGCCGAGCCTATGGACGCAGACCCCGACGTTTTGGAATACTTCATCTTTTCTTTCATGGCAGACTTTGGAGAAGTCATGCAAGAACTGATAGCAGAAGAAATGAAATAGCGACCCGCACAGCGGCGTTTCTCACTCTCTCACTGGGAGAACAGGAACGCCGCTATTTTTATGCCCTCATGTTACGCAGTAGGGGCAAAAAAAGCCTTGATTTATCGGGCTTACAGAACGCAAAACAGAGGAAGCAAGGAAAAGATACCTTACCCCTCAAAATCCGCGTTCTACTGCGCAACAAATCTAAAGCAAAGGAGTGATGAAGCTATGGCAGTTTTCCGTGTGGAACGCAACACAGGCTACACCGTAATGAGCAACCACCACTTACGCAATAAGGAGCTTTCCTTAAAGGCAAAGGGGCTGTTATCTCAAATGCTGTCCCTGCCGGAGGATTGGGATTATACCCTTTCGGGGCTGTCCTACATCAACCGGGAAAGTATCGACGCTATCCGTACCGCCGTTTGGGAGCTTGAAAAAGCCGGATATATCACAAGGCGGCAGGGACGCGACGAGAAAGGCAAAATGACCGCTATTGAGTACACCATTTACGAACAGCCACAGCCCCCGGCATTGGATTGTCCGGTATTGGAAAATCCAACAGCGGATAAGCCGATATTGGAAAATCCGACACCGGATAACCCGACGTCGGAAAATCCAACGCAATTAAATAAAGATAGATCAATAACTAACTTATCAAAGAAAGAAAAATCAATTACGGATCTATCAAGTACCGATTCCTTTCCTATCCTTTCCCCTGACCCCTCACCTTGCAGGACTGCGCCGGAACGGAAAGGAACGGAAGCGTTCAAACAGAGTGCCGTAGATATTTACCGTGAAATCATCATGGAGAATATCGAGTATGACGCACTCACGCAGGACCCGAAAATGGACAAGGAGCGTTTGGACGAGATCGTAGACCTCATGCTGGAAACTGTCTGCTCTGCGCGAAAGACGCTCCGCATCGCTGGCGACGATTACCCCGCCGAGCTGGTAAAGAGTAAATTCTTGAAGCTGAACAGCAGCCACATCGAGTTTGTCATGGACTGTATGCGGGAAAACACCACGAAGATCCGCAACATCAAGCAATATCTGCGGGCGGTGCTGTTCAACGCTCCGTCTACCATCGACAACTACTATACCGCCCTTGTCGCGCACGACATGGCAAGCCCTGATTGGGGCAAGCCGAAATCAGGCATCCCGGACTATTCCTGTTCGCCGGACGAGAGCCTATGAGAATGTGGCTGATCTGGCGGGTGCGCCCGCCCTGACTGCGGCAGAAAATCGAAAGGAGTGATAACCGTTGCAGGAAGAAGTAACCCGAAAGACGATTGCCCTTGCAATCAAAACGGCAAAGCTGGACGGAAAGGTGCTGCAAGCCGCGCTGCGGAAGCTCTTGCAGCTCTACCGCAAGGCAAGGGACACGCCCCATCACGGCAAGCAAACGCTGAAACAGCTTATGCGGCATGGCACAGGCGTTTCGAATATCGAAATCACCGATGCGAATATCAAAGCCTTTGAAAGCACGGCGAAGAAATACGGCATTGACTTTGCGCTGAAAAAGGCAGATGACCGATACCTTGTGTTTTTCAAGGGACGGGACGCGGACGTGCTGACGGCAGCGTTTCGGGAGTTTTCTAAGAAAAAGCTGGACAAGGAGCGCAAGCCCTCTGTGCGGCGCGACCTTGCCGAGAAGAAAGCCGAAGCCGCGCAGACCGCCAAGCGGGACAAGGTGAAAAATATGGACAGGGGGATCGACCGATGAAGCCGGAAATCAAAAAGCAAATCATACTCCATCTTCCGTATCTCGCCTTTATCTATCTGTTTGGAAAGGTCGGACAGGCGTTTCGGCTGGCGCAGGGTGCGAACCTGTCTGCAAAGCTGCTGCATATCGGGCAGGGCTTCTCCGCTGCCTTTGCCAGTGCCGCCCCCAGCTTCCATCCCACCGATCTGCTGATTGGGTTTGCCACAGCCGTCATTATCCGGCTGGTGGTCTACTACAAGCAGAAGAACGCCAAGAAATACCGCAAAGGCATGGAGTACGGCACGGCGCGTTGGGGTACAGCGGCAGACATCAAGCCGTTCATTGATCCCGTCTTTGACAACAATGTGCTGCTGACGCAGACGGAACGGCTGATGATGTCCAACCGCCCCAAAGACCCGAAGAACGCGAGAAACAAGAACATTCTTGTTATCGGCGGCTCTGGCAGCGGCAAAACAAGGTTTTTCTGCAAACCGAATATCATGCAGCTTCACAGCTCGTATGTCATTACTGACCCGAAAGGCAGTTTGATTTGCGAGGTGGGACAGCTTTTGCAGCGGGCAAAATACCGTATCGCCGTTCTCAATACCATCAACTTTTCCAAGTCCCTTCATTACAATCCATTTGCTTATATACGGTCTGAAAAAGATATCCTGAAGCTGGTGACAACAATCATTGTAAATACCAAAGGCGAAGGGGAAAAAGCTTCCGAAGATTTTTGGGTGAAAGCAGAGAAATTGCTCTACACAGCATTGATTGCTTTTATCTGGTATGAAGGGGATGAAGAGGAAAAGAATCTGAATACCCTTCTTGATCTTTTGAATGAAAGCGAAACCCGTGAAGAGGATGAAACTTACCAGAATCCAGTGGATATGATGTTCCAGGAACTGGAAGAAAGAGATCCGCAACACTTTGCGGTCAGACAGTATAAAAAATACAAAATGGCGGCTGGAAAGACAGCGAAAAGTATTTTGATATCTTGTGGGGCCAGACTTGCCCCATTTGACATCGCAGAGCTTCGTGAGATCATGTCTTATGATGAAATGGAACTGGATAAGATCGGGGATAGGAAAACAGCCTTGTTTCTGATTATGTCTGATACGGATACCACATTTAATTTTGTGATTGCCATGTTACAGTCACAGCTTTTCAATCTGCTTTGCGATAAGGCAGACGATGTATATGGTGGAAGACTTCCGGTGCATGTGCGTGTCATTGCTGATGAGTTTGCCAACATCGGACAAATTCCTCAGTTTGACAAGCTGATTGCAACTATCCGAAGCAGGGAAATCTCTGCTTCTATTATTTTGCAGTCACAGAGCCAGTTAAAGGCAATGTACAAAGATAGCGCAGATACGATTCTGGGCAACTGTGATACTACGCTTTTCCTTGGTGGCAAAGAGAAAACTACCTTAAAGGAAATGAGCGAGCTTCTGGGGAAGGAAACTATTGACCTGTATAACACTTCGGAGACGAGGAGTAATCAGAAATCCTTTGGACTGAATTATCAGAAAACGGGCAAACAGCTGATGACAGAAGATGAGATTGCAGTCATGGATGGCGGAAAATGTATCCTGCAGATTCGTGGTGCCAGACCATTCTTTTCGGACAAATATGATATCACGAAACACAAAAATTATCGGTATCTTGCAGATGAAAATGAGAAAAACCGATACAAAGTAGAAAAAGAGTTAAATCCGCAGTACACACCGAAACCTGAAGAAGAGGTGGAGGTAATTCAAGTAGATCTGTCGAAGTAACCTTGGGAATGAACGGAAAATAATGAGGAAAGGAATAACTGACATTAGGTGCGCCGGCTTTTTAGTCGGTGTTTTTTCATTCCCGTAAACACCTGAAAGAAGTCAGTTTTGGTGAATGTATATGGCATTTTTTAGCAGTGCAATTACAACTTTAAAAACTCTTGTAGTCGCAATCGGCGCAGGTCTTGGCGTGTGGGGTGTCGTAAACCTTCTGGAAGGATATGGAAACGACAATCCCGGTGCTAAGAGCCAGGGCATCAAACAGCTGATGGCTGGTGCCGGAATCATGCTGCTGGGAACTACCCTGATTCCACAGCTGGCAACCCTGTTCTCTTAAGAGGAGTGGTAGATGAACACCATCATTGAGAGAATTACGGAAGCGATAAAGGATATCCTGATCGGACTTATCAAGTCAAGTTTGGATAACATGTTCACGTCTGTCAATGAGCAGGTGGGAACCATAGCCGGGCAGGTGAGACAGACACCGCAGGGATGGAATGCAGGGATTTTTAATCTGATTCAGAATTTATCCCAAACGGTGATTGTCCCCCTTGCGGGACTGATCATCACCTTTGTCCTGTGCTATGAACTGATTACGATGGTAACACAGAAAAACAATTTCCATGAATTTGAGACTTATAACATTTTCCTCTGGATCTTCAAAGCGTATGTAGCCATTTATTTGGTGACAAATACGTTCAATATCACGATGGCGGTCTTTGATGTTGGCCAGCATGTGGTCAACAATGCCGCCGGGGTGATATCAGGAAACACTGCGGTGGATGCAACAGAAGCAATTTCAAGGATTGTGGATGCCCTGGAGGATATGGAGTTAGGGGATTTGTTCCTTCTATCCATGGAAACGATGTTGATCAGTGTTACCATGCACATTCTGTCAATTATCATTACGGTAATCTTGTACGGAAGAATGATAGAAATTTACCTTTATACTTCCATAGCACCAATTCCGTTTGCCACCATGACCAATAAGGAATGGGGCAATATCGGAAACAACTATTTAAAAGGCTTGTTCGCACTGGCATTTCAGGGATTCTTCATGATGGTCTGTGTTGGAATTTATGCAGTTTTAGTAAATGCAATGACCATATCCAGTGACCTTCATGCAGCAATGTTTTCAGTAGCGGCTTATACCGTGATTCTTGCATTTTCATTATTCAAGACCGGAAGCCTTAGCAAATCAATATTCAATGCCCATTAGCGGGCAGGAAAGGAGCGCATACCATGGCGTATGTACCAGTACCAAAAGACCTTACCAAGGTCAAAACAAAAGTAGCGTTAAATCTGACAAAGCGGCAGCTGATTTTCTTTTCACTTGCCGCAGTAGTGGGAATTCCGTTTTATCTGGTCATGAGAAAACCCATCGGTTCCAGTATCGCTGCCATTCTGATGGTAACGATCATGCTTCCGTTTTTCTTCATGGCAATGTATGAAAAAGATGGACTTCCCTTTGAAAAAGTGGTGGCAAATATCATTCGACAGAAGTTTATCTGTCCAGCGGTAAGACCATATAAGACAGAAAATTTTTATCAGGAGATTTCCACCCTTGTAAAAAAGGAGGGTGTGCCGGATGGCAAAAAAGACAAAGCAGGAGGCTCAGCAGGAGCGTCTGTCCCTGGCGGAAAAAAGAAACCGTCAGGAAAGAAGAAACAAAAAAAGCAGAAAAGAAAGAGAACAGGAAAAGCGTAAGAAGAAGCAGGAACGGGATCGCAGGAAACAGAAAAACATTCCTACAACTGCACAGCAGAGCATTCCGTATATTCGGATGCTGCAGGATGGTATCTGCCAGGTGACAAAGACCTTTTTCTCTAAGACGATTCAGTTTTATGATATCAATTATCAGCTGGCTTTAAATGAGGATAAGACCACGATATTTGAGAATTACTGTGATTTCTTAAATTACTTTGATTCTTCCATCAGTGTGCAGCTGTCCTTTATCAATCAGCAGGTGGATGTGGCAGAATTTGAGAAAAGCATTGACATTCCGGATCAGAACGATGACTTCAATGCCATTCGTGAAGAGTACCGTACTATGCTGAAAAATCAGCTTTCCAAAGGAAATAATGGTCTGGTAAAGACAAAGTATATCACTTTTGGAATCGAAGCAGAAAGCCTGAAGGTGGCAAGACCAAGGCTTGAAAGAATCGAAACAGATATCTTAAACAACTTTAAGGTTCTGGGAGCACAGGCACATTCACTAAATGGTCTGGAAAGGCTGGAGGTTATGTATCATGTGTTTAACCAGGATCGGATCGAACCATTTAAGTTCCAGTATAAGATGCTGCCGGAAACCGGATTAAAGACCAAAGATTTTATTGCACCGGCTTCCTTTAACTTTTCCAAGAATCAGACATTTATGATGGGAAGAACGATGGGGAGTGTGAGTTACCTGCAGATTCTTGCACCGGAGCTGACAGACCGGATGCTTGCAGACTTCCTGGATGTGGATGACAGCATCAATGTCAACATTCATATCCAGTCTATTGATCAGAGTTCAGCGATCAAAATGATCAAGAGTAAGATTTCAGATTTGGATAAGATGAAGATTGAGGAGCAAAAACGGGCTGTACGTTCCGGTTATGATATGGATGTGCTTCCATCGGACCTTGTGACTTATGGAGAAGAGGCGAAGAACCTGCTGGAAGATCTGCAGTCCAGAAATGAGCGAATGTTCCTTGTAACAGTTCTGGTAATGAATACCGCAAAGAAGCGTCAGAAGCTGGATAATAATATTTTCCAGGTACAGGGAATCGCACAGAAATATAACTGTTCTTTAAAACAGCTGGATTATCAGCAGGAAGCAGCACTTATGTCCTGTATTCCGCTGGGAGTCAATCGAATTGAAATTCAGAGAGGGCTTACCACATCTTCAACAGCGATCTTCGTGCCATTTACGACACAGGAACTGTTTCAGGAAGGGGAAGCTCTTTATTATGGATTGAATGCATTATCCAACAACATGATCATGGTTGATCGGAAACGTCTGAAGAACCCGAATGGACTGATTCTTGGTACACCAGGTTCCGGTAAGTCCTTCTCAGCAAAGAGAGAGATTACAAACTGCTTTTTGATTACGGAGGACGATATCATCATCTGCGATCCAGAAGCCGAGTATTCTCCATTGGTACAGGCACTGCATGGGCAGGTGGTGAAGGTTTCACCGGTATCAGACCAGTATATCAATCCAATGGATCTGAACCTGAATTATTCCGAGGAAGATAATCCACTGTCACTGAAAGCAGATTTTATTCTGTCTTTGTGTGAGTTGATTGTTGGAGGAAAGAATGGACTGGAGCCGGTAGAAAAGACCATCATTGACCGTTGTGTGCGGTTAGTATATCAGGAATATCTTGCCGATCCAATGCCGGAGAAGATGCCAATCCTGGAGGATTTATATAATCTGTTGCGGAAACAGGAGGAGCCGGAATCACAGCGTCTTGCAACTTCATTGGAGATTTATGTTACAGGCTCCCTGAATGTATTTAATCATCGCACAAATGTAGATATCAACAATCGTATCGTTTGTTTTGATATCAAGGAACTTGGTAAGCAGTTGAAAAAGATTGGGATGCTTGTCATTCAGGATCAGGTCTGGAACAGGGTAACAATGAACCGTTCTGCTCATAAGTCCACCAGATACTATGTGGATGAGTTCCATCTTCTTTTGAAGGAAGAGCAGACCGCAGCTTATAGTGTGGAGATATGGAAGAGATTTCGTAAATGGGGTGGTATTCCAACTGGAATCACCCAGAATATAAAAGATTTATTGTCTTCCAGGGAGATAGAGAATATATTTGAAAATTCAGATTTTATTTATATGCTGAACCAGGCTTCCGGAGACAGGCAGATTCTGGCAAAGCAGCTGAATATCTCACCAACCCAGCTGTCCTATGTAACCAACAGTAATGAGGGGGAAGGACTTTTGTTCTATGGAAATGTCATTATCCCATTTGTAGACAGATTCCCGAAGAATTCCCTCTATAAAATCATGACAACCCGCTTAGAGGAGACTTCCGAAGCAGGTTAAATCAAAGGAGAAAACAATGTTACGAGCAATTTCATATGTATTAACTTTTAGTGGCGGTGCTGTTTTCGGCATCGCTTTTCTCTGCTTATTACAGGCAGGGAAAGGGTATCCGAAGAAGGAGGAGTAAGTAGTGGCAGAACAGAGAATGAAAGTCAGGGACAAGAAAGTCCAAAAGATGACCAAGGATGGTCTGGTGGAAGAAAACCTGACAGATAAATCTTCTGTTCGTGTCAGTAACCGTGCCAGTGATGTGCAGATGGGAAGAAAACAGGGGGAAAAAGAAGAAAACCTTGTGGATAAGTCTCCCCGCCAGTCTGAACGGAGTGGGAAAAATATTCGTCCCTCTGTGCAAAAATCCAGAGATGCACCGGAACTGATACGGACAGAGAAGCAAAGTGAGGATTTTGGACAGAGTAGTAAACAGCAAAATAGAAAAAGAATCCGTGCTGAAGTCGGAAAAGAATCCAGACTTGCAGAAAAATCCGAAGTCGGACAGTTAGGGAGACTGAAAGATAAACGTGCTGATCTATCAGAAAACAGGGGAGACAGCCGGAGAAATCAGACCGGTGGCAGCAAAAAGCCTAAACAAAAACAACGTTTGAAGTTTGCTTATGAGGAAACTGGTGCTTCTGTGAAAAATGACAAAGATATGGAGAAATTGAACCAGATGGATACGGATGGAGTCAATTTCCGCCATCAGAAACAGAAAGAAAAAGCCAAAAAGTTTTCTTATGAAGAAGCAAGAAAGAAAAAGGAAGCAAAGCAGCATTCCAAGAAAGCACAGGTCTATCAGGCAAATGAAGGAGAATCTCCTGGAAAGAAAAAATCCCGTTTGAAGTTTGGTGAAGGGGAATCTGTGAAAACAGAAAAAGCTTCTGTTGTCAAGAAAGCAGGAAGTGCAACTTCCGTAGCATTGCACCGTGAGATCAGCAAAAATGAAGACGATAATGCGGCGGTAGAAGGTGCCCATAAGTTGGAAGAAGGCGGCGAAGGTATTTACCGGCTGGAACAGAGAAGTGCCAGACGAAGGAAACAGAGGGCTTCCAGAAAGAGAAGCAGACTGGAGAGACAGGTAGAGAAACAGACACAGGCGGCAGCCCGTCAGGAGCAGAAGAAGCTGAAAAAGCAGATTCAGAAGCAACAGATCAAACGGGATTATGCCAAAGCGAAGCGAAGTGAACAGACAGTAGGAACAGCTGCAAAAGGTACGATTGATTATATCAAGAAGATTGGCGGCAAAGTGACCAACTTCTTTAAAGAAAACCGGAAGGTGTATATCAGTGTAGCAGTTCTGATCGGATTGATGTTTCTGATCATAACGAATGTCACGTCATGCTCTGCAGTGTTTTTACAAAATGTGATCACTTACACAGGAACCAGTTATCTGTCATCGGATCAGGCAATCCGGGAAGCGGAACTGTATTATACACAGCTGGAAGCTAATCTGCAGGAGCGGATCAACAACATGGAATCTGAAGAACCGGGACATGAGGAATACCGATATAACATCGGACCTATTGAGCATGATCCGTTTATCCTGATCAGTTATCTGTCAGCAAAGTATGAAGAGTTTACGTTTGAACAGGTCAAGCCGGAGCTGGATGCGTTGTTTGCAGAGCAATATCATCTGACTACAGAAGCGGTCAATGAGACTGTGACAGAGACAGCAACAGTAAGAGTTGGAGAATCTTTGGGACAGGTTGTAACAAGCGGATATTGTAATTGTCCAATCTGCTGTGGTATTTGGAGCGGAGGACCAACTGCCAGTGGAGCATATCCAACAGCCAATCACACCTTAGCGGTAGATGCTTCCAATCCGTTTGTTCCAATGGGAACAAAGGTGGTAATGAATGGTGTCGAATATACGGTAGAAGATACCGGAGCTTTCGCAAGATACGGGGTACAGTTTGACGTCTACTATGATAATCATGCGGCGGCATCTGCACATGGACATCAGACATGGGAATGTTATCTTGCAGATGATAATGGAAGTCAGGAAGTGGAAGTGACTAGGACAAAGGATGTAGATGTGCTGAATGTCACCTTAAATAGTGGAAACCTGATGTCAATCTGTCAGGACAGGCTGGGATTTTTCCAGAAAGAACTGTTCAGTGCCTACAACGATACAAAAGGCAACTTGCAGATGTTTGCATCACCGGTTGATTTTAACTGGTACTCCAGTGTGACCAGCTATTATGGATACAGGATTCATCCAATATCAGGAGCAAATCAGCTTCATAATGGTATGGATATCGGAGCACCGGAGGGAACAAAAGTGATGGCAGGACTGACCGGAACAGTTACAACTTCTGCTTATAACGACAGCTATGGAAATTACGTCATTATCAAAGACAGAAAAGGTTATGAACTGCGGTATGCACATTTAAGCAGCCGGAGTGTATCTGCAGGAGCATCCGTCACGAAAGGTGATGAGATAGGTCTTGTAGGAAATACTGGTAATTCCACAGGAAGCCATCTTCATATTGAACTTCTGAAAAATGGAGAGCGGTTAAACCCGATCTTTTATCTGGAAACTGGAGAAGGAGCAGGCTTTGGCGGCAATGAATATACCAGTGAAGCAGCACAGCGTTTGTTAAATGAAGCAGCGAGATATCTTGGAACACCATATGTATGGGGTGGATATTCCCCAAGTGGATTCGATTGTTCTGGATTTGTAAGCTACTGTCTGACAAACTCTGGTGTAAGGAATACAGGAAGACTAACAGCACAGGGACTGTACAACATTTGTACACCAGTATCCCAGTCGGAGGCGCAGCCGGGAGATCTGATTTTCTTTACTGGAACTTACGACGCAGGGGAGCCGGTAACGCATATCGGAATCTATGTAGGCAATGGTCAGATGATCCATTGTGGACATCCGGTGCAGTATACGTCCATCAATTCCCCATACTGGCAGAGTCATTTCTATGGATTTGGACGATGGTAAGAAAAAAGGGCGGCTGCATCAGCCGTCCGGAAAGGAGAACCGATGAAAAGTCTTGAAAAAGCTACGGCAGATTATGAGAAAGCCAAAGAGAAAATGGAAGCTTCCAAAGCCAGATATGAAGCAGATTTAAAGCGGTTTAAGGCTGCGGAGATTGCAAAAACAGAAGCGGAAAATCTGGAAATTGTAAGAATTATCCGTGCAATGGATATGAGTATTCCGGAATTGGAAGCTTTCAAAAAGAGAATGAAAAATGAACTGCCCGGCAGGGTAGAAATACAGAAGGAGGAAACAAAAGCCGATGATGAATCTGGAAAAAATGAAACAGAAGAAGAGAACAATTACTAAAAGCAGGGTAAAAAAGAGCTTGCTTGCAGCAACGACATTTCTTTGCCTGACAACACCTTTGCTCCAGACACAGACTGCTTATGCAGCTGAGAATACCACGCCTGCAATCACGATTGAGAAACCGGATGGCTGGAAACAGGGAGAAACAACCATTGCTGTTACGGTAGATGCCAGTCATATGCCGGAAGGTTTCTCAATAGCAATGATTGAAGCAAAAGCAGGAAAAGATGGAAGCTGGCAGGATGTAACCGGAAGTGGAAGTATCACGATCACTGGAAATCAGACAGTGTATGTGCGTGTGACAGATGGTGAGGGGAAGGTCTATGAGCAGAATCGCTCTATTAAGTGTTATGACACGGAAAAGCCTACACTCTCTGCTTCCCTGACAGATGGTGTGCTGACGATTCAGGGTAATGATACAGTATCAGGGATTACTGCAGTAACAGTCAATGGCACCACTTATACAGACTTGAAGGATGGAATGCTGAGAGTGCAACTGACACAGAAAGATTTTACAACAAAACAGATTGAAATCACGGTAACGGATGGTGCCGGAAATACTTCTGAAAAGTATGTGTTGCAGAATCCTTATTATGAATGGGCAAAGAAGCAGGCAGAGAAACAGAAAACTTCCAGTGACAGTAATGGTGCAATGGCAACTACGACCAGTGCAGATGCAACTGGGACTGAGAAAACAACGACTTCACCACTTCCACAGGATGCACAGGCTTCTGAGCCAACAGATGCAAAAGGAACCGTGGATGATCGGACAGTAACAGGTATTGAGGAACAGCTTAATAAAGAAGGCGAGACAGCAGATTCTGTTACCAAAACAGCTACGGAAGGCACAAAAGAGTTTTATACCATTTCAACTAAGAGTGGTAAGATTTTCTATCTGATTATTGACAATTCAAAATCTCAGGATAATGTGTATTTCCTTACCGAAGTCAGTGAGAAAGATTTGATGAACTTCACACTTTCTGATTCCGTGACACTTCCGGAAGTAGATACTGTTTATGCAGAACCAGAGAAAAAAGCAGAGGAAGAAAAGCCGGAAACGACAGAGTCAGCCGAGAAAGATAAGGTAGAGGATGATATTCAGATGCCTGAAGATAAAAGTCCATTTGGAACGTATCTTTTGATTGCACTGGTTGCAGTCGGAGCTGCGGCAGGAGGATATTACTTCAAAGTCTATAAACCAAAGCATGAATATGATGACGAGGATGAGATGGAAGAGGATGAAGATGAATCCGAAGATTCAGAGTCAGAAAAACGGGAAGTAGACGATGCAGATGAGCAGGAAGAAAGTACAGAACCGGAAATCCTGAGAGATGAAGATTTTGATGATAATGTGCTGGAAGATGAAGAAGAGGAGCAGGAGTAAATGAAATTAGTGATTGCAGAAAAGCCATCGGTTGCGATGGCACTGGCTTCCGTGCTTGGAGCCAGAACAAGAAAAGATGGCTACGTGGAGGGAAACGGTTATCTCGTTTCCTGGTGCGTAGGACATCTGGTTGGATTATGTGATGCATCGGAATACGATGAAAAATATAAAAAATGGAGATATGAAGATCTGCCGATTGTGCCGGAATGTTGGAAACACAAGATTTTGGAGGGCACAAAGAAGCAGTTCGGAATCTTAAAGAAACTGATGAGAGATTCCAAAGTAGATGAAGTGATCTGTGCAACTGATGCAGGACGTGAAGGTGAGCTGATCTTCCGTCTGGTGTATGAGCAGGCAGGATGTAAAAAGCCGATGAAGCGACTCTGGATCTCTTCCATGGAAGAACAGGCAATTAAAGATGGATTTTCGTCATTAAAAGACGGTTCGTGTTATGACAGTCTCTATCAGTCAGCACTTTGCAGGGCAAAGGCAGACTGGCTGGTGGGAATCAATGCGAGCCGTCTTTTTTCCGTTCTGTATAACCAGAATCTGAAAGTTGGAAGAGTACAGACACCAACACTTGCCATGATTGTGGATCGAAATCAGAAGATCAAGGAATTTACCAAAGAAAAATATTATATGGCTCATATCAAGTTTGACGATATGGATGCGGTCACAGAGCATTTTCAGAAAAAAGAAGATGCAGATAAAGTGGCTGCAGAGTGTCAGGAGCGTATGTGCGAAGTGGAGAAGGATGATGTGAAAGAAAAAACGGTCCGCCCTCCGAAGCTTTATGATCTGACCACCCTGCAGAGGGAAGCTAACAGAATGTTTGGCTATACCGCTCAGCAGACATTGGATGCCGTGCAGGAGATGTATGAGCAGAAGCTGGTCACTTATCCGAGAACAGACAGCCAGTATCTGACAGATGAGATGGGAGAAAGCACAGAAACTCTGATTCAGATGTTATTTGGGAAAATGCCTTATGCTGAAGGTCTGGAATATCAGTCGGACGTGAGTAAGGTATTAAATTCAAAGAAAGTATCCGATCACCATGCGATTATCCCAACCATGGAAGTAGCCAAAGCAGATATTGGTGACCTGAAAGAACGAAGCCGCAAGATTTTGTATCTGATCAGTGCCAGGGTTCTGACAGCAACTGCAGATCCTTATATTTATGAGAGTCATAAATGTCAGATTACCTGCAATTATCATACGTTTTATCTCAATGCAAAGAAAACAAAACAGGAAGGGTTCAAGACAATTGAGAAAAAACTGAAACAGTTCTTTGGAATCATTGCAGAAAAAGAAGAGCCGGAGCTGGATATCTGGGCAGGCAAGCATTATGGTCCCTGTGATTCTTTTGTATCGGAGCATTTTACACAGCCACCGAAACAGTACACAGAAGATACCCTGCTTTCTGCAATGGAACGTGCAGGAAATGAAGAACTGACCGAAGATACGGAAAAGAAAGGACTTGGCACACCGGCAACAAGGGCAGCAATCATTGAAAAACTGATTCAGTCTGGCTTTGTGAAAAGGGAAAAGAAAAATCTGGTGCCGACAGATGATGGAAATGTGCTGATTACGGTTCTACCGGATGAGATTAAATCTCCGAAGATGACCGCAGAGTGGGAAATGGCATTGAATCATATTGCCCAGAATACAGAGACAGCAGATGAATTCCTAAATGGGATTACAGAGCTGATGCAGGAACTGGTTGCCAGATATCAGGGTATTTCAGAAGAAAAGAAAGACCAGTTTCAGGGAAAAACAAAAGGAGAAGTCATTGGCAAATGTCCCCGCTGTGGAGCAGATGTCAGGGAAGGGAAAGTAAACTTTTACTGTTCTGACCGGAACTGTGCTTTTACCTTATGGAAGAATGATAAATTCCTTGCAAGCCAAGGAAAAAAGATGGATAAGACGACAGCAAAAAAATTTCTGTCTAAAGGAAAAATTCATTATAAGGATCTAGTATCAAGAAAAACAGGGAGACAGTATGAAGCAACTGTGGAGATGGTCGATTCCGGAGAGGGAAATGTACAGTTCAATCTTATTTTTCCACAACGATAAGTAGTGTATTGCAGGCAGTCTAAGGACTGTCTGTTTTAATACAAATATATGAAAGAGAGGACCTTAGCATGAAGAAAAAAGGTAATTTTAGAAAAGTAGTATCTGGCTTGCTGGCAGGCATGACAATGCTTAGTACAATGCTGTCTCCGATGACGGCATATGCAGCGGAGATCCAGCCAGAGGAAAAACCTCCACTTTATGAGGAAGTGAAAGACCTTCTGGATGAAGATGAGGTGGTGACTGCCAAAGATTATGAAATTGAAACAGGCAGTGTATTTGATGTGAAATCAGATTACATGGGACTGGAAATCAAGGATGATAACAAGGTTAAAGTCACATTTGAGAAAGCAAAGAACGAAAAGAATGAGGATTTTACGACAGATCATGCGGACACTTACAAAGCGGTCTATTATGTGGAACCGGTAAATCAAGAGCATCCGAAGTACCAGATCAGCCGAAAGCTGATTGTGCGTGAGAAAGAAACAGAAGTACAGACAGAGGCGGCAGGGAGTGAAGCAGTGACTGAGTCCGAAACAGCTGGCAGTGAACAGCAGACAGAAGAAGCGGAGGAGTCAGAATCAGACTCGGAGATTACCGATATTGACGCTGATGAATTTGATGATTTGGTAGAGCAGGCACAGAACCAGGATACCTATGATGAAGAATCAGGGTTAGAGCTTCATGATGTTTTGGAACAGGCAGGAGACGAAGGTGTGGATCTTGATTCTATGGAAGAAGGAGAGATTGCAACATTTGAAGCAGTTTCGGCTTATTCAGCAAGAAGTACACAGCAGGTAACAATTGAAAAAGGACCACTGTATAGATATGCAGATTATAATCTTGGAACCTATCTGACAGAGCCGTACTATATCAGCTACGGAAGCGTCAGAGCAACTGCGTATTGTGTACAGCCAGCAAAACCTGGACCAGGATCTGGAAATTATACAATTACAAAGATTGGAGACAATCAGGCGTTAGCAAAAGTGTGTTATTACGGTACAGATGCCGCAGGAAGCGAGAGTTTTTTCGCTAATAAACACACGGATTTTTCAGAAGGAAAAAGATTCATCATTATTCACATGGCTGCATCATATGCCAACGGAAGTAGTGATGCATTTTACGGAACAAATGCTACAGGAGAGGCTTTGGCAAAAGAACTCTATAATTATTGTGTGAATAAGCCGGAAATACCAGATGTAGCGATGTCATTTTCAAAGCCGGATGTAAAAGCTTATGTAGATGGAAATGTTCAGAGAACGGAGAACATTCAGTTCAACGCATCTTCCCAGCAGAAAATCACAATGGACTTACCAAAAGGAGTAAAGCTCCATAATGTATCTACTGGAAATGTAAGTGCGGCAGGTGCAAGCGTAACAATTGGAGGAGGAACTACGTTTTATCTTTCAGCGCCTCTGACACAGACAAAAGATGTAAATGCTACTTTTTCTGCAAAAATGAAGGGAAGTATTACAAAAGATTACTCAGCATATAAACTGACTACGAATGCAAGTGTTCAGGATCTGGCATTTGTATTTGGAGAAGGTGTTGCTGATGAAAAATATGTAAGCTTAAAGGTGTCCTGGATTGAACAGGCTAAGATCGAAATCGTAAAGAAAGACGATACAGCGGATGTCAATCTTGCAGGTGCAGTATTCGGTGTATACAGCGATGAGGCTTGTACAAAGCTGATCACTCAGATGCCGGCAACAGATAAGAATGGAAAATCTTCTGTTACGATCATCAAGACACAGGATACCGTTTATCTGAAAGAGATCACAGCACCACAGGGATATGTAGTAAATGCAACGGCAACAAATGTAAAACTGGTAGCAAGTAAGACCTCAGCTGTAACCGTGGAAAATAAGGAACAGCTGGCAGAGCTTACCATTTACAAAGAAGGACAGGTTCTGACCGGAGCAGATGTCAGTGAAAATGGAACGGTATTTCAGTATGAAAACCGCAGACAGAAAAATGCAGTGTATAACGTGTATGCCGGGGCAGATATCGTAACAGCTTATGGCACAAAAGTGTACAGCAAAGGTGACCTTGTAAAAGAAAACCTGACAACAGGTGAGAATGGTTCTGTCACACTGAAAAACCTGCATCTTGGAACCTACGTGGTAAAAGAAACAAAAGCACCGGACTCTTTCTATAACGGCAGCGAAGAAAAGTCAGTGACTCTAACTTATGCTGGTCAGAACAAAGAAGTTGTATTTGCAGATGTGACTTTTAACAACGAGAGACAGAAAGCAGATGTTTCCGTAGTAAAACAGGATAAAGACACCAAGAAACCACTGAAAGGCGGTATTTTTGCTCTGTATGCATCCGATGATATCAGAAATGCAGACGGAAGCGTTGTTGTGAAAAAAGGAACGCTGATTGAGAAAGTAACTACTGGCGCAGACGGAACTGCAAAATTCACAGTAGACCTGCCAATCGGATATTCCTATTCTGTAAAAGAAGATCAGGCGCCGGAAGGCTATGTAAGAAATACAGAAGATGTGTATACGTTCCAGTTTTCTTACACCAATGATAAAGAAGCAACTGTATCTTTTACCCATACCTTCAGCAATGACCGTGTGACAGCAAAGATCAATCTTTATAAAGTGGATAAAGAGACAGGAAAAGCAGTACCGCAGGGAGATGCCACACTGAAAGGTGCAGTTTATGGACTGTATGCCCGTGAAGATATCGTGCACCCGGATGGAGCAACGGGAACTATTTATAAAGCAGGAGAGCAGGTAGCTTCTCTTACAACCGATGACAAAGGACAGGCTTCTGTAAATGGCTTATATCTTGGCAAATATTATGTCAAAGAGATTACTCCGCCGACTGGATACCTGGCAGATACAGAAGAGCATGATCTTACGTGCAGTTATGAAGGAGATATGACAGCAGAAGTAAAAAGAGAGTGCACTTCCAGTGAGCAGGTCATCAAGCAGCCATTCCAGATCATCAAAGCAGCCAACAATGGAAAGACAGATGCAGATCTGTTATCCGGAGCTGGATTTACAGTTTATCTGAAATCTTCCCTTACAAAGAAAGCAGATGGAAGCTATGATTTTGATTCTGCCAAACCAGTAGTGAGTGGAGAAAATGGAGCAACGGAGATTTTCACAGATGAAAAAGGATATGCCTGCAGTATTCCATTACCATTTGGAAGCTATATCGTGCGTGAAACTACAACACCGCACAATTACAAGCCGGTCGATGATTTTGAAGTGAATATCACAGAGCATCATCCAAATGAGCCGCAGATCTGGCGTGTGCTTCTGGATGAAGAGTTTAAGGCAAAACTGAAAATCGTGAAAAAAGACGATGAAACAAAGAAATCCGTCCTGATTGCAGGAACAGAATTTAAGGTATATGACCTGGACAACAAAAAGTATGTGGAACAGGTAACAACTTACCCTGTGACAACCACTCACAAGTCCTATTTTACGGACAGCCAGGGATATCTGATCATGCCGAAGAACCTGAAGATCGGACATTACCGGATTGAGGAAGTCAACGCACCGGAAGGGTACACAATTAACAAGAACTATGTAGAGATTGCGGTGGATGCAAACACAGCATACCAGATGGATTCTGAAAGCGGAGATGCCATTATTACGGTAGATTACGAGAACCATCCGGTAAAAGGAAAGCTGACGATTTATAAAAAAGGTGAGATGCTGACCGGATTTAAGAAAGATTTTGTTTATGAAGAAAGATACCTGAAGGGTGCAGAATTTAATGTCTATGCAGCTGAAAATATCTTTACGCCGGATTATCAGAAAGATGAAAACGGAAACAGACAGCTGATCTATGCAAAAGATGCACTGGTAACAACGGTAACGACCGGAGAAGACGGAAAAGCAGTTGCAGAGAATCTGCCGCTTGGTTCTTACTATGTGGTAGAAAAGACTGCACCGGAAGGATTCGTTCTGAACCATGACAGATCTGATGTCACATTTGTCTATGCAGATCAGGATACACCTGTGATTGAACATGAAGTGACTGTTGGCGATGATCGACAGAAAGTTGCAATCCAGGTAGAAAAACAGGATGCAGAAAATGGTGCAACCGTAGCAGGCGCTGTCTTTGGTATCTATAACAAAGAAGATATCAAGGCAGATGGAAAAGTAATCGTGAAAGCAGAGACACTTTTACAGGAAATGACTTCTGATAATGATGGTCTTGCAGTATGTACGCTGGATCTGCCACTTGGACAGTATTATGTGAAAGAGTTAAAAGCACCGGCTGGATTTGTATCCTCTGATGAAGTTCTGAATCTGAATGCTTCTTATCAGGGACAGGATGTGAAGGCAGTAAAACTGAAAACTGTGAAAAAGAACCAGTCAACAACAGTTGAAATCACAAAATCTGATGTAACAACAGGTGTGGAACTGGATGGGGCAAAACTCACCGTTCTTGATAAAGAAGGAAATGTTGTGGATCAGTGGATTTCTGTAAAAGAGCAGCCACATGTGATCAAACGACTGACAGTTGGAGAGGAATACACCCTTCGTGAGGAAATGGCACCTTATGGTTATCTGAAAGCAACGGATGTGAAGTTCACGCTGGAAGATACCGCAGAGATTCAGAAAGTAGAGATGAAAGATGAAGTACCGACAGGACTTCTGATCATCAACAAAAATGGAGAGTTTTTGGATAAAGTGACACTTCTGGACAATGTAAAAGGTACTGTGGAGCATCTCTTTGAATATGTAACTGGAAGTCTTACAGATGTAACTTTCGATGTATTTGCTGCGGAAGATATCAAAGCGGCAGATGGTGTCAGTGAAGATTATTTCAAAGCAGATGAAAAAGTAGGAACCATTACTACGGATTCCAATGGTATTGCACAGATGGGAGATCTACCGGCTGGCAAGTACTATGTGAAGGAAGTAAAAACTGCCCATGGTTATGTGCTGGACGGAGAGCCGAGATATGTTGATCTTTCCTACCGTGATCAGGACACACCAGTCATCACTTATGATGAAAAATGGCAGAATGCCCGTCAGAAAGTAAAGGTTACGGTTCTGAAGAAAGAAAAAGACACAGAACGTGTTCTTGCAGGTGGTGTCTTCGGTCTTTATACCAGTGAAGATATCAAAAATGCAAAGGGCGAGGTACTTCTTGAGAAAGACAGTTTGATCGAGCAGCGAGTAACAGATGAAAAAGGACAGATTACTTTTACGGCAGATCTTCCGGTAGACGGAAAATACTATGTGAAAGAGATCTTTGCACCGGACGGATTTGTTACAACAGAAGAAGTACAGGAGTTTACCTTTGAATATGCCGGAGAAGACCAGACAGAAGTAAGCTACGATTTTACTTTTGAAAATCAGCCAACCACAGTGGAGCTGACCAAAACAGACCTGACAACAGGTAAAGAACTTCCAGGTGCACACCTGAAAGTGACGGATTCAGATGGCAATACAGTAGATGAATGGACTTCTACGGAGGAATCCCATGTGATCAAAGAACTGGTTGTTGGTAAGGAATATACCATGACAGAGACAAAACCGGCAGATGGATATGTTACTGCAGAAAGTATTACCTTTACAGTAGAGAATACAGCAGAGGTTCAGAAGCATGAGATGAAAGATGATGTGACAAAAGTGCAGATCAGTAAGACGGATATCACAGGAGAAACTGAGATTCCAGGTGCAAAACTGACGGTTCTTGACAAAGACGATCAGGTAGTAGAGAGCTGGACTTCCACAGAGGAAGCACATTATATTGAAAAACTGCCAATTGGTAAATATACCTTACGTGAAGAGCAGGCACCGAAAGGATATCTTCTGACAGCCGATGTGACGTTTGAGGTGAAAGACACCGGAGAAATCCAGAAAGTGGCTATGAAAGATGATACTGCCAAGGGAAAAGTAATTCTCAATAAGACAGATAAATCATCTGGAGAACCACTGAAAGGGGTAGAATTTGAACTCCGTGACAGCAAAGGAAAAGTTCTGGAAACCTTAAAGACAGATGCTGCCGGTCATGCAGAAAGTAGGCTGTATGAGATTGCCACATTTAAGAACGGCAAATATGATACCGCTATCAAGTATTATCTGGTGGAAACAAAGACACTGGATGGATACACCCTGGATCAGACCAAGCATGAAGTGACATTTTCTTATGTGAATGACAGTACACCAGTTGTGGAAGTTACTTTCAATCTGACAAACGAGAAACCGGAAGTTCCAGAAACACCGAACACACCGGATACACCACAGTCCCATGAAGAGACGAAGGTATCAAACGCACCGAAAACAGGTGACAGCACGAATATCTGGCTGCCGATTCTGCTTCTGGTAATCTCTACAGGAGGTATGGCAGGACTTTATATCATCAGAA
>OHPI01000757.1_pt1 | contig 20793 bp, 16 predicted proteins | sample 1577651 | NCBI WGS metagenome assembly OHPI01 (sample SAMEA3879578, study PRJEB24766) | human gut metagenome | biome: human-associated habitat; feature: feces | place: USA | collected 1985/1987
GCTTTTAGCCGTGCTCGGCATCGCGAGCATGTTCGTCTGTCTGATGCTCATTTCAAACTCCATCCTGCAGTCCTACGGCCGCGTGCATGTGCCCGTTTTCACGATGCTCATCGGCGGCGTGGTCAAGATCATCTTCAACTACAACCTCACCGCCGTGCCGTCCATCAACATCCACGCCGCTCCCTTCGGCACGCTCGTGTGCTTTGTGATCGTATCGTCGCTCAACCTCTTTTTCGTCTACCGCACGATGGAGGATAAGCCGAATTACTTCAAGGTCTTTGCCAAGCCGCTGATCGCATCGCTCGTGATGGCCGTGTGCGCCAGATTCTCCTATCGCTTCTTCGCCGCCCATATCGCGCTTGGCGGCGCGACCACGACGCAGATCGTGAACGTCGGCCTTGCGGTCGTGCTGGCGGTCATCGTGTACGTCGCGCTTGTCCTCGCACTGCGGATCGTCACGCGCGACGACCTCGCGCTGCTGCCCAAGGGCGAAAAGCTCGCCCACATCCTGCACGTGCGCTGAAAACCCCTGAAAAATCAGGGAAATTGCGCAAAACACCTTGCAATGAGAGGGAATATATGATAAATTATCCTGAGAAAGCTGTCTACACATATGACGACCTTGTCGACATCCTGCGCATTCTGCGCGCGCCGGGCGGATGCCCGTGGGACCGCGAGCAGACGCACGAGTCGAACCGCCGCAACTTCCTTGAAGAAGCGTATGAGGCCGCCGAGGCCTTCGACCTCGACGATCCCGAGCTGATGAAAGAAGAGCTCGGCGATGTGCTGATGCAGGTGGCGTTCCATGCCGTGATGGAAGAAGAGCGCGGACACTTTACCTTTGAGGATGTCTGCCGTGAGGTGTGCGAGAAGCTCGTGTTCCGCCACCCGAACATCTTTGCATCCTCAGCAGCGCAGAATGCCGGTATAAATGGCTGGGATGCGCTCAAAAATAAGGAAAAGGGCCGCACCACTCTGGCCGATGAGCTGGGCACGGTGCCCGCCACCCTGCCTGCACTGATGCGTGCTCAGAAGCTGCAGAAGCGTGCCGACCGCTGCGGTGCGGCGCAGCCGGACAAGACCCGGGCGCAGCAGGCTTTGCAGGATGCTCTGGACGGCTGGAGCCGGGAACAGGATGCCCGGACGGCGGGGGAGCTGTTGTTTGCCGCAGCCAACGCCATGCGGCTGGCCGGAGTGGACGCAGAGGAGGCGCTGACCTTTGCCTCCAAGCGCTTCTGTGCCGGGCTGCTGGAACAGGAGCCACAAAGCGGTACTCAGGTCGAGTGACCTGCTCCGATAGAGAAAGAAGAACACCAAGGAACAAATTTGGAGGGTATTTTTATGACGAAGACCGATCTGATCGCACAGGTTGCTGCGAACACTGAGATGAGCAAGAAAAATGCTGAGCAGGCTGTCAATGCCATGTTCGAGGCACTGGGCAAGGCCATGGCCGAGGGCGAAAAGATCACCATTTCCGGCTTTGGCACCTTTGAGGTGCGCGAGCGTGCAGAGCGTCAGGGCATCAACCCCCGCACCCGTGAGCCCATCACCATTGCTGCTTCCCGCAGCATCGTGTTCAAGCCCGGCAAGTCCCTGAAGGACACCCTGTAAGAAGTTGTTTTCTTTTGCCGCCGCTGCCTCGCAGGAGGTGCGGCGGCATTTTTCATCACAGGAGGATAAGACGATGCGTCTGGATAAGTATCTGAAAGTTTCGCGGCTCATCAAGCGCCGCACTGTGGCAAACGAAGTGGCCGATGCAGGCCGCATCCTCATCAACGGCAAGATCGCCAAGGCCAGTCAGGCCGTCAAGGCGGGTGATGTCATTGAAGTGACCTTCGGCAACCGTCCCATCAAGGTGCGGGTGCTCTCGGATGTGGAACCCCGCACCAAGGATGTGGCCCGCGAAATGTACGAGATCATCAGCGAGTAAACGGTATAAAAGCTCTCGTCTGGTGCATAGGATGCACCAGAAAAGGGGAGACGAGCAATGCCGGAAAAAAACACCAGAAGCCCGCAGCCTGCGCCGCCGCATGACCTGATCTTAGAGGGCCGTGCACGCCTGACCGTGACGGGCGTGCAGAAGGTTTTGCATTGCAATGCAGACAGTGCCGCAATAGAGACCGGCAGGGGCATCCTGCATCTTGCCGGGGCACAGCTGAGCATGGCGGCACTGGACTTGGAGGCCGGGGAGGCAAAGTTCACCGGCCGCATCGACGCACTGGAATACACGGCCAGCGCCCCGGCGGGCAGCTTTCTGCACCGCCTGCTGCGATGATCCCGGTCCTGCCGCCCTCAGCCATTGCGCAGGAGCTGACCGCCTGCACGGTGTTGGGCGGGTGCACCGGTGTGGTGCGGGCCGTGTTCCCGGTCAGGGGCCGGGCGGCGTGGGTGCCCGATTTTCTATGGGTGGGCACGGTGCTGACCCTGCTGCAGAGCTATGCGGCGGGGCAGAGCCCGGCGGGCGTGCTGCGCTGGTATATGGCAGCAGCTGGCTTTGCCGGAGCAGGCGCTGCGGCCTTTGTTCTGGGTGTGCCGCTGCGCACGGCAGGGAAGGCTTTGCAGCGGCGGGTGCTCCGGCCTGCCGCACAGCGGCGTGTCCGGCAGCAAAATGCCCGCAAATTACGCCGCAACGCAAAAAGAACCGCAAAAAAGCGCAAAAAGAACTTGCCAAACCGGCGCCGGATGATGTATAATTCATAAGTGACATCAGTAAGAACCAAATTGCAATGGGGGCAGAAGAAACAATGGCAGCACCGGACCGCAGAAAACGCAAGAAGAAAGTGGTCGTTAAAACGCTTGTGCGGGTGTTTTTTGTCCTGTTGCTGCTGAGCATGCTGGCAGCGTACATCTCCAATCAGGTCAGCATCAGCTCCAAACGCGCAGAGCTGGACACACTGAACGAGCAGATCGACCAGCAGAAAACCGAGAATGAGGAAATGCAGCGTATCCTCAGCGGCGATTCGGATCAGATCACAGAATGGGTCGCGCGGGATTCTTACAACTACGCCGCACCGAACGAGCGCATCTTTGTGGATGTGACCGGCAGCTGAACGGCTGCCGATACTATGGAAAACAAGGAGTATTGAGTTTTGGCAATTGAGGTAGGGAACGTATTCGAGGGCCGCGTCACCGGTGTAAAGCCGTTTGGCGCATTTGTCGCACTGCCGGAGGGCGGTACGGGCATGGTCCATATTTCCGAGGTGTCCAATGAATTCGTGCAGGACATTGCAGCAGTCCTGCATATTGGGGATACGGTCAAGGTGCAGGTCATCAATGTTGCACCGGACGGCAAGATCGCGCTGTCCATCAAGCGTCTGCTGCCTCCTCCTCCGCGCCAGCCGCGTGAGGGCAGAGGCCCCGCAGGCGGAGCACGTCCCGGCGCTCCGCGCCCGGGCGGCCCCCGTGAGGGTGGACACTTTGGTGCAGGCCGCGGCGGCAATGGCCGTCCCCCCCGTGAGGGCGGCAGAGGCCCTGCCCGTGACAGCGCACCCCGTGTGTGGCAGCCCAAGGCTCCGGTCCATTCCGACAATATGAGCTTTGAGGACATGATGAGCCGCTTCAAGAGCCAGAGCGAAGAGAAGATGGCAGATCTCGACCACGAGACCAACAACCGCCGCGGCGGTGGTTATGCGCCCCGCGGTCGTGGCGGACGCCGCTGAGAAACGGCACTTCTTCTCAGTCCGCTCTAAGTCAAAAGGATGGAACAGACCTGTCTCATTTGATCGGGCAGGTCTGTTTTTTCGCTGAAAGAAAGGAATTGCAATGCCTGCAAAATTTGAATTGATCGCTCCCTGCTTTTTTGGGTGCGAGTCCACTGCAAAATTTGAGCTGACCCGCATCGGCGCAGAGAACATCCGGGTAGAGGATGGCCGTCTGAGCTTTGCCGGCGGTGCCGATATGATCGCCGCAGCCAACCTCAACCTGCGCACGGTGGAGCGCGTGATGCTGCTGCTGGCCCGCTACAGGGCCACCACCTTCGATGATCTGTTCGACGGTGTGTACGATATCCCGTGGGAGGAGCTGCTGCCCGCAGACGCTGCCTTTCCGGTCACCGGCTCTTCGCTGAACAGCCAGCTGTCCAGTGTGCCCGCCTGCCAGAGCATCATCAAAAAAGCTGTGGTCAAGCGCCTGATGGCAAAGCACCACACCTCTGTGCTGCCCGAGACCGGTGCCGAGTACAAGATCCGCTTCATGCTGCGCAAGGATCAGTGTGAGATCATGCTGGACACCACCGGCGATGGTCTGCATAAGCGCGGCTACCGCCGCAACGCCATGGAGGCGCCCATCCGCGAGACCTTGGCAGCCACCATTGCAGACCTTGGTCGTGTGCGCCGCGACAGTCTGGTGGAGGACCCCTTCTGCGGCAGCGGCACACTGCTGATCGAAGCCGCTCAGAAGGCTATGAACATTGCCCCCGGCATGAAGCGCCGCTTTGCTGCCGAGCGCTATGGTTTTGTGCCGACAGCCATCTGGGCCGAGCAGCGTCAGAAGGCACTGGCCGAGGCCAAGCTGGACGTGGGCTTTGAAGCTTTCGGTTATGACATCGACCCTGCTGCTGTGGCGCTGGCCAATGTCAATGCCAAGCTGGCCGGTGTGGAAAAGCGCTGCCACTTTGAAGTGGCTGATGTGGCCGACTTTGCCGCAAAGCAGGAGGCCATCGTGCTGACGAACCCCCCCTACGGCGAGCGCATGAGCACCATTGAAGGTGCCGCTAAGCTGGCCCGCACGCTGGGCCGGCAGATGGAAGCACACCCCTGTGCAGGTGTGTACGCCATCACTGCCGATATGGATTTTGAGACCCACTACGGCAAGCGTGCCAACAAGCGCCGCAAGATGTATAATGGCATGATCCCCTGCCAGCTGTATATGTACTACAATGCACCCAAGTTTGAGCACACCGCAAAGCCCATGCCGAAAAGCGGTTTTGACGGCAAGCGCACTGCGCCGAACCGCTTTGACAAGAAGTAATTGATAAATGTTACCTGCCGCACCGGAGCTGTCCCGTGCGGCTTTTTACATTGCAGTCGGTAATTACCGGAAAAATCAAAACGGAAAAATTCCTGCCAAAGCAGGGGAAACGGACGCACACACAGAAAGTTTTATCCCATGTTCAGTGCCTTGTGCTGCAAAGATGAGACAAATTCATGCTCTTTTTACAAAGGATGGTTGAACCCGGGCTGAAAATGGATTATACTTACCTTATTATTCTGCGGTTCTTCCGAGGAGGAAAAGGTGTATATGAAGGGTAGGATGTGGCCATATCTGCCGGAGCTCACCATCCGGGATTACAATATCTACCTGCGCTATCTGCGCGGGGTGCGGCGCCAGCTGTACGAGGCATACGGACTATATTCCTGCCATCTGCTGCGGAGCAACGGCGTGCTGTTTGCCATCCTTTCGGACAGTCTGGCAGGGCGGCAGGCCACCTGCCAGCGCAAGCGGGTCCCGGGCACAATGGCCTGGCGCAGGCTCATGTGCCAGACCCAGGGCATCCGGCTGGCCGCACAGGTGGAGGTGCTGTTGGGCTGGCACAATTTGCAGGATCGCAAATACAGTGAGCTGAAGCCACTCAAGCGTCTGCGCCGTGCGGTGGACCGGCTGCTGCTGCGCCGCGCCTACATGCGTGCTGTGGAGGAGAACCCGGCACTGGAACGCCTGTTCGTGCAGGAGCGGGAGCAGGCTGTGGCGCAGATGGAACTGAGCGCCAAAAACTACACCCTCGCAGCGGAACCCATGAGCAACATCTATGGTGCCCTGTATTCCACCCTTGCCACCGATGACCCCAGCCAGCGCAAGAGCATGCGCTACATTGGCAGCAGCATCGGACGCATCTTCTATCTGCTGGATAAGGCTGAGCGGTTTGAAACGGACAAGCGCAGCGGCCGCTACAACGTGTTTGTGGTGAACGAGCTGAAAGGTCAGTCTGCTGCGATGGAAAATGCCCGCCGTCAGGCGCTGGCGGTGGCCAACGACCTGATCCGGGTGTACAGTATGCTGGACATCAAGCTGAACCGCAGTCTGCTGGATAATATCATGCTGCTGGGCCTGCATCATGCGGTGGAGCCGCTGGAAGCAGGCGCTGAGAGGGAAAACTGGGAGATCCCATGAATCGGAAACATCAAAAAAGCTGGGGCATGGCTTACTGCGGCATCGTGACGGCACTGTGTGTCGCCCTGATGCTGCTGGGTGCCGTGATCCCTATTGCCATGTTCATTGCGCCTGCAGTGGCGGGCTTCCTTGTTGCAACAGTCTGCGTGGAGTGCGGGATGCAGCTGGCCCTGACGGCCTACGCTGCGGTCAGCCTGCTGGCACTGCTCTTTGTGCCGGATAAGGAAGTGGCGCTGATCTTCGTGTTCCTGCTGGGATATTACCCACTGGCAAAGCCGAAGTTTGAGCGCATCCGTCCTGCTGTTCTGCGCATTGTCTGCAAGCTGCTGCTGTGCAACGGTGCAGTGCTGGCCATGTATGGACTGGTATTTCTGCTGGTACCGGCAGGCAGCATTTCGCAGGAGCTGCGTACCACGGCACTGGCGGTATCGCTGGCAACGCTGGCCATGGGCAACGTTGCCTTTGTGCTGTACGACCGGGCACTGCACAACATGCTCATGATGTACCGGCTGGTCTGGCGGCCGAAACTTCATAAAACTCTGGGCTGGCGTTGAGCCAGCCTTTGTGTTATAATGGGCCATCAGAAAGGGGAGAGCGCAGTACACAGGTAACGCAAAGCGCCGGGCCACGCGGGTGACAGCCGCGAGGGTGACGAGGAGAGGAATCATCGAAAGATTCGGCGGATGTTTCTCCGGCTGAGGGCTAGACCAGCCGCAGAGAAGGGCAAAAAACGGCAGCAATACCGCAACAGATCCCTTCAAAGAAAGCCATACAAGAACATAAACTGTACAAGAGAGCTGACCGTGTGTCACTGCGCCTTTCTGCGCGGGAGCGGTCGGTATGGAGGTGTTTTGTATGTGCGGCATCGTTGGTTATGTCGGTAAGCGCAATGCACAGGATGTGCTGCTGGATGGGCTGGAAAAGCTGGAGTATCGCGGATATGATTCCGCCGGTGTGGCGCTTGCGCTGGACGGGGGGATCTGCGTAGTAAAAAGCAAGGGGCGGCTCACAGCCCTGCGGGAAAAGCTGGCAGCGCAGCAGCTGGCACAAAGCTTCTGCGGCATCGGCCACACCCGGTGGGCTACCCATGGCGAGCCCAGTGATGTGAACAGCCATCCTCATTCCACGCCGCGTGTGAGCATCGTGCACAACGGCATCATTGAAAATTACGGGCTGCTCAAGGAGCGACTGGCTGCAAAGGGCTATACCTTCCAGAGCGAGACCGACACGGAAGTGCTGGTAAAGCTGATCGACAGCTGCTATACCGGCGACCCACTGCGGGCGCTGCAGCAGGCCCTTTCCAAGGTGCGCGGCAGCTACGCGCTGGCGGTGCTGTTCTTTGATTACCCGGACACGATTTTTGCGGTCAAGCGGGAAAGCCCGCTGATCGTCGGCTGGGGGGAAGGCGAAAACTTTATTGCATCGGATATCCCTGCGCTGCTCAAATATACCCGGAAATACAGCGTGCTGGAAGAGGGCGATATGGCCGTCTGCACGGCTGAGGGCATCCGCTTCTACAACGAATTTGGTGAGCCGGTGGAACGTCGGCAGCTCACGGCAGACTGGGATATGGAAGCGGCTGAGAAGGGCGGCTATCCCCACTTCATGCTCAAGGAAATCAACGAGCAGCCTGCCGCCATCACGGCTACAGTGAGCCCCCGTGTGGAGAATGGAATGCCGGAGCTGCGCATCCCGGCGCTGACGGACGAGGTGCTGCGCGGCATTGGCCGGGTGCATCTGGTGGGCTGCGGCACGGCGATGCACGCCGGCATGGTGGGTAAATCTGCCATTGAAGCGCTGGCCCGTGTGCCTGCCGAGGTGGACATTGCCAGCGAGTTCCGCTACCGGGACCCGATTTTGGAAAAGAATGATCTGGTCATCATCATCAGCCAGTCCGGCGAGACCAGCGACACGCTGGCAGCACTCAAGCTGGCCAGGAGCCGCGGTGTGCCGGTGCTTGCTATCGTGAATGTGGTGGGCAGTTCCATTGCGCGCGCGGCCGACTACGTGATGTACACCTATGCGGGGCCGGAGATCGCTGTGGCCTCCACCAAGGCTTACACGGTGCAGATGTGTGTGCTGTACCTGTTTGCCCTGCGTCTGGCCTATGCGCGCGGCCGACTGAGCGAGACGGAGACCCGCCGCTATACGGCGCAGCTGCTGCATGCACCGGAGGTCATCAAGCCACGCCTGGCGGACTGCGAGCAGATCAAATACCTTGTCAGCCGCTATGTGAACACCCAGAGCTGCTTCTTTATCGGGCGTGGCTTCGACTATGCGCTTTCGCTGGAAGGAAGCCTTAAACTCAAAGAGATCAGCTATGTGCACTCGGATGCCTATGCGGCAGGGGAGCTCAAGCATGGCACCATCAGTCTGATCACGGATGGCGTGCCGGTGATCGCACTGGCAACCCAGAAGCAGGTATACGAAAAGACCATTTCCAATGCCAAAGAGACCCGCAGCCGCGGCGCAAGGGTGTTGCTGTTCACCACAAAGGACGCCGTGGTGCCCGAGGGTGTGGCCGATGCGGTGGTCCGGCTGGATGAATACGAGGATATCCTGATGCCGCTGCAGCTCATTGTGCCGCTGCAGCTGTTTGCCTACTATATGGCTGTTCTGCGCGGCTGTGATGTGGATAAGCCGCGCAATCTGGCAAAGAGCGTGACGGTGGAGTAACGGCACAAAACCGCACTGGAAAGGCCCGCAGGCCGCTCTGAGAAGATGCGGACGCCGGACCGATGGATAGAACGAAAAAAGCTCCCCTCTCTGAGCTGTCAGAGAGGGGAGCTGCTGTTTTTATAGAGCTTCCGGCTTACCAGAACCAGTAGCGCTTTTTCAGCACGATATAGGCGATGCCGATAATGATGATCGTTACGCCGCCGGCAATGAAGAAGGTCCAGTTGATGTTGGCAAATTTCAGGTTCTGATTGGTCAGCAGATAATGGCCGGCGGTATCTGCTGTGATGATACCGTCCGTGTAGCTGTTCAGGTACTGCCACTTGCCAGAGGTGGGGTTGTAGAGATACAAGCGGGTATAGGTGCTCACATCCAGATCGATGCGCACCGAGCAGGGGAGGGCTTTGCCCTTGTCCAGCTCAAACTCAATGCCCTCCTTGCTCTCGGTCAGCACGAGCATGGTATCCAGTTCACTGGTGGTGCTCTTGACGTTGCTGCCCGCGATCTGCATGGTGTAGCCGTCGCCCACCACACACAGGGTCTTGCCGGTGGTGCGCAGGGCGTTGAGGATATCACCGGTCACAGTGGGAACTTCGGCCTGCGTAAAGACGATCTCGTTGTCCGTGCTGTCCTGGATCGCCTGCACCACGGGATCGATCTCAATGGGAGTATCGTCCTCCGGCTTTGTAGTGCTGCTGTCCGAAGATTCCTCCGAGGAAGCAGCAGAACGGTTGACAATGACCGTGACCATAGCAGAAGCCGTGCCGTTGGAGACCGTGATGGAGGTTGCACCGGTCCCCACAGCCGTGATCACGCCGCTGGGGCTGACCGTGGCAATGTTGCTGTTGGCGGACTTAAAGGTGAACTTCTGAGAAGCAGAGGAAGGCTTGACGCTGGCGGTCAGGGTGCGGGTGGCACCGGGCTTGAGTACAACGTAGGAAGGATTCACCGTGACGACCTGACCGCTGTTGGAAGAACCGGTGCTGGCGGTGCCGGTTCCGGAGTTGGGAATGCTCATGACCGTAACATTGGTGGTAGCAGTCACCGAACCGCAGGTAGCGGTGATGGTGGCAGTACCGGGGGCGACACCGGTAACACGGCCAAAATTATTCACCGTGGCTACCTTTTCGTTGGAAGAGGTCAGGGTGACGGTGGCATAATTGGAGGCCGAGGTGGGCCGCACCTGCAGCTGTGCCGATACCGAGTTGCCGACATAAATGGTATTGGAGGACAGAGAAAGATCCATTTCGGTCACGATCATAGAAGAATCCATGGAGACCACGATGGTGTAAGCACAGATCTGATTGCCGGCAGCAGCTGTGATACGGGTAGTACCCACACCCACGGCCTGCACAACACCGGTGCTGCTCACGGTCAGAATGGAGGTATCGTCCGATATATAGACCACCGAATCGGTAGAGTTGCGGGGACGCACCACAGGGGACAGCTGCTGAGAAGAACCCAGCAGCATATTGGCGGTATAGCTGCCGGCTTCAATGCTTTCGGCAGGTACGTTCTGATCCCACGGCATGGTAATGCCGCTCAGGGCGAGGCCGGAGACCGGGCTTGCTGCGGCCGCAGACACAGCTGTGCCGCAGGCCAGCAGGCAAAACGCTGCCGCACAGACGGCCAGTTTTTTTGCGGTTGATTTCATAGTAAGTATACCTCTTTGGGGTGATTTGGCAGCGGCTGACAGTCCGGTTTTAATGGAACAGAACACCCAGTGCTTCCATTGCGTACTCAAAGTAAGTGATCTGGTCGTACTCCACACGGGCGGTAACGCTCATGCCGTTGGAAAGGTCTACCTTATCACCGCTCTTGCTTACCACGTAGGTGGTATCCGGCTTGATGGTCATTTTGTAGTAGGATGCATTGGTGCTGGCGGTCACATCGCTGTCGATCGCGGTCACGGTGCCGGTCAGGGTACCGTAGGAGTACTCCGACAGGCCGGTGATGGCGATCTTGCAGGGGTCGCCCACATGCAGCAGGGGACGGTCGTTCACATTGACCATGGCAACGACCTCCAGATCGTCGTTCTCACTGGCGACAGTAGCCAGCGGAGAACCGGCGCTCAGGACCATGCCCTCCTTATAGGGGGTATCCATGTGGATCACACCGGAGGTGGGAGCATAGATGTAATAATCGTTGGCACCGGTGTTCAGGGTATCGATCTGGGCCTGAATGTTGTCCACGTTGCTCTGTGCACTGGTGATGCTCTGGGAAATGGACTGCATGGTGGAGTAGTACAAGGCCTCCACCTCGCTCTGGCTCTGCTCCATCATGGTCTTGATCTGAGCATCCGAATAGCCGGCAGCCTGATAGGCAGTAGCGTCAAAGGTCTTTTGCGAGACCTGACTCTTGTAGGTCTCGTACTGGTAGTAGTAAGGCTGATCTTCCGGGTTCGTCTCGCTGAAGTAGTTGGTGTCGTCCTGCACGCACTGCAGCAGCTTATTATACTGATCCAGCTGGGTCTGGTAGATCTTGAGCTGGCTTTCCAGATTGTCCTGCTGCATATCGATGTCGGTGCTCTTGATGTGCGCCACAAGGTCGCCCTCGTTCACATAGCTGCCTTCCGAGATATACATTTCGGTGATGGAACCGGAATAGCTGGACATGATGTAGGTCTTGTTGCTGGCCTGCACGGTGCCGGTGTTCTGGCTGACATAAATGCGGTTGGTCTGGGTGCTCCACACCAGAAGGAACACCATAAAGATACCCACCAGAATGACAAAGGCGTAGCCGTAGGGCGGCACATCCCTGTCCAGCATGATACGGCGGTCCTGCAGATCCGTCAGACTTTGAACTTTCATTGTCATAATTATTTGGTCTCCATAAAGACATCGATCACAGCATCGTCAGAATCCTGATTGACATAGATCGTATAGGAAGTGCCGGTCAGCTTCTGGTCGTTCTCAAAAGCGTGGACCTGCAGCTTGTAGGAGGCCAGCTGGCTGTTTTCCATGGGGCCGGTGTAGTGGGCGTACAGGCAGTTCTTAACGCGCAGGATGGCATCCATGTGGTAGCCCGGGTCCATCTGAGGGATGAGCTGGGTGGCCTGCTGCATCATGTACAGGTGCATCTGATGATCCTCGCCCAGTGCAAAGGACTGGATGATGGGGCCGATGGGCTGAGCGTTGTTGCTCTTGATGAAATTGTGCATCTGGGTCAGCACCACCGGCAGGCTGGCCATTTCTTCCGGACGGATCTCGCGGGAGAGCACATTGGTGAGCTTGAGGGTCTTGTTTTCAGCTACTTTGATCTCATTCATGATAAATACCTCTGTTTCGTTTCAGATTTACTTTACATCGGCGTTAGATAAAATGTGCCCGGAGGCGCTTTGTCTCCGGGCACACCATAGTAAGGCATTGTCACCTGAGCAGGCCGTGCCGCTTCAGGGTAACACCATCTTCCTTATTCAGGACAGACGAGACAAACAGGCTTTCTGTTGTCAGCATCGATGGCCCTGGCAGTCATATTATGGAACCGGAACTCCATCCGATCTCAGCATATCAATAGGTGATCGACTCGCCGTCGTCATCCTCTTCCACGACAGCCTGCATGACAGGCTGCTTGGGTTCTGCCTTTTTCTTGCTGCGGTAAATACCCTGCTGCATGTTCCACAGCTCGTAGTATCTGCCTTCCTTGGCAAGCAGCTCCTCATGGGTGCCGCGCTCCACGATCTGGCCGTGATCCATCACCAGGATCATGTCACAGTCACGGACAGTGGACAGGCGGTGAGCAACGATCAGCATGGAACGATCCGCAAGCTGGTCATAGATCATGTTGAAGATCAGGTTTTCCGTTGCAAAGTCGAGGTTGCTGGTGGACTCATCCAGAATGTAGAGGTTGGAATCCTTCAGGAAAGCACGTGCCAGCGCAATGCGCTGCTTCTCACCACCGGACAGGCCGTTGCCGGCTTCTTCCAGATAGGTGTTGTACTGCAGGGGCAGATGACGGATAAAGTCGTGCGCATCGGCCTTCTTGGCAGCTTCCTTGACCTCGTCCATGGTGGCATCCATGCGGGAAACACGGATGTTGTCATAGATGGTCTTGCTGAACAGCTCAACGTTCTGCGGCACATAGGAAATTGCGCGGCGGACAGAATCGTTGGTGTATTCCGTCAGGTTCACGCCATTGAAATCGATCTCGCCATCCTCCGGCTCATAATACTTGAGCAGAAGCTTGGTGATGGTGGACTTGCCGCTGCCGCTGCTGCCCACCAGAGCCACCTTTTTGCCGGCCGGGATGGTAAAGCTGATGTGATCCAGTGCAGGGGCACGGTTGCCGTAACGGAAGGTGACATCCTTGAACTCAATGTCGCCCTCCACCTTTTCCAGATCCGTGCGATCCTCGTCGCCGGCAGTTTCAGAAGGATAGTCCATGATCTCGGTCAGACGCTTCATGGAGATGTTGGCTTCCTGGATCTGCATCTGCAGACCGATCAGGTTGCTCAGCGGAGAAGTGAAGTAGGAAGACAGGGTGCTGAATGCCATATAGCCGCCCAGCGTCATTTCGCCGTTCAGCACCTGACTGATGCCCACATATGTGGTCAGCATGCCAAAGATCATGGAGATGAAGGCGGAGATCAAACCCTGTGTGGTGCTGATGCGGCTGGAACGCAGACTGATCTTCAGGCTTTTGATGTATTCACGCTCGAGGTTTTCCAGCTCGGTGTCCTCGTTGGCGTTGCACTTGACGGTCTCAATGCCGCGCAGGCTTTCGATCATCTGGCTGTTCAGTGCAGCAGACTGCACCATGGTCTCTTCGTTGATCTTCTTATACGGCTGCTTGTAGATCAGCACCAGCAGGATGCTGACCAGAGCCATGAACAGCGAAATGGAGAACAGCATCGCGTTCATGCGGAACAGGATGATGCCGGTGATGACGGCCATGGAGATATCCATGATCAGGCTCAGCGCAATGCTGGTGAAGATGGATTTGATGGTGTTTGCGTCCGAATAACGGGTGGTGATATCACCAGTTTTGCGGGTGGCAAAGAACTTCATGGGCAGGTGGAAGATGTGCCCGAAGTAGCCCATCATCAGCGGGATGTCGATCTTGATGGACAGATGGATCAGCACCCACTGCCGCACAAAACCGATCAGAGTATTGGTCAGGCTGACCATGCTGAACACGAGGATCAGTGTGACCAGCAGATTATTCAATCCGTAGGGCAGCACCTCATCCATCAGGATCTTGTTGAACATGGAGGATGCAATGCCGAGGATCGTTGTGATCAGAGAGGCAAAAATTGCATAGAAGAAAAGCTTTTTCTGCGGCAGCAGCAGATCAATGTAGCGCTTGAACATGCCGCCCTTTTCCACCTTGCCGCCCTTGAACTCCGAGGTGGGGTTCATCAGCAGCAGAACGCCCGTAAAGTTCTTGTAGAACTCATCCAGACTGATCTTTTTCAGCTCTGTGGCGGGGTCGCCGATGATGACATAATCCTTGCACTTGTGCTTTTTGCCGTTCTTCTCGTCTTCCTTGGCAGATTCCGACTCCTTCAGCATGTGCTTGCGGCGCTCACCCTCGTCCTTGATGGTGGTCTTTTTAAAGACCACCACAAAGTGGGCCAGACCCTGGTCGGTAATGACCTGTGCGATACAGGGCAAAGAGAAATCGCTGAGGAAATTTTCACGGTCCACGCGAACCGCTGCGGTGGAAAAACCCAACTCGTTAGCGGCTTTCTGCAAACCAACAAGGTTCGTGCCTTTCAGGTCAGTGCCCATCATATCGCGCAGGCGGGTGATGGTAACTTCCTTTTTGTAATGGAGGCACACCATTGCGAGGCAGGCAGCCGCACAGTCGGTAGTGTCATGCTGCCGGACGTAGGTATAACGCATAGATGCTTCCTTTGATCATATACAAATTTATTCAAACGACTGCAGAACACTTCCAAGGGAAGCGGACGGCAGCAGCTCTGACAACGCAAAAAACACAGCCTGCAAGCAGTATAAAAACCGGTGGCTTACCCCGTTCTACGGAGAACGGCGGCAAAGCACCGGTCAGCTGCTGCTAAAAATGGCAAAATGCCCATGGAACTGTGTGCCGGGCTTTGGAAAATCAGATACTAATTCCCAAAGAACATAAAAAGTATACCACAATGCAACATCTTCTTCAAGTGGTCAATTTTTAAGAAATCATTAAGCTGAATGCTTTTTTCTGCATAGATGCTGCTTTTTTCGGGGCTGTGGACAAAGACCGGAGACGGCGGGGCAGAGGGGAAAATCCATGCGGCATCAGCTGCCGGATATGGCACAAACAAAAAGAGCAATGTCCGTAAGGAACATTGCTCTGCTTTGGCGCCTCTTGCCTGACTCGAACAGGCGACACCCTGATTAACAGTCAGGTGCTCTAACCGACTGAGCTAAAGAGGCAGATCACAGTTGTGACTGCGAGAAGTATTATACCGCATAAGAATGCCTTTTGCAAGCCCTTTTTTACAAAACCAGAAGTTTTTTGCAAAAACAAAAAGCCCTGCGGCGTTTTTGAAACGCTGCAGGGCGGGAAATACATACTATATAAGAAAACGGAACGCTTACTTCAGCTTGCTCTTGGCCTTCATGCGCTGCTCGTGGTTCAGGATCTGCTTGCGGATGCGCAGATTCTCGGGGGTGACCTCCAGCAGCTCATCCTGTGCCAGGAACTCCAGACAGCCTTCCAGACTCAGCTTGCTGATGGGGATCAGGCGCAGGGCATCGTCGGAACCGGATGCACGGGTGTTGGTCAGATGCTTGGTCTTGCAGACGTTGACATCCACATCCTCGCCGGAAGCGGTGTAGCCGATGACCATGCCTTCGTAGACCTTCTCACCGGCGCCCACCAGCAGAGTACCGCGCTGCTGTGCGTTGAACAGGCCGTAGGTGACGGCTTCGCCGGTCTCAAAGCTGACCAGAGAACCGGTGGAGCGGTTGGCGATCATGCCGGCCCAAACATCATAACCGTCGAAAATCTGGTTGATGATGCCCTCGCCGTGGGTATCGGTCAGGAACTGGTTGCGGTAGCCGAACAGGCCGCGGCTGGGCATACGGAACTCCAGACGCACGCGGTCGGTGCCCAGAGACTCCATCTGCTGCAGGATGGCCTTGCGCTGGCCCAGACCGGTCATGACAGCGCCCTGATACTGGGTGGGCACATCGATGACAACATGCTCCATAGGCTCGTAGGTCTTGCCGTCGATGACCTTGGTCAGAACGTGCGGGGGAGAGACCTGCAGCTCATAACCTTCGCGGCGCATGGTCTCGATCAGGATGGACAGATGCATTTCGCCACGGCCCATAACGCGGAAGGAATCGGTAGTGGCAGAATCCTCCACCTTCAGAGCAACGTCCTTCAGCAGCTCCTTCTGCAGACGGTCACGGATCTGACGGCTGGTAACGTACTTGCCCTCACGGCCGGCCAGCGGGCTGTCATTGACGGAGAAGGTCATTTCCACGGTGGGGTCGTTGATCTTCACAAAGGGCAGCGGCTCCACATTGGAGGGGCTGCACAGGGTGTTGCCGATGGTCACATCGGGCAGGCCGGAGAAGGCCACGATATCGCCGGCGGTGATGTTATCGCAGGGCTGACGGCCATTGGCCTGGAAGTCGTACAGCTTGGTCAGACGGCCGCGCATCTTCAGATCCTGATTGTGCCAGTCACAGACGACAACTTCCTCGCCCACCTTGGCAACGCCGTTCTGGATGCGGCCGATGCCAATGCGGCCCACAAAGTCGTTGTAGTCCACAGAGGACACCAGCATCTGGAAGGGAGCCTCGGGGTCGCCCTCGGGCGGCTTGATGGTGCTCAGCAGAGTATCGAACAGGGGGATCAGGTCGGTGCCGGGCACATCCGGGTCCAGGCTTGCGGTGCCATCACGGCCGCAGCAGAACAGCATGGGGCAGTCCAGCTGCTCATCGGTGGCGCCCAGATCCATCAGCAGGTACAGCACCTCATCGATGACTTCCTTGATGCGGGCATCGGGACGGTCGATCTTGTTGATGGCCACCACCAGGCTCAGGTTCTGCTGCAGAGCCTTCTGCAGCACGAAACGGGTCTGAGGCATGCAGCCCTCGGCAGCATCCACCAGCAGCAGAACGCCGTTGACCATCTTCAGCACGCGCTCGACCTCGCCGCCGAAGTCGGCATGGCCCGGAGTATCGACGATGTTGATCTTGACGCCCTTGTAGGTGCAGGAGCAGTTCTTGGCCAGAATGGTGATGCCGCGCTCACGCTCGATATCGCCGCTGTCCATGACGCGCTCAGCCACGACCTGATTGTCGCGGAACGCGCCGCTCTGACGCAGCATTGCGTCCACCAGGGTGGTCTTGCCGTGGTCAACGTGAGCGATAATGGCAACGTTGCGCAAATCGTTACGAACCATAAAATTCAACCTCTCTATTATTAAAACTCATAAAATACGAACGAACGTCATACAAACCTAAGTTTATAACAGAAGAGGGTGGTTTGTCAAGATTGTATAAAAAATTTTTCAGTCTTTCGGCAGAATGCCCGAGAAAAGCGGCGTGATTTGTGCGGCGTGTCCCTTGAAAATATGCTATACTAAGGGTGCAAAAGCAAAATGCGGAGAACGGGGTTGCGGGCCGGGGGCTTTTCCCGCGAAATTTCGGGGCTTCCAGCTCCCGCCCTATTGCCCTGCGGGCAACAGGGTCCCACCCTCGGATCATTCGCTGGGAAACTCCCGGCCCTCAGCCCGGAGAAGTACCGATAAAATGCTGCAAAACCGGAGGTGTTTTTATGAAGATCACGTTTCTGGGCGCGAACCATGAGGTCACCGGCAGCTGTACGCTGATCGAAGCGGCCGGACGGCGCTTTCTGATCGACTGCGGCATGGAGCAGGGCAAGGATGTCTACGAAAATCAGCCCATCCCGGTTGCTCCCGGGGAAATCGACTGGGTGCTGGCTACCCATGCCCATATCGACCATACCGGCATGCTGCCGCTGCTGGTGCGCAACGGCTTCCGGGGCAACATCTATGCCACGAACCCTACGGTGGAGCTGTGCGGCATCATGCTGCGGGACTCGGCCCATATTCAGGAATTTGAAGCCGAATGGAAAAACCGCAAGGGCCAGCGTTCCGGTGCAGAGCCGGTGGAGCCCATGTATACCGTACAGGATGCCGAAGCGGCCATGAAGCTGTTCAGGGGAGTAAACTATGAACAGCGCGTGGAGCTGGCGCCGGGCATTGAGGCGCGCTTTGTGGATGTGGGCCATCTGCTGGGCTCGGCCAGCATTGAGCTGTGGATCACCGAGGGCGAAAATACCACAAAACTGGTGTTCTCCGGCGATATTGGTAATACGGACCAGCCCATCATCAGAGACCCCACCTACATCAAAGAGGCGGACTATGTCTTTATGGAGTCCACCTATGGCGACCGCAGCCACGGTCCAAAGCCGGATTATGTGAACGAGCTGGCAAAGATCCTGCAGCGCACCTTTGACCGCGGCGGCAATGTGGTCATTCCCAGCTTTGCGGTGGGCCGCACGCAGGAGATGCTCTACTTTATCCGTGAGATCAAGGAAAAAGGGCTGGTCAAAGGCCACGGCAATTTCCCGGTGTACATCGACAGCCCGCTTGCCATTGAAGCAACGCGGATCTTCCGGGATACCGACATGGAGTGCTTTGACGAAGAGACCCGGGCCATGCTGGCAAAGGGCATTGACCCCATTGCGCTTCCGGGCCTGCGGGTGACCGTGACCAGTGATGAATCCCGTATGATCAACGCAGACCGTGTGCCCAAGGTCATCCTCTCGGCCAGCGGCATGTGCGAAGCGGGCCGCATCCGCCATCACCTCAAGCATAACCTGTGGCGTCCGGAGTGCACGATCCTGTTCGTGGGCTATCAGGCGGTGGGCACGCTGGGCCGCACCCTCATTGATGGCGCAGTCAACGTCAAGCTGTTTGGTGAGCCCATTGAGGTACAGGCGGAGATCTGCCAGCTCACCGGCATGTCCGGCCATGCGGACAGGGAGGGCCTGCTGCGCTGGGTGGGTGCCTTTGAGCAGAAGCCGAAGCGGGTGTTTGTGATGCACGGCGACGACGAGACCGAGGATCACTTTGTGGAGACCCTGACCGAACAGGGCTTTACCGCCTGCGCACCCTACAATGGAGCACAGTGGGCCATTGGTGCCGAGGGTGCTGTCTGTCTGCAGGAGGGCTCCCGGGTGCGCATTGAGCACAAGGCATCCGAAGGGCAGAGCCGTGCCGCCAGCGTGTTCCAGCGGCTGGTCAGTGCCGGCAAGCGCCTGCTGCGTGTCATTGAGCACAACGAGGGCGGTGCCAACAAGGATCTGGCAAAGTTTGCCGACCAGATCAACGCCCTGTGCGACAAGTGGGATCGATAAGGCAAAACAATACAAGAACAATGTTCGCCGTTTCCACAAAGGAACGGCGAATTTTTTGTGCAAACCGGTGTCTGCCCAGCCCGTGAACGTTCTTCCCTGACATAAAAATACCCCCGGAGCGTGCAGAGTTCTGGCTCTGCTCTGCCTGCTCCGGGGATATATCATTTTGTAGCGTTTTTCAGAAAAAGCTCACCTGACTGCTTTCCGGCAGATCGCCCAGAGCGCCCACCTGACGCAGGCGGTCCAGAATGCTGCTGCCGACGCCGGACGCCTGCTGCAGCTCCTCCACCGAGATATACTCTTCGCCATGGATGGTGGCACGTTCCAGCGCTTCGGCGGCGGCACCGCCCAAACCCTTCAGTGCACAGAAGGGCAGGCGTACCTTGCCGTCCTCCACCACATACTTGGAGCCGCGGCTCTTGCCCAGCTCAATGGGCAAAAACTCGTAGCCGCGCACCAGCATCTCGTTGACGAGCTGCAGGCTGACCAGCACATCTTCGTCCTTGGCGTTCTTCTCTTCCTTCAGGCGGCGCTTGACCTCTTCCATGTGGGCGCGGGCCACCGCCGCGCCGCCTACAGCGGCCTCGTAGTCGATGTCGTCGCCGCGCACGGTAAAGTACACGGCATAGAACTCCGGCGGGCGGTAGATCTTGAACCACATCAGGCGGATGGCCGACATCAGGTAGGCCACAGCGTGGGCTTTGGGGAACATATACTTGATCTTGCGGCAGCTCTCGATGTACCAGTCCGGCACCTCGTGCTCCCGCATGGCTTCCTCCCAGCCATCCTTGAAGCCGCCCTTGGCCACCTTGCCCTTACGCACAGCCTCCATGATATCAAAGGCCATCTTGGGCTCCAGACCCTTGCGCAGCAGGTACAGCATGATGCTGTCACGGCAGCCGATGACCTCTGCAATGGTGCAGGTGCCGCTGCGGATCAGTTCGTCCGCGTTGCCGGTCCACACATCGGTGCCGTGGGACAGGCCCGAGATCTGGATCAGTTCGGAGAAGTTCTTGGGGCGTGCCTCCACCAGCATACCGCGCACGAAGTTGGTACCCATTTCCGGGATGCCGAAGGTGCCGGTCTGGCTGTCAATCTGTTCCGGGGTTACGCCCAGCGCTTCCGGGCTGGTAAGCAGGCTGTACACCTTGGGGTCGTTCATGGGGATGCTGTCGATGGGGATACCGGTGTACTCCTCAAAATACTTGTAAAAGGTGGGCATATCGTGGCCCAGCTCGTCCAGCTTGAGCAGGGTGTCGTGCAGATACTTGAACTCGAAGTGGGTGGTCAGCAGGCCGCCCGCCACGTCGTCCGCCGGGTGCTGGATGGGGCAGAAATCGTAGATCTCGTAGGTGTCCGGCACAACGACCATGCCGCCGGGGTGCTGGCCCGTGGTGCGCTTGACGCCGGTGCAGCCCAGAGTCAGGCGGTTCTCCTCGGCGTGGTTCACCGTGCGGCCGCGCTCGTCCAGATACTTTTTCACATAGCCGTAGGCGGTCTTGTCCTGAATGCCGGATACGGTGCCTGCCTTGAACACATTGGCTTTGCCGAACAGCTCCTCGGTGTAGCGGTGCACGTTGGACTGGTATTCGCCGGAAAAGTTCAGGTCGATATCCGGCTCCTTGTCGCCGTAGAAGCCGAGGAAGGTCTCGAAGGGGATGTCGT
>OHPI01000772.1_pt1 | contig 20409 bp, 12 predicted proteins | sample 1577651 | NCBI WGS metagenome assembly OHPI01 (sample SAMEA3879578, study PRJEB24766) | human gut metagenome | biome: human-associated habitat; feature: feces | place: USA | collected 1985/1987
GGTCGCCGAAGACGTCGATGCCGTGGTGCTCGATTCCGCGCACGGGCATTCGATCGCCATGGTGCGCAAGCTGCGGGAGATCAAGGAGGTTTATCCTTCGCTGGAGGTGATCGCAGGCAACGTGGCTACGGCCGAAGCGGCCCGGTTCCTGATCGAAAACGGGGCCGACGGCGTGAAGGTCGGTATCGGTCCGGGTTCGATCTGCACGACGCGCATCATCGCGGGCGTGGGCGTTCCCCAGCTTTCCGCGATCTTCGACGCGGCTTCGGCGGCGGCCGGAACCGGCGTGCCCGTCATCGCCGACGGCGGTCTGCGCTATTCGGGCGATATCGTGAAGGCTCTTGCCGCCGGCGGCAACTGCGTGATGTGCGGCTCGATGTTCGCCGGCGTGGAGGAATCGCCTGGCGAGACTATCATCTACAATGGCCGTAAGTTCAAGTCGTATCGCGGCATGGGCTCCGTGGAAGCCATGGAGGCAGGTTCGAAGGACCGCTATTTCCAGTCGGAGAAAGTGGATTCGAGCAAGTTCGTGCCGGAGGGAATCGTGGCCCGCGTGCCGTATAAGGGTACGCTGAGCGAGACTGTCTATCAGCTTGTGGGCGGTCTGCGTTCGGGCATGGGCTATTGCGGCGCCAAGAACATCGAGGCGCTTCATAACGCGCGCTTCACGCGCATCACCTCTGCGGGCGTTACCGAGAATCATCCCCACGACGTTACCATCACCAAGGAGGCTCCCAACTACAGTCGTAGCTAAGTCGGTTTGTTATAATGGCTAATCTGAATTTTTGAAATGCAAAAAATACTAATCATAGACTTCGGATCGCAGTATACGCAGCTCATAGCGCGCAGGGTGCGCGAGCTCAACGTATATTGCGAGATCCACCCATTCAACAAGATACCTGAGCTCGATGCCGATGTGAAGGGTGTGATCCTTTCCGGCTCTCCGGCTTCGGTGCGCGATGCAGATGCGCCGAAGCCCGACCTGAGTGCCATCAAGGGGAAACTTCCTCTGCTCGGCGTATGCTATGGCGCTCAGCTTCTCGCCAATGAATATGGAGGCGAGGTGGAGGGCGCTCCTTCGCGCGAGTATGGCCGGGCAATGCTGACTGTGGTCGACCCGCAGGATGCACTGATGCGCGGCCTCCCTTCCCCCACTCAGGTGTGGATGAGCCATGGCGACACCATCACCCGTCTGCCGGAAACCTACCGTATAATCGGCTCTACGGAGAATGTGCGCGCCGCCGCCTACCATATCGAGGGTGAGCAGACATGGGGCATACAGTTCCATCCGGAGGTGTACCATTCCACCGATGGCACACAGCTGCTGTCGAACTTCGTGCTCGGCATCTGCGGATGCAACGGTTCGTGGAGCCCGGCTTCCTTCATCGACAGCACGGTGGCAGAACTCAAGGATAAGCTTGGCGACGACCGCGTGATTCTGGCGCTCTCGGGCGGAGTGGATTCGTCGGTGGCGGCTATGCTGCTGCACCGCGCTGTCGGCGACCGCCTCACCTGTATCTTCGTGAACAATGGTCTGCTTCGCAAGAATGAATTCGACGAGGTGCTCGATTCCTACAAGAACATGGGCCTCAATGTGGTCGGAGTGGATGCTTCGGAACGCTTCTACAACGACCTCAAGGGGGTTACCGATCCGGAGAAGAAGCGCAAGATCATAGGCCGCGATTTCGTGGAGGTGTTCAACGATGAGGCCAAGAAGATCGAGAACGTGAAATGGCTTGCCCAGGGCACGATCTATCCGGACGTTATCGAGAGCTGCTCGGTGAAGGGCCCCTCGGCCACGATCAAGAGCCACCATAACGTTGGCGGTCTCCCGAAAGAGATGCACCTCAAGATTGTGGAGCCTCTGCGTCTGCTCTTCAAGGATGAGGTACGCCGCGTGGGCCGCGCTCTGGAGATGGATCCTAAACTTTTAGGACGCCATCCCTTCCCGGGACCGGGTCTGGGCATCCGTATCATCGGGGAAGTGACGCCGGAGAAAGTGCGTATACTTCAGGATGCCGACAAGATCTTTATCGACGGACTCCGTGAGGCCGGCCTTTACGATCAGGTATGGCAGGCGGGTGTGATGCTTCTGCCGGTGCAGAGCGTCGGCGTGATGGGCGACGAGCGCACCTACGAAAGCTGCGTGGCCCTTAGGGCCGTGATCTCCACCGACGGCATGACCGCCGACTGGGTCCACCTCCCCTACGAATTCCTCGCCAAGACCTCCAACGAGATCATCAACAAGGTGCGCGGCATCAACCGCGTAGTCTACGACATCTCCTCCAAACCGCCGGCAACTATCGAGTGGGAGTGAGAAGTAATTTTGAATGGGGAATTTTGAATGTTGAATTATTTGACGCAGAATGATTTCGCGATTTTGAATGTTGAATTATGGGGAGACGAGAAAACAATGCTGTGCTTATTAAATCCATGGATTTTGCAGTGCGCATCGTGAATCTTTACAAATGGCTTAATTACGAGAAACAAGAATCCGTAATTTCAAAACAACTGCTAAGAAGCGGGACCTCCGTTGGAGCCAACCTCCATGAGGCTCAGGAAGCGATATCGCCGAAGGAATTTGAAAGCAAGGTATATATTTCGCTGAAGGAAGCACGCGAAACGGAGTATTGGATTGAATTACTCTTCAAAACGGAATTCCTTGATAAAGCTCAATATGAAAGCCTGAAAGACGATTCCTGCGAGCTCTTAAAAATGCTTGTAAGCATAACAAAATCGCTCCGCCTAAAATAACTCAACATCCAACATTAATAAATCCTTTCGCGTCAATTAATTCAAAATTCCACATTCAAAATTCAAAATTCACCGATACATATGCAAAAAAATAGGCTGTTGAAAAACAGCCTATTTTTTTGCATGTGTACTGGTGTTAGCGGATTATGGCTTTGAAGGTGCGGCCGGCTTTGCGGACGATGACGATCTGGCCGGGGGCGGGGGAGGCGAGGCGGATGCCCTGGAGGCTGTAGTATTCGGCCTCTGCGTCGGCGCCGATCTCAATCTCCTCGACAGCGGTCAGCGTGCCGATATGGCCGGTTGCAGATTCGCTGTAGTTGGACTCTCCTTTGTCGTAGAGGGCGGTGAGGTGGTATGTGTGGTTCTTACCCTCTTCAGCCTCCGTGTCGGTATAGGTGGTCTGCGTTGCAGGGAGCGCGGCAGCAATCAGCTCGTGGTTGCGATAGAGGTTATAGCCTGTATGCACAGCGGGAGCACTATTCGATGTGAATTTGAAGGAATCGAAGAGGAGAACCATATCTGAGCCCATGCTGCTGTTAAACCTGACTGCAAAACGTTTTGCTCCGGCGGGCAAAGTGCAGGTGTGCTCCTCCCATGAACCCTTTGCTGAGATATACTGATCTTCTATTACTGTGAAATCATCGGATGTTGTTCCGCCTGTAGAAGACAGAATCGTTATCTTTTGACCGGATAACGAACTATACGCAGTATTAATCTGAACATAGAAAGAGATCTCTGATCCGGGTTTAACTTCCGGAGATATTATCCAGTTATCAGAAGTAGCATTATATGCAGTCGGAGGAGTCATTGCAAGACATTTGTTTCCATCATAAGCAGTAACTGCGGGATTGCTATAATCGCCTACGATGTTCTCTGTAACCATTGCGGCGAATTTCGTGCCGGAGTTAAGATTGTTGAGACCTTTCTGGGCGATGCCGTCAACATCGATGAAAACCCAGCCGTTTTGGGGCGTTGTGGCACCGTTCTCCCAGTCTTCGAAGGATTCGGTCACGGGCTCCTCTGCAGGCTCTGTAGAGACGACGGGAGCGGTCCAGGAGAGGGTGACTGAGTTCTGTCCGGATTGAGCCTGCAGCCCGGTGGCTACAGCGAGCGTATTTTCTACAACGGGGATTGTCACCGAAGCTGTGTTGTCGGATGTGTCGCCATCGCCGGTGAGGCTCAGTCTAACCTCGAACACTACATCCTTGCCGGCATATTTGGGAAGGGCGGTGAAGGGGATAGAAATATCCACTGAGCCGGATTCGGGCACGGGAAGGGTCTCAACTTCGCTTACCATTTCATTGTCAGCATAGAGAGCCGCTGTCCATTCCTCTTCGGCGTTGGCACCCTTGTTGATCACTTTCGCGGGGAACTCCACTTTCTCGCCGATAGAGAGTTTCTTGACGGGAGCGGCGATCTCGACAGCAAGGTTATGGTCGAAATATTGGAGGATGCTGATGTTATCGATATAAATATGGCCGTATGTTCCACCTTTACCTACAAACATAAGCCGGGTAACACCCGAAAGAGCCTGTTCGGGAACATTGAATGTGAATTCTTTCCATCCGGCCGCATCTCCCGATTTCAAATTGATCTCCTCGCCGAGAAGCACATCTCCTGTTGTGATTTCGAATCCGGGCTGAATCTTCGTCTCATAGTAGTTGCTCGGATTGAGATATACCCAGAATTTGAGTTTGGGATTTGTGAGAGATGACAGATCGAGCTGAGGCGACCATATTTTTAAATCCGCAGAGGTCGAATAATAGAATTCAAGACATCCTTTGTCGCCGTCCTGAGGATTAATGGTCGGATAGGATGATCCTACACTTGGTTTCCAAGCATTTGTATTGTTATTCTCTACCGTCCAAATGCTGTTGGCGTAGCCCATGCGGTCATCTGCGGTGGTGAAGGATTCGCGGAATTCACCTGTCAAAGGATCGCCAACAATATAGGAATCTGAATTAACGGCCGCGGAGTTGGTAGTGGCGAAATGAGCGGTGATTGTAAATGTCAGAGCCTCCTGTCCTGCCTCGGGTTTAGGAGCGGTATAGGAAGTCGTAGTTGCGGCAATCTTGTCGGCAACAACAACTGCGCCACATTTCACGGTGTAAAGCACCTTGGAGGGGATGAAGATAGTGCTGCTGTTGGTAGCTTCGGTCACGGCATCCCAAGTGAGCGTGAACTGATTGCCATTTTGCGTAGCCGCGAAATTCTCTACAGCTCTGGGCGTTCCTATGCTCGGATTGGCCGTGACCTCGAGCGCTTTACTTTCATCCGTACCGGAAAGGCAAGTAACGGTATAAGTAGCACTTTTCAGCGGAGCATTCGCGTCGATGAAAGATGCAACAGCGCCCGGCTGCGCGGTGAGAGTAACGGGGGTTTCGGCATCATCGCGGAGCACTTTTATCGTCAGCTCGCCGGAGAGGTCTTGGCCCGAGACATTCTGAGTCGGAACGTTGATGTTGATAGTAGTTTTGAGTTGATTGTTTTCAACAGCAAAATGAGGCGTGGCAGCCGTAGGAACTGCGGGCGCAAGAGCACTAACGCCTGCTTCCAATTCGAAATTATCGAAATAGAAATTCCCCTGGTCAGCCTCGCTGATCACGTGCATTCCTAAATAATAAACGCCATCGGTTGCAACGGATATATTTAGAGTCGTAGATTCCCAACTACTATAATTGTATGTATAAGAAATGGGATCTCCAAGGCTTGTGGTCATTGCATCGGCAGAGGCTGCATTTCCGACTTTCCACTCTACCTTATTGGTTTTGCCGGAGGCAGTTGTTTTAGCCTTGTAAGTAAGCTTATATATTAAACCGGACTTGAGATTAAGGGCGGGTGTAAAGAGCCAAGCATCGGCAGCGGCATCTGTAGTGCCCGCATATTGCAGGCCAGAAGAGTTATTGTAACCATAATAACTCAATGTTTTTACGGGGTTTGTTCCGGCAGCGGTAAATTCTCCCATACCGCTGTTAAAGTTCTCGGAGAAGGGCGGAGTATAGGGTGCTTGGGCACTGAGGCCGAAGGCAACGCCCGCCAACAGGGTAAAAAGTAATTTTCCTTTCATAAGAAAAAGTTGTTAGAAATGAGAAAAAAGAAATCCGGTGTCGGATCTCCACGGCTTGGAAGCCGTCGGAAATCCGGCACCGGATCAGGGATAGTTATCGCACGATTGCCTTAACGGTCTTGTCGCCGCATCTTACGAGATAGATGCCTGCGGAGAGCGAAACGCAGGCATAGTCGCCGACCTCGCTGCAGAAGCTGCTGATGCCGTTGATGTCGATGATGCTGACCTCAGCGCCGCCGGCGTTGAAGATCTCAATCATACCCTTGCCTGCGCGGACAAGCATCGATGTGTCGGCAATCTCTTCAACCGAAGAGAGTGAAACCATCGCATCGTTGGAGAGGCAGGACTCACCCTTGTCGTAGACAGCCGAAACGTTGTATACGCGGTTTTCAGTAGCGCCGAGAGGCTGCGGATCGGTGAAATCATTCTCCTCCACAATCTCATCGTTGAGTTTGACGCCGTCGCGATAAACGTTATATCCGCGGAACTCGAGCACATCGGCATTGGCGCTTTCATAGCTTACCTCATCGATGAGCAGAGCGTAGGTCTGTTCCGAGACGCAGTTGATGGCGAAATGCAGGGCATTCTCGGGGAGAGTGAACTCATAGCGTGTCCAGTCTTTTGCGGGCACGGAGATTGTCTGCTCAAGCTGGCGGAAATCGGCCACAGTCGGTTCCTCGACATCAGTCCAGCAGAAGCGGATCTTATCGAGACCATAGGAATCGACCACGCTGCGGGCCATGAAGGAAACCTTCGAGCCGCCCTTCACTTCGGGGGAGATCAGCCAGTCGTCGTTGTTGCGCTCGGCAGCCGCGAAACATACGGCCATCTGGTTGCCGAGATAAGGAGTCCAGAGATCGCCCTTCATGTCGATAGCCGAAGGATTGAAAACCTGGAAAGCCATCTGCGAGCCGGCGTTGGGATATTCATAATCGCCCGACGCGGAGCCGCTGTTGGAGATGGTGTAGGTGAGACTGCCATCGATATCGTAAAGCTGCCAGCTGCCGAAGTTAGTGATAGTGAAAGCCTCGTAACCCTCGAAGCCGTCGGTTACGGTGCCGGGCGCAGTCATGTCGGGTTCGCTCCAGCTGAGCACGACCTTACTGTCGGCAACACGTCCCTTGAGATCGGCAACTTTGGGAAGAGTATTGCCCGGAATCTGAACGGTAACGGTCTGCGACTTGTTGTCGGCAGGGTTGGCGTCGGCATCGAATTCGACCACCGCATGGTATTTAAAGTTCTTGCCGGCCTGCACGATATCCGGGGAAACCGGGAACCTGAACGTTGCGGATTTGGCGAAAGCGAGTTCGGTATCCGGTGTCTGCTCGGCCACTTTCTTGTCGTCGCGATAGAGAACAACCTTGAAATCGCGGGTGGGAAGAATACCGTTGTTGAACACCGTCACGGAAGCATTGCGCGTGGAATTCACGGCGATGTTTGCCGGAAGAGTGAACGACTGGATCTGCAGGTCGTTGTCGGGAGTGTCGTGGACAGTGATATTATCCACGTGCATGTCGTAGCTGATATAGTTGTGAGTGCGGAAAGCTATCTGGAAATCCTTCGCGCCTACAGCCTCCTTGAGGGGAAGATCATAGCGGTACCAGCCATTGCCGTTGATGAGGAGAATCGGTTTCTCTGTGAGAGCCTTGTATTCGCCATCGATATAAGTCTCAACGGTCATGGTCTCCTTCTCGGTGGAGTAACCGTTTTCAAGATCCGGGTTGTAGTAATGATAGAACCAGAAAGAGAGAACAGGATTGCGAAGACCGGAGACATTGATTTTCGGGGATATCATGCGCGATTCAACATCGATGAAGTCGGTATAAGCCACGAGCATGCCGCCGTCTTTATCCTGAGCTTCGGGTTTCGGGCCACGGTCTTTGTCATTGGGATTATGGCTGAATGCGAAATAGCGGCCATAGAAACCGTTGTCGTAGGGGGAGGGAGTGATGAGCGAGATCATCCAGTCGCTTGTGGTTGTTCCCTTGCCTCCGGCGAACGATTCGGCAAAAGCATCCTGATATGGTTTGCCATAGGTGATGAAACCGGTAACGGCGCCTTCACCCTCGCCTGCGGTGTTGACCGGGCATACATAGTAGTACATGTTGAGCTGGCCTTTGGAGGTATCGATTGTTGTGTGGGTCCATTCGGTGCCTTCTACATTGTCGGCCACCACGTTCTCATAGCGGTCGTAGATACGGTATTTCACCGGTTCGTAAGCCACGCTGCCTCCGTGTGCGCCTGTTGTCGAGGCGGTCCATTTCACCACAGCGTTTTTGCCGTCGGCAGTAGTATGAGTAGCCGAAGCCACAGCCGCGGGCACATCGAGACCGGCGAAGACCTCAGCCTCCACAGGATTTCCTGCGCCGTGCGAGTTGGAAGCAACGATAGAATACGTGTTTTTACCTGCGGGCACGTCCGTATCGGTGAAAGACATCTTGTTGCCGGGAGCAAGAGCATCGGCGGAAGTGAAAGTCTTCACGGGCTTGTCGCCGCGGAGCACCTTGATTTCCGTAAGATCTGCGAGAGCATTGCCGAACAGGTCGACTGCCGGAGCCTTGAAAGAAACATCTACCTTGGAAGGTTCCGATCCTGGAACAACTTCGATTTCCGTGGCGAGGCCGGGAGCGGACATCGACACGCCCTCCTCAAGGGCCACATCGTCGATATAAAGGAAGTACTGGCCTTTCTTGGTTACGGCGTGGAAACCGATATACCAGTTGCCGTCCTCGGGAACATCGAATACAATCTCGCGTTCCACATATTTCAGGTCGGGGGTAAGGATATCGGTGCGTTTGAGCAGCGTCTTGTTCATCTCCTCGGGAGAATAGCCGTGACCCATTCTGACCTCAAGAGTTTCGGGATAATAGCGGCTGCTTGTCCTTACGTTGAATTTGAGGCGATAGCTCATTCCGGCTTTGAGTTCGAAACCAGGAGTGATGAGCCAGTCGTCGCCGGGGAGAAGCGTATGGTATTTATATCCGGCGCACTTCTCATCGGAATACCAATCCCAATATCCCTCCGCGGGACGTTCGGTGTCGGGATTGTCGTCGCGCTCCACGAAAGTGAGATAATCGTTGAAAGTGTCGAAAGTCTGCTTGTAGGGGAGTGCTGCGGGCGCACCTGCCTCTACTGCGGGCGAAGTGGCCGTGGCGCCCTCCATATTGCGGTAGTAACCGGTTACCTCGTAGGTGTAGCGGCGCAGGAGCTGAGCCGGAAGATTGTCGGTATACTCTGTGCCGGTGGCCTCTTCCGTGAGCACTTTGTTGTCAGGCTGACGTGTGATCTTATAGTAGATGAGATTGGGATTCACGGTGCCTCCATGCTCGCCTTCGGAGGGCTGAGTCCAGGTGAGATGAACGGTATTTGCAGCCGTTTTTTCGGCTTTGAGATCTGTCACGGCGGCCGGACCGTCGGAGCCTACATAGAAATCGAGCGAGGCGAATTCAGATCTTCCGCCGGTTGGATGAGTGGCCACAACCTTGAAATTATGCATGCCCTGCGTAAGGGTGTAGGGGCGCGAAACGGCAGCGCCGGGAGCCACAGGGATGGAGAAGTTGAGAGTGCCGTCGAGATATCCGCTTACGGTGACATCTCCCGAGAGGGAAGTGTTGTTCTTTGTGGCGGAAGGAGCGTTGAAGGAGATAGTTCCTTCGAGAGAACTACCGGAGAAGTTGGCCTTCAGATCGCTGACGGTGTTCAGCAGAGTCTTGTCGTCGGCGCGCGGGATGAAGAGGGTGGAGAGCATCTCGCCATCGGGATAGTTGGCAATCAGGCTTGCGGCACCGGTGTTGATATTGATTTCATAGAGACCGGAGAGTTCTGTGGTGCGTTCGGCGGTGCTCCAGTAGAGTTTGCCCGTCTCGAAGTCGAAGCAGGCCGAGCCGTTGTAGATGGGGTTAACGCCGGTGTCGCCCACGGGGGTCACAGTGGCATCCACCTTGTTGATGCGGCAGAGTTTGCCATCGGAATAGCGGACGCCCCAGAGCTGGCCGAGGTTATCGCAGGCGATTGCCGACATGCGGTCGATCGAAGCCACTTTCGTGGGATAACCGGTAGAGATGTCATAGTCGGCGAGAACATAGGTGCTGCCGGTGTTGTCGGCGGGGTCGAAAGAGACACCATAGATTTTATCGCCGACCGGGTCGTAGGTCATATCGGCAGCGATGGCGCCGTAGGTGTCGGGACGGAGGGCATGACGCTCGATATTTTCGGGGTTGGCGAAATCCATCTCGACGAAGTAGAGATAGCCGAGATCGCCGGTATAATCCTCGTAATATGAGGTGAAATACACCTTGCCTTTCCGGTAGGTGCCACCCCCGTTGGCACTTAGCGTTTTGTGGATGCTCTCCGGCTTCATCACGATCGGGGAAGTCGCGCTGAAGGAATAGAGACCCCACGTTATTGCATCGGCGGGATTTTCGATATCGTTCATGGAGTTGGAATAGGTGACCTCTCCATAAATCTTCGTGCCGTCACCGGTGACGGTCGGGACTCTCCTTGCGCGCGATTCTTCTCCCGGGGAAGCACCCATAGCGGAGAAAACAGTCGCCAGCACGAGGCAGAGCGTTGTCAGCATTTGTTTCATAAGCGTTCGTATTTGGATTTTGTTACATATTTATCTTATTGCGGTCTTAAAAGCCTTTCCGCCGATTCTGACGATGTAGATGCCGGAAGCGGGCACGGTGAAGGAGAAAGATTCGCCATCGCCCGAAGCAAGGCTGATACCGGCGGCGTCGCAAACCACAACCTGAGCTGAAGAGGCGCCCTCTACGATAATGCGGCGACCCTCAATGCGCAGAGCTGAGGAAGAGGCGTCGAATTCCTCGACGGCAGAACCTTTGCCTACGCTCACAATCGAGGAGGGTTTGGAACGCAATCCGCCACCGACGGCAATTACGGAATATCCATAATCGAGACCCGGGGTGAGACCGGAGAAAGTGTAGGATGTATTGTTGCCTGCATCGACGGCATCCATCCCCTCTACGGGAGAGTAGGCAAGATTTCCGCCATAGCCTATTTTCACGTCATCGATCGAAACGGAGCCGGCGGAGCGGCGGAAGGAGATGCGCACGCGGTTGGCTGTGGTGGGTATGCCGGCCTCTATATTGACCTCTTTACCGCCTCTGTCGGTGACGAGCGGAGCTATCTTGGCCACATTCTTCCATTCGCCGTCGGCAAAAACATCTACCATGATTGCCGATTCATCATCGACCGAGCCGGCGCGATACCAGAAAGATATCGAGCGGATACCGTTGAGGCGGGGAGATGTGAGCGCAGAGCCATCGGCCGTGAAACGGAGCGACGGGACGGTGGCGGCGTAGGATTCGCGGCCGTCGAACGAGGCGTTGTCGGAAGTCCATCCTTCGGGAAGGAGTTTGCCTGCGAAGTCGGTCTCGGCTATGTAAGCTTTTCCGAGGCGAAGGGCATAGAGGCATATCTCATAGCTTTCGGCTTCTTCCAGAGGCTTCCAGTTGGCTGTGAAGGAACTTTCGGAAACGGCAGTCGGGCTGAGAGCTGTTACCGATTTATAATCAAGAGTCGGAAGGAGAGTGGTTACCTCCATTTCGTTTGATTCCGGAGAATAGAAACGGCCGTTGGTGGCCATCACCGAATAGTAGTAGGTGGTTTCGGGGTCGAGGTTTTCGACAACGAAAGAGGTTACATCGCCCACCTCGCGCTGGTTGAATCCATCGATATATTCTACTTCAGAACTTCCCGAAGTCTGCTTTTTGCGATAGACGCTGAGCAGATAACCGTTGGCCTTGTCGACTTTCTGCCAGCGGGCGGTGAAGGCGGCAGTGCGGATGTCGGCGGCCTCGAGGGCCTTGATCTCGCCGAAGATATTCTCACCCCCTTTGAAAGCGAAAGTAATCACCCCGTTGTTTTCCATGATGCCGGTAATGGGAGCATGGAGACGCTGGCCGCTCCAAGAGCGCATGGCGGGTTTGGAATCGTCGGTGAACTCACGCACGCCGGCAGTGCCGGGGAAAGTATCGCCGGAACGGGTGCCTTCGGAGCGGGTGTCGTCGGCCTCTACGATATCGATATATTGCTTCTCTATATTTACTATGTTGAGATCCCACATGTCGGGTACGAAATCGATATGCCATACGAGGAGTCCATGACCCGGAATATATTCGTCCCAGCCGCGCTGCTGGCGGTTTTCAAGGATAAAATATTCCGTTTTCTTCTCTGTCGGAATCATATATACATCGGAATATGCACCCTCCTGAGAGATGGGATACATAGTGACGTTGAGAGGATCCTTGAGTCGGAAAGGCTCCACCCATCCGAGGCAATAGCGTTCGTAGCCGGTATGGCACGGGGGGGTATGGGAGTCGTTGTTGTAGGAACCATGGTCCATCAGCGACCATTCGCCGGGAGTGAAAGCACCGGTATATGTTGTGGAATATAGGTCGGGGAGACCGAGCACGTGGGAGAACTCATGGCAGAAGACACCGATGCCGGCGAGTTCATTCGATTTTCCCCATACAAGCTCATTGGATGTGGCGTAATGATTTATGAGCTTTCCATTCATGTATATCTCCATTCCGAGGTCGTCGTGGATGTTCCAGGAATGGGGCCATATCGAGTTTGCTGGGCCGCCGTCGGCCTCGCCGTAGCCGGCGTAGAAGAAATAGATGTTGTCGACCACTCCGTCGTTGGGTGTCATAGATGCTGAAGTCGATCTGGTCGCGGAGAAGGTCGACCGCATGCGGCACCATTTCATAGGGACGCGCATCGTTTCCGGTCATGTCGTTTCCGCCGTAATAACTCATGTTGTAGGGGAGCGTAACAGGTCCGTATACATCGAACTGAGGTGCGAACTGACCGTTTGAGCTTGCCTTGAAATAATCGGCGGCCGAACCGGTGGCCCGATGCCGGTTGAAACCCTCTTCGTTGAGCATATCCTTGAAAAGGGCGTTAGGGTTTTCGAGGGTGAATTTCACATCCTGAAACTGCACGAGGATGGCGAGACATCGCGGCGAACCTTTTGTGGGGAATGTGTTGAGATATGATTCATCGGCCACTTTCGCCATGTTTCGGGAAACGGCTTTCCTTTTAGCGGACTTTGCGGCGGAGGCTTCAAGAATACGGAAGGGAGCCTTGCGATCGAACGAAGCGAGGAGTGAGACTTCTTCATCGCTTCTCGAAGCGGGGTCGCTGGCCGTCATTGACGAAGCGCGGAGCCGTGTTCCGTCGGGGAGGGCATAGCGGAAGCGGCCGTCATCGCCGCGTAGCAGCATCACGCCATCCTTTCCGGTGAAATAATGAGAATTCTCATCGCCGTGCAGGAAAACCTCAACGGTCTTGCCGCCATTATCATAGCGCATCGCCCCCGGTTTGGCTGGCACGGCACCGGCTGTAAAGGCTATGGCACACACGGGAGCCGAGACAGCGAGAAATCTTCCGATTTCCCAAGCGGCTTTTCTGATTGTACGTGTCAAATTCATATTCTGGAAATTTAGGTCAGGTTATAGCAAAATGTCGCCAATTGGATAAAATCAGCAGCAAAGGATTATCAATTGTTATTGTTGCAAGCAAATTTAAATTAAAAAATATTCAAAGCAAACAGGATTTTTTGTTCTAAATCAATTAAATTCAATTAAATTTGCGCTTCAATAACCTTTAAACGGAAAAGAGCGTAATATATGTATATTTGACGTTACAAAGGGGTCCTTTCTCAAAAAGTATACATCATGTTCACCGAAAGCCATAATTCCAAGACCTTGCGTCAGATTCTGGCGCTACACTGCAACGCGACTCCGGAACTTATCCGTGATTTCGAGAACGCAGCCGTGCTCCGGCATGTGCCTAAAGGGGAGGCCGTGGTCCGACAGGGTGAGGTGTGCGATTGCTTCGTATTTAATAAAGTAGGACTTTTCCGCGTCTGCAATGTGACAGGAAATGTGGAGGATACGGTGCTATTCGGCACATCGGGCGATGTGTTCACGTCGCTTCATTCATATTATGCGTCTGAACCTTCGATATTCTCACTGATAGCGGTTGTGGATTCGGAGGTATGGACGGTGAGCTATCACAAGATGAAACTGCTCACGGAGAAATATCCGGAGTTAGTGGTCTATATCCGCAATCTGCTTATAGAACAGACCTACGGATTCGAGAAACGCTATCTATTCTTCAACAATAAGAGCGCGGAGGAGCGGTTCATGAACTTTCTGCTCATGAACTTCGGTTCTCTGCGCCGCGCGCCGATAAAATATATATCGAGCATCGTGCCGCTCAAATATATCGCGCAGTACTTGAAGATCACACCCTCGACGCTGTCGAGACTGAGGAAAAAATTTGTATCAAATGAATCCCAGTCGCCACACGATTGAGACTACACCCTTACATTCCCTTACATGACGAAGGCGTTGAAGCCGCCGTCGACAACTGCCACAGTGCCTGTAACGAAGGACGAGGCATCGGATATAAGATATTGAATGGTGCCGCAAAGTTCTTCGGGATTGCCGAAACGTCCGAAAGGCGTCTGGCAAATCACATCCTCTCCCCGCGAGGTGAGCGAGCCGTCGGGATTGGTAAGCAGGCTTCGGTTCTGATTTGTAAGGAAGAAACCGGGAGCAATGGCGTTTACTCGGATTTCAGGAGAGAATTTCTTTGCCATCTCGGTTGCGAGAAAAGCCGTGAAGTTGCTTATTCCGGCCTTGGCGGCGGCATATCCAAGCACTCTTGTAAGAGGACGGAAGGCGGCCATGGATGAGAAATTAACGATAGTGCCCCTGCCGACATCAGCCATCGGAGCGGCAAATACCTGGGTGGGAAGAACGGTGCCGGTGAGATTTATATTCAGCACTTTTTCGAAGTCGGCAATCTTCAGGTCGAAGAAAGTGGCGTCGGGGGCGATTGTGGCTCCGGGCATGTTTCCCCCGGCTGCATTCAGCAGAGCGTCGATGCGGCCGTAGACTGCAAGAATTTTCTCGCGGTTGCGCTCCAGAAGGGCGCGGTCCATCACATCAGTGACAAGAAACATCGCCTCGCCACCTTCTTCTTTAATATTTGCCACAATTTTCTCACCCTCTTCGCGGCGGCGTCCGAGAACCACTACGCGGGCACCCTGACGGGCAAGATATTCGCTTATACATGACCCGAGCACACCGGTTCCACCAGTGATGACCACTACTTTATCTTTGATTGAAAACAACTCATTCATATTCCTGATTTTGAAAATTATTTATAGAAAGCACACTAAAGTGCTTTCACGCGACCTTCTTCAGCTATTATTTTTGCTAATTTTTAAGCTTTTCATATTTTTCAGCTTTCTCTTTTCTTATTTCCCGGCCATTTTTTCAGCGGCGATGGCGGCCATGATGCCCGAAACCATACCGAGGGCGAGCATGCGGCCATGGAAGGAATAGCCGGCGTTATAGCCCATCTTCTCATCGCCGAGCATTAGCGGCGCATGGTCTACGCGCATGGGGACTCTGGGACGTTTCTCTTCGAATATGCGCACAATCTCCACAAGCCGGGGATCAAGATGCGACGACTCGCGGAAGTCGCCATTGTCGAGAACCTTGCATATCCTGGCGTGGACGAAATGAGTGCGATCCGCATATCTACGCGCGAGTTCCACAACATCGTTATGTGCTCCGGCACTGAGCGAGCCTGCACAGAATGTGAGACCGTTGTGCGGATCGGGTACTGCATCGAGGAATGCACGGATATCTTCGTCGCAGGTCACTATGCGCGGAAGACCGAGAATCTGTAACGGAGGATCATCGGGATGAACGCACATGTTGATGTCGTATTCGCGGCAAACGGGCATTATGGCCTCGAGGAAATATTTCATATTTTCTCTCAGTTTTTCGGCATCGATGCCGTTGTAGAGGGCCAGCAAATATCGGAATTTCTCCACCGGATCGTTGTCTTTTTCGGAGATGTTGCCATTAACAAATCCCTGAGTTTTCACAATGATATTGTCGACAAGCCGGCGCCGTGCCTCTTCATCCATTTTAGGGCGAAGTTCCGCAACGCGCCTCAAAGTGGCTTCATCATAATCCTTTTCAGCTCCGGGACGTTTGAGGATGTCGATATCGAAAAAGGCGAATTCAGCGCGGTTGAAATAGAGATTTGAAGTGCCGTCGGGATTCTTATAATCGAGTTCGGTGCGAGCCCAGTCGAGCACCGGCATGAAGTTATAGCATATCGTTTTCACACCTGCGCGGCCGAGGGCTGCGAGACTTTTCTTATAGTTTTCGATAAGGAGATCGCGGTCGGGGCCTCCATATTTTATTGATTCCGACACCGGCAGACTCTCCACCACCGACCAGCGCAGTCCATGATTTTCAATATAAGATTTCATGCGGGCAACCTCTTCATCGGTCCAAACCTCGCCGTTAGGTATATGATGAAGAGAGGTGACTATGCCTTCTACGCCGATCTGGCGCAGCATATCGAGAGTTATCTTGTCGGCAGGGCCGAACCATCTCCATGTTTTTTCCATCTTCTTATTTCTTGAGTTCTATTATTTTATATTCGGGCACAAGGAGTTTCATAATGCACCAGCTTAAAAGATATGCCAACCCGGCGCACATGAAAACTATCATATATCCGGCATTTTTTCCTTCGAATCCGAGAAAGTTCATATGTGTTGCGGCGGCATAGCTGAATAGCTGACCGGCACCGTAATTGGACATGAAACTTCCGAGACCGCTTGCGAGACCGGCGGCTCCGGTGACGGTTGCCACCACGGATTTGGGAAACATGTCGCTGACCACATTATAGACATTGGCACTCCAACTCTGATGGGCTGCGGCCATTATACCTATAATCACCACAGGGAACCACATGGATACGCGTCCCAATGGCATTACTCCGAGTCCGAGGAGGGGAAAGAAAGCAAATACCAGCATTGCTTTCATACGCCCGGCATATGGATTCATCTTGTCGCGATTGATGAAGAATGTGGGCAGATAGCTTCCGAAAGTCGATGCCATGGATATGAAATATATGGTGAATATTGCAACCATACCTATTGTTGAAGATGAGGAATATCCATAGACTTCGCTGATGAAAGCGGGGGCCCAGAAGAGTAGGAACCACCATACGGAATCGGGGAGGAAGCGGCCGAATATCACGGCCCAGGTCTGTCTATACCGGAAGGCTTCGAAAATATGTAAGTCTCTTTTTTCTCCATTCGGGTCACATGAGCAATTTTCTGCCGCATCCTCTTTTACTTCTTTATTATCTTTGGCGGAATCCTGTTCGATATAAGCAAGTTCGGCGGCATTGACATGCGGATTCTCGCGGGGATCCTTATAGACAAACACCCATACGCCCATCCATACAAAGCCGAGCAGACCTATGATAAGAAAAGACATTTCCCATCCATAATATTTAGCAATCAGTGGGATGGTGAAGGGTGCGATCAAAGCGCCTATCTGCGCTCCTGAGTTGAATACGCCGGTTGCGAAACCGCGGTCCTTTTTAGGAAAATATTCAGCCACGGCTTTGATGGAGCAGGGAAAGTTTCCGGCTTCGCCGAAAGAGAGCACGCAGCGGGCGCCGAGGAAGAGCCATACGCTGACCGTGGTGATGGCCACTGTTGCTGATCCTGCATTGCGGAGCATGATGAGATGTTCGCGCGAGCCGGTGAAAGAGAATATCCAGTCGCCCGACACGATGCCATTGGTGAGTATACCACATATGGAATGCAGGCAGGCACCGGCCGACCATATTCCGATGGCCCACAGATAGCCCTTGCGGGTTCCGAGACGGTCGACAAATTTGCCGGCAAGGAGCATTGAGCCGGCATAAACGATGGAGAATACGCCGGTGATCAGACCATAGTCGGCATCAGTCCAGTCGAACTCGGGAGCGATGAAATTTCTCCAAGTGAGCGACAGCACCTGCCGGTCGAGATAGTTGATTACAAGAGCGGCGAATAACATTCCGCATATCACCCAGCGGTAGCGGGTCATTCCGGAGTTTTTTTCAGGCATTTTCTTTTTCAGGTTTTATTCAGGTTAGTTCTTATGTCAGGTCAGTTATATTCTATAAATATAGGGTCAGCTTTTCATGTTTTTGCGCCATTCGGCAAACCGTCGGACACCCTCTTCCAACGGGACGGAAGGGGCATATCCATAATCGGCCTGCAAGCGAGAAGTATCGGCAAACGTCAGAGGCACGTCGCCGGGTTGCATGGGGAGCATCTCCTTGAGCGCATCTTTTCCAAATTCCTTTTCAAGAAGATTAATGAAATATAGAAGATTTTCGGCATGTCCCCTGCCTATGTTATAGACAACATTCTCTTTTCCTTTCAACGGTCCCCTTTCCGCTATCACAGCTACTCCTTCGGTTATATCGTCGATATACGTGAAATCGCGCATCATGTCGCCATGATTGAACACCTTTATCTTCTCCCCTTTAAGTATGGCGTCGGAAAAAAGCATCGGAGCCATCTCGGGACGGCCGTAAGGACCGTAGACGGTAAAGAAACGGAGCCCTGTGCATGGAAATCCGTAAAGTCGGCTGTAGACACATGCCATCAGTTCGTTGCTCTTCTTAGTGGCGGCGTAAAGAGAGACAGGATTGTCTACATTATCATCCTCGCTGAAAGGGGTTTTGGTGTTGCCTCCATATACGGAACTGGAAGAGGCATATATGAAATGTTTAGGAGGATAATGACGCGCACATTCCAGAAGCACGAGGAAACCCTCCATATTGTTTTTCATATATGTGAAGGGATTCTCTATGGAATATCTCACTCCGGCCTGGGCGGCAAGATTTATGACGCAATCGAATCTCTTTTCTGCGAAAAGGCGCTCCATGTCTTCACGATCGGTGATGTCGCTCCTTATAAAGGTGAGAGAAGGATGGATATCGCTTGCGTATTCCTTTTTTTCCTCTATCTCTTCGGGAGATGCAAATCTGAAACCGCCGCGCCTCAGCCGCTCTGTTTTCAGTAGGGGAGAATAATATGAATTCAGGTTGTCTATGCCAATGACTTCATGACCTCTCTCCGCTAATTTTTCAGCAAGCGCGCTGCCAATGAATCCGGCGGAACCTGTAATCAATATTTTCATTTTATTCTCAAATTATTATAGAAATGCCACATGGCGATAGAGGCACTTGAAGAGACATTGAGGGAATGCTTCACTCCGCACTGCGGAATTTCGAGCACATAATCGCTCATATCCACTATGCGCTGATCCACACCTTCCACTTCGTTGCCTACGACGAGCACATATCTTTCACTTTCGGATGGAATGAAAGAGCCGAGTTCTATGCTGCCATGTGTCTGCTCCAGCACGCAGATGCGATAGCCGTCGGCCTTGAGGCGCGCGGTTTCTGCCACAGCGTCGTCAACATGTCGCCATTCCACCGTTTCCTCGGCGCCGAGAGCCGTCTTGGCTATCTCGGGATGGGGGGGAACGCCTGAAATACCTCCGAGCACCACCTCTTTCACCAGAAAGGCGTCGGCAGTGCGAAAAACAGCTCCTATGTTATACATCGACCTCACGTTGTCGACAAGAACCGTAAGGGGCATTTTCTTCAGACGTCGGTATTCGGCCGCGGAGCAGTTGGTGAGCTCCACTATATTCTTTTTCTTTCTATCCATCAGACGCTGAGTTCCAACATCCTTTTTATGGGACGCAATGCTTTTTCGGCGAGTTCAGGATCTACAATAACCTCCGGTTTTTCATCGCGCAGGGCCTTGTAGACTTTTTCGAGAGTGTTGAGTTTCATATAGTCGCATTCGTTGCACTGGCATTCCGAATCTTCGGCCGGCGCGGGAAGAAATGTCTTCTCGGGACATTTTCTGCGCATTTCGAAAAGTATGCCGCTTTCCGTAACCACGATGAATTCCGAGGCTTCATCGTTGGCGGCGAATTCGAGCAGGGCGGCGGTGGATCCCACCTTGTCGGCTATCAACTGGAGCGGTTTGCGGCATTCGGGATGCACAAGCACTTTTGCTCCGGGATGCTCTTTCTTCATATCCTTTATTCCCTGAAGGGAGAATCGGTCGTGGACATGACAGGCGCCGGGCCAAAGAAGCATCTCGCGGCCCGTGACGCTATTGATATATCCTCCGAGATTCTTGTCGGGTCCGAATATTATTTTCTCATCTTTCGGAAGCGAGTCAATCACCTTGCGGGCGTTTCCCGAAGTGACCACAATATCCGTAAGGGCCTTCACGACGGCGGAGGTATTGACATAGCTCACCACCGTATAGCCGGGATGAGCCTCTATGAAGCGACGGAATTCCTCCGGGTCGCAACTGTCGGCCAGAGAGCATCCGGCGGCAGTGTCGGGAACCAGCACTTTTTTATCCGGACAAAGTATCTTTACAGTCTCTCCCATGAATTGGACGCCGCACATCACTATGACGTCGGCATCCGTCTGCGCCGCTTTACGAGCCAGAGCAAGCGAGTCGCCGATGAAGTCGGCAATCTCCTGAATTTCGTCACGCTGGTAGTAGTGGGCCATGATAAGGGCGTTTTTCTCCTTCTTGAGGCGGGCTATCTCTTCGCGCAATTCTTTTTCCCTTTCCATGTCTATTGATTTTTTGAAGTAGATGAAGTCTGTTTTATGTTTTCTATCTACTTTAAATTTTAAAATTA
>OHPI01000775.1_pt1 | contig 20353 bp, 16 predicted proteins | sample 1577651 | NCBI WGS metagenome assembly OHPI01 (sample SAMEA3879578, study PRJEB24766) | human gut metagenome | biome: human-associated habitat; feature: feces | place: USA | collected 1985/1987
GAAAGCGATAGCCGAGGCCCCCGACAGATTCTGGATTATCCGGAGTTTTTCAAAAAGATATGGCGCCACACGCGATATAGCGCTTGAGATCCTGGATGTTTACGAGAAACGAAGCGGCACGCAACATATAATCGGCAAAAAATGGAAAGCAGGAAAGGGAATGCTCCGCTTTTCGAAAAAAGGACTTGAATATTTTTGTTGATTAGAAATTAATTGTTAAATTTGCGTGTCGATTTCAGACAAATCTATCGGAAACTTTAGGAATTAAAGATATATATACTCGCAGGTTTATTGCGTGATGTTCCTAATGTATGCGGAACAAGATATCTTAAAGGCACCCCAATTAAAGATAAATAGTTTCTCAAATTTTTGCTGATTCCACTTTCCAAAATCTCAGAATAAAATAATTTCATATCGCGCCTCGGGCAACAGGCTTATGGAATGCCGATGCCGATAGTGCGCATGACGTGAAACCACGATATTTATGTATAGTTACGATGATCTTATGACCATGGATGAGGACCGCCTGAAAGAGTTGGCCTCGAATATGGGAATGAAAAAGGCGTCTTCCGCCGAAAGGCAGGAACTTGCCTACTATGTTATAGACAATGAATCTGAAAACGCGGCCAAAGAGGCGGTAGCCAAAGGCGCAGGCAGGGCCAAGACTCCCAAAGAGCGCAAACCCCGCGCAAAAAAAGCCTCCCGCAAACCGGAAGAGCAGGCGGAAAATACCGCAGAAGATGCAACGGTTGTTGTCGCGGCTCCGGTTGCGGAGACGGCGGAAGCTCCGGCTCCCAAGAAACGCGGCCGAAAGCCGAAAGCAAAGCCTGAAGAGTCGAAACCGACTCCATCGGCTGAGGCCGAAACCGTTTCCGCAGATGATTCCTCTAAAGTAATCGCTGAAGCAGAAACGCCTGCATCAACTTCGGAAGAGGCAACCGAACCGAGGCAGACTCCCCCTATGGCCACAGAAAGAAAACGGCGTGGACCCAAACCGAAATCAGCTGTAGCAGAGACAACAGCAGCGGAATCGACGGACGCCCCGGTAAATGAGGTAGCTGGTGCACCCACCGATGGGGTGCCCGAAACTGCGGCCCCGGAATCGAACGCTCCCCGTCAGGAGCTTCCGTTGAAGCCTAAGGAGAAACCCTCGCTCGATTCCTTCTTCTCCAACGCCAAGCGCCGCACATTCGTGCCCCGCTCGCAGCGCGAGATCCAGGAGGCAGCTATAGCGGCAGCCGTGGCTCCGATTATTATCGCCGAGCCTGCAATGAAACCGCTTACACCCAAACAGCAGAAGCATCTGAATAAGAAGCAGCGCCAGCAACAGCGCATGATTCAGGAGCAGAACAGCGTGCGCGAGCCCGAGACCAGCTTCGACTTCGAAGGGATACTCACCACATTCGGCGTTCTCGAGGTAATGCCCGACGGCTATGGCTTCCTCCGCTCGAGCGATTATAATTATCTGGGCAGTCCCGACGATGTCTATGTTTCCCAACAGCAGATCAAGGATTACGGGCTCAAGACTGGCGATGTGGTCGAAGGTGGGATACGACCTCCGCGTCAGGGTGAAAAATACTTCCCCCTATGTAAAATCGAAACCATCAACGGTCTATCGCCCGACGTGATACGCGACCGCGTCCCCTTCGAACATCTTGTGCCTCTTTTCCCGGATGAGAAATTCAATCTTACAGGCGGCCGTGCCGGAAATATTTCCACAAGGGTCGTGGATATGTTCGCGCCCATCGGAAAAGGGCAGAGGGCATTGATCGTGGCTCCTCCCAAGACCGGTAAGACAATCCTGCTCAAAGATATTGCAAACGCCATCGCTGCCAATCATCCCGACACATATATCATTATGCTCCTGATCGACGAACGACCGGAGGAGGTGACAGATATGGCACGCAGCGTGAATGCCGAGGTGATAGCTTCCACTTTCGATGAACCGGCCGACCGCCACGTAAAGATTGCCGGACTCGTGCTCGAAAAGGCGAAGCGCCTGGTAGAGAGCGGACATGATGTTGTGATAATGCTCGATTCCATAACCCGTCTGGCAAGAGCTTACAACACGGTGAGCCCCGCTTCAGGCAAGATCCTGTCAGGCGGTGTCGACGCCAATGCGCTCCAGCGTCCCAAACGCTTCTTCGGCGCAGCCCGCAATATCGAGAACGGCGGCTCGCTCACTATTATCGCTACGGCTCTGACAGAGACCTCTTCGAAGATGGACGAAGTGATTTTCGAGGAATTCAAAGGAACAGGCAACATGGAGCTTCAGCTCGACCGTAAACTCTCCAATAAACGTATCTTCCCCGCCGTGGATATCATTGCATCCTCCACACGCCGCGACGATCTGCTGCTAAGCGAAGAGGTGCTGAACAGAATGTGGATTCTTCGCAATTACTTAGCCGACATGAATTCGCTGGAGGCTATGGAATTCATCAAGAAACGCATGGAGATGACGCGCACCAACGAGGAACTGCTCGTGACAATGGATAAATAATGAACACATTCGGTAAATATATACGGCTCACGACTTTCGGCGAAAGTCACGGGCCCGCGATGGGGGGCATTCTTGACGGAATGCCCTCGCGCGTTCATATCGATCTTGTCAAAGTGCAGGAGGAACTCGACAGGCGTGCTCCCGGGAGGTCGCAGTTTGTATCCCAGCGCAAGGAGCCGGATCGTCTTGAGGTTTTGTCGGGGATAACGGCCGACGGATTGACACTCGGAACGCCGATAGGCTTCATTGTGAGAAACAGTGACCATCGTCCGGAGGATTATGTTCAATATGAAGGTAAATTCCGTCCTAACCATGCCGATTACACTTATTACGCCAAATATGGCATTCATGACTTTCGCGGAGGTGGCCGGGCAAGCGCCAGAGAAACCGTATCGTGGGTCGCAGCCGGAGCTATCTGTCGGCAATGGCTCGATCGGTTCGGCATCAGTGTCTCGGCGCATCTTGTAGAAACGGGGAATATAGAAGACGCGGCATCGCGAGGCGACAGTGTCGGCGGTGTTGTCGAAGGGCATATCGAGGGCCTTCCGACAGGCGTCGGCGAACCGGTTTTCGACAAACTTTCAGCGCGTCTCGCTTCCGCCATGATGACCATCAATGCCGCAAAGGCATTCGAATACGGCGACGGGTTTATGGCCGCGTCCATGAGAGGTTCGGAATGTCAGGATATCCCTTATATAGAGGAGGAGACCGGCAACATCAGTTTCCATACAAATCACTCCGGTGGAATACAGGGGGGCATATCGAACGGTATGCCTGTCGACTTCCGGGTATGGTTTAAACCAACGCCTACAATCATGCAGACCACTGAGACCCTCGATGTTAACGGTTCGAGAACCATTATTGAACCCTGCGGACGCCACGATCCCTGCGTGGCAGTGCGTGCCGTGCCGGTGGTTGAAGCGATGGCTGTTCTGACGGTGGCCGATCTTCTAAGTCAAATCAGGATATCAAACCCGAATGGCTGAATACTACAAAGATTTCGGCGATTATATGGCGGAGAAGTTTCCCGGCATCAAGGTGCAGAAAATCTCCGTCAATGCCGGCTTTTCATGTCCCAACCGCGATGGCACGATAGGGCGGGGCGGCTGCATATATTGCGACAACAGCTCATTTACTCCCGGCTATTGTTTCAGCAATGAAAGCATATCCTCTCAGCTGAATGCCGGAAAAGCGTTTTTCGCGAGGAAATACCCGAAGATGAAATATCTTGCATATTTCCAATCTTTCAGCAACACGTTCGGACGTCCTGTGGAAGAATTGGAGCTGATGTATCGCGAAGCGATGAACGTGGAGGATGTTGTCGGAGTTATAATAGGTACACGACCCGACACTCTGCCGCAGGAAACGGTCGGGATGTTGGGGCGGCTGAACAAGGAGATGCCGGTTATTGTGGAAATCGGAGCCGAGACAAGCCATGACGCGACTCTTGAGTTGATCAACCGCGGACATTCATGGCGAGATGTGGAGGATGCCGTGAAGCGCCTTCATGAAGCAGGACTCTCTACAGGTCTGCATCTGATAGCAGGACTGCCGGGGGAAACTCCTGAGATGATGCTCGAAACAGTGCGTAAGGGGGTAGCTTTGCCTATCGATTCAATAAAGCTGCATCATCTTCAGATACTGAAAAACACCCGCCTTGCGCAACTATGGGAGAGCGGCAAACTGAGCGTGGAGCAGTTTACGGTGGAAAAGTATATTGATTTATGCATAAAAATCATTAATTTAGTGCCACGGAAGATAGCGATAGAACGTTTCTTAGCCTCTTCTCCTCCCGATAAAGTGATCAGTCCGCATTGGGGACTGAAGAACCATGAGTTCACGAATATATTGAAAAACAGATTAAAACAGAATAAAATCAAAAGAGAATAAAAGATGAAAAAGACAATTGTTGCGGCTTTGGCCGCTATATTGGTGCCGTCGGCGGCCATGGCCGATGTGACGGTTAAACTTCCGGCAGGGAAAGCCGACACCACTTTCACCATCGAGAGTATGATAATCTCCGATATGGTGCTTCCCAGGAACGAGCGTCCTAAGAGCATCGAGGAAAACATCAAATCGGAGGGGGGCGTGCTTCGTTTCGCTGTCACCGACAAAGCTCCTGCCAACTATGGAGTGGTCTATGGCGACCAGAAGGTGATCAATCTCTATACTTCTCCCGGCGACAATCTCGTGGTAACGGTTGTCAAGGATGAGCCGTTCGAATATACGGTCAGCGGTTCGACATTGATGGATGGAATATCAACGCTCCGGACCCAGTCGGCAGCGATTGTCGGGAAATATCAGGCCGCCGCACAGGCCGAGCCTCGTGACGAAGCTCTGATCAAGAGAGCGGAGAAGGAGTACAACGACCTTTTCGCGAACTATGTAACCGCCAATCCCGCGAATCCGGCCGCTCTTTTCGCCGTGCTGAATCTCGATGGCGAGAATTTCATGACCGCACTTGCCAAAGTGGACGATTCACTGAAAACGAGTCCTCTTTATCCGATAGTGAACAAGCAGAAGGAATATGTTGAGAAATCAATTGCCGCCGATAAGAGAATCGAGGAACTTCAGTCGGGCAATTATGATGCGCCTGCTTTCACTCTGAAGAATCTTGAGGGTAAGGATGTGAGCGTATCCGATTTCAAAGGTAAATGGCTCATTATCGATTTCTGGGGCAGCTGGTGTGGATGGTGCATCAAAGGTTTTCCGAAACTTAAAGATGCCTACGAGCAGTATCAGCCCGAACTTGAGATTCTCGGAGTGGACTGCAACGAGCCTGAGGCCAACTGGCGCAAGGGAGTGGAGAAATACAAGCTTCCCTGGGTGAATGTATATAATCCCGAAGGCACAAATATTCTCGAGAACTATGGCGTTACCGGTTTCCCGACAAAGGTGATTGTGAATCCGGAAGGTAAAATCGCCAACATCACGATAGGAGAGGACCCCGAGTTCTTCGACAAACTTGCGAAACTCATCAACGGCAAATAACCTAAGCCTGCGATAAGGACATTAAAAAAGAGGATCCCGAATTTCGGAATCCTCTTTTTTATGCGTAAAGCGAATTATTTCTTTACACGGTTGCCGTAGCGGCTGCGGAACTTGTCCACGCGTCCGGCTGTGTCGACGAGCTTCTGCTTTCCTGTGAAGAAAGGATGGGAGGAGCTTGTGATTTCAAGTTTTACCAGAGGATACTCCTTGCCGTCGATCTCGATAGTCTCGCGAGAGGCCACCGTGGAACGGGTGATGAATGTCTCGTCGTTCGACATATCTTTAAATACCACCTCGCGGTATTCTTTGGGATGAATGTCTTTTTTCATTTTAGTAAATACTGCAGTTTATTTGTTAAAAATATCTTGACAGGTCGCGATCCCGTCAAATGGCTTGCAAAGTTAATACTTTTCTTTGAAATAACAAAGCGGGGAGAGCATTTTGCCCTCCCCGCCGGTTTCATTGCGAATGCTTTCGCTGTCGGTTATCGATTATTCGAACTCAACAAGCGGTTGGTCGGTTGCAATCACGTCGCCGTCTTTCACGAGGAATCTCTTGATGGTTCCCTCCATGTCGGAAGCGAGGTCGTTTTCCATCTTCATTGCCTCATAGACAAGGAGAAGATCGCCGGATTTGATCTTCTGACCCGGTTTGGCAACGATCTCGATGATTGTTCCGCCCATCGGAGCGCGGAACACTGGACCGGTTACCTCTGCAGCGGCGTCTGCTTTGGGTTCTTCAGCTTTCGGAGCCTCTGCCTTGGGAGCTTCTTCAGCTTTGGCAGCTGCCTTTCCGGCTTCGAATTCAGCTTTGCGTTTATTCTTGAGATAAGTGTTGGCCACAGCGGGGAGAAGTTCGAGAAGAAGGAATTCCTCATCGTTCTGAGCCAGTTTCACGCCGCCGAATTCAGCAAGCACCGGATTGTCGGGAAGACGGAAGGAGGAGGTGTCGTAGGGACGTTCCTCGGCGCTGCCGGTGATTTTTTCGCGGAATGCAGGATCGATGGCCACAGGAGTCTGGCCATATTCACCCTTGACGAGAGCGATGAACTGATTGTTCTTGTTGGAATAGTCGGCGGCTCCTTTGCGGCGGTCGAGTGCGAGGGCCACGGCCTGCGATCCGACGATCTGGCTTGTCGGGGTGACAAGAGGAACGAGACCGGCGTCGCGGCGAACTTTCGGGATGAGAGCCATAGCCTCGTCGAGCACATCCTCTGCTTTGAGGGCGCGGAGGTTGGCAACCATGTTGGAATACATACCGCCGGGAACCTCTGCGTTCTTGACGAGCTCGTTAGGTTTGGGGAATCCGAAGTAAGCCTCGATCTTATGGCATGCGTCGAGAAGTTCCTCTTCGTTGTTGGCGTTGGCGGCTGCGATTGCGCGATCGAATTCGGCATCGATCTCAGCCGGCATATTTTTGTAATATTCGTCGAAATCGTGGGGCCATTTGTCCTTGTTGAGGTCGAACTCTGCAAGCGATTTGCGGGCTTCGACAAGCTGCTTGCGGATTTTTGCCACGGCGTCCATGTCGACAGCCATCTTGATTCCGAGTTTCTGGCAGAAGATCCATACCAGCTCGATAGCGGGAGCGGCTGAGCCGCCGCCGAACCACCAGATATTGGTGTCGACGATGTCGACGCCCTTGATTATGGCAGTGAGCACGGAAGCAAGACCGTAGCCGGGCGTGCAGTGCGTATGGAAGTCAACAGGAACCTTAAGCGCCTGTTTGAGCTTGGGCATGAGAGTGAAGATACGTGAAGGATTCACCAGACCGGCCATATCCTTGAGCGTAACCATCTGAGCGCCTAATGCCTCCATCTCTTTGGCTTTCTCTACAAAATATTCATCGGTGAAAATCTTCTCGGGAGCGGCCGGAGTGTCGTTGCCGCCAAAGAGTTTGGCAAAGAAGCCTTTTTTCTTGGGAGCTTCGGCAGGTGTGTCTTTCGGGTCTACGGTATAGCAGACAGCGGTATCGGAGATTCCTCCGAGGTCGTTGATCATCTTCACGGAATCCTTGATGTTGTTGATGTCGTTGAGGGCATCAAAAATTCGCATCACGTTCAATCCGTTCTTGATGGCTTCTTTGTAGAAACCTTCCAGAACCGAATTGGGATAGGGTACATAACCGAAAAGATTGCGGCCACGCGAGAGCGCCGACAGAAGGGAGATTCCCTTCATCTCCTTGGAGCAGGCACGCAGACGGTCCCAGGGAGACTCGCCGAGATAACGCATCACTGAATCGGGAACGGCACCGCCCCATACTTCCATGATGTAGAATTTCGCTTCGCGATAAAGCGGGAGGAGTTTGTCGATATGCTCCTGCTTCAGGCGGGTGGCGAACAGCGACTGTTGTCCGTCGCGCAATGTAAGGTCTCTGATTTGTAATACCTTGTCCATATAAACTTTTGATTTAAGGTGTTTCTCTTCTTAATTTTTTTCTATTTAATATTTCCTGAGTCCGGGGTTACGGCCGGGCGCGGGGAAGGGTTGAAAAGATTTTCTTGAAATAAAAACTTATTAATCCGCTGTAAATATATCAATAATATTCTTCGTGACAAAAAAAATTATGGAAATATTTCCATATTCCCATAATCTTTTTATCCGTTTCCGGAATGGCGGTGAATTCCGGTGTGAAGAATGCTATTCGAAGATTGCGTTGATTGTCTCCTCCTCCTCGGCGGGAGCTTCGGAAACCGGAGCCATCTCTCCATCGCATGCGTTGTAATTGTCGGGGAAGACGAAGCGGGCATCCTGGCGGTAGGGGAGTTTCGGATCTGCATATACCTTCTGCATGTAAAGACCGTAGATAGGAAGGGCCGCGCGGGCGCCCTGGCCGAAGGCCATGGAGTTGAAGTGAATGTAGCGTTCTTCACCGCCGACCCATACTCCGGTTACGAGTTCGGGCGTGAAGCCCATGAACCATGAGTCGGAGTTGGAGTTTGTCGTACCGGTCTTTCCACCCATCTGAGCGGATATGTTGTAGCGGCTGCGGAGGCTTGCTCCGGTTCCGCTGTCCACAACGTTGAGCAGTATGGAGAGTATCTTGTAATAGGCGTCTTCCGAAGTGACTTCGGTGCGGTGGGGTACTGCCGAATATATCAGGTTGCCCTGGTTGTCCTCGATACGGGTGACGAACACGGGATCGACCCTGATGCCATGGTTGGCAAAAGCGGTGTAAGCGGCCACCATGTGGCCCACGGGCACGTCGACCGTGCCGAGGCAGAGAGGGAGTGTCGGGTCGATATATCCGGTGATTCCGAACATTCTCATCTTGTTGGCGAGACTCACGGGGGTGAGCTCATGGACGAGTCGGGCGGAAATCCAGTTGTTGGAGTTCGTGAGGGCCCAACGCAGGTCGACCATCTCGCCGACACGTGCGCGGCTCGAATTTCGCGGTGCCCAGTTGCCAAAGACAGGCTGGGTGTTGGAGAACATCGAGCAGGGGGTGAAATCCTGTTCCATCGCCAGAGTGTAGAGGAACGGTTTGGCGGTAGATCCGATCTGGCGTTTTCCGCGCGAAACCATGTCATACTGGAAATGCGTGAAATCCGGTCCGCCGACGTATGCTTTCACATAACCCGTTACGGGATCCATGCTCATCACACCCGTACGAAGAATAGTCTTCATATAGAGCAAGGAGTCGTAGGGCGACATACGGACTGTCTTTGTACCGGGCACGATTTTCGTCACGTTCCGACCTTTCTCATTGCGGGTTTCCTTCACGTATGCGAACACATCCATCTCATAGGGAGTATGGAAAGCTTTGTCGATCTCTGCTTCCGACATACCCGCTTTTTTCATGTTGCGGTATCTTTCGGTCTGTTTCACGGCGTTGCGGATAAGCTTCTGGACGCCGCTGAAGCTCAGTTCGCTTTGGTTGGTGGTGTAGGGGCCGGTTTTCTGGCCACGCTTCTCACTTTCGAAAGCGGGCTGCAGATAGCCGCCGAGATGCTGATAGACGGCTTCTTCGGCATACTGCTGCATACGGGGGTCGATGGATGTATAGATGCGGAGACCATCGGTATAGATATCGTAATAAGAACCATCGGGCTTGGGATTCTTGAGAATCCATCCGTAAAGAGGATTCTCCTCCCACTGCGTCGAGTCGGTGTTATAGTTGCCGAGAGCCACGCGATAAGCCGTGAGGGAGTTGAAATCAGAGCGTTTGGGGCGTTCCGGTTTCTTGGCGGTCATCATCCGGCGTATCTCTTCGCGGAGGTATGGCGCTCCTCCCTCCTTATGGTCCACCTTATGATAGTCGAGCTTGAGCGGGAGATTCTTGAGCGAGTCGGCCTCGGCCACGGAGAGGAAACCGGCTTTCTGCATCTGGTCGAGCACGGTGTTGCGGCGGTCGCGGGTACGTTCCTCATGGCGGAGCGGATTGAAATAGCTCGGATTCTTGAGCATCCCGACAAGCATGGCGGCTTCCTCGGCCTTGAGGTCGCCCGGCTCTTTGCCGAAATATACGTTTGCCGCTGTTTTAATTCCGACGGCATTGTTGAGGAAGTCGAAACGGTTGAGATACATGTTGATGATCTCGTCTTTGGTGTAGAACCGCTCGAGCTTCACGGCGATCATCCATTCGATAGGTTTCTGGATTGCGCGCTTGAAGATGTTGGAAGATGGCTGGGAATAGAGCTGTTTTGCAAGCTGCTGGGTGATTGTCGAGGCACCTCCGGATGATTTGTCGCCCATCATCACGGTTTTGACGGCTGTACGTCCCAAAGCCTTGAAATCTATTCCCGAGTGCTCTTTGAAACGCACGTCCTCGGTGGCGATAAGAGCGTTGATCACGTGGGGCGACACGGCATCGTAGTCGGTATATACACGGTTGCCCGAGCCGTAGTAATAGCGGCCCAGCTCCGTGGTTCCATCGGAGGCGTAAACGAGCGATGCAAGTTTGTAGTGCGGATCTTCGAGCTCCTCGATAGGGGGCATGTAGCCTATTACGCCGTTATAGACAAGGAGCAGAAAGATAAAAATGAAGAAACCGAGTCCCAGAAATGACATCCACAGCCATTTCACTATGCGTCTGTTGCGCATTATCCGTTTTGCGGCCTTGGGGTCGAGAGTATTTCCGTATATTTCAGTGTTATTGCCGTTGTTTTTACTCATATCAGAAGGAATCAGATACCATGGTTGTTCTGAACCTGCAAATATAGTAAAAAAATCGGAAAGGTAAGGAACGAATCCTACGAAAGCCTGCAGGAGAGCCTGAGAATCACAGTTTGATTTCCGAGAGATCCACGAGTTTGTTGACGATGGCGTAGATTGTCAGACCGGTGGCGCTATGGATCTCGAGTTTGCGGGCGATATTGCGTCTGTGAGTGATTACGGTGTGGACCGACAGATACAGTTTGTCGGCGATTTCCTTGTTTGTCAATCCTTTTGCCACGAGAGCTATTATCTCTTTCTCTCGTTGCGACACGGTGTCTTTGTTCTCGTCGGGAGCGGTCTGACCGCGGTCGATGAGGGCGTTGATCTTATCGGAGATCGCCGAAATGTCGTCGACAATCGAGATCACATCGTCGTAACGACTGCGGACGCTACGGTCGAGCGGTCCCACCTCGAGGGCAACGATGCGCAGATCAGGTTTTACTGCACGCACCTCCAGAGGGTTGAATACGCCTCCGAAAGCCGGATTCACAATCAGAATCTCCGGATGCGACGACCGCAAGCACTCCTGCATGTCGGCCGGGGTTTTCAGCTCGGTCACATAAAGGTTCTTAGCCGGCAGACGCTTGAGCGTATGCGAGATTCCGGCGGAAATGATAGGAGAGGTCTCGGCAATTATTATATGTGTTTTCTCTTCAGCCATTCTCAACGCATTTTTCCATTTTCTTTATTTCCGGAACCAGAAGCGTGTCTTCCACAAAGCAATGGTTCTCCAGTTCCTTCTCGCACTGGCAGATGAGGAAAAGGGCTTCGTTCACAAGCGCCATGTCGGAATTGGCCGGGCAGAATTTAAGAAGTATATGCTTCAGTTCGCCGAGTTTGTCGGCGGCCTGCTCATGGTTTTCGCTATATGTGGCGATATGGAAGTTATCAGAGGGAATCACTCCCGAAAGGAGACTGTCGACATAGCGGAAAACGGTTTTCTCCTCATATTCCATGTGCTTGCGCACCTCATCATAATAATCATCGAAAAACTTTATGATAAGGAAAGAGACATCATCGGTGCCTATGCGTATTCCTTCAAGCAGTTTATTTCTGATTCCGGGGAGCGCGAAATCGAGAAAATATGTGTGACTGCGTTTCAGATAAAGAATCAACGACGGAAGCGATAGAGGCATTGACTTGTCGAACGATGTGAAGCCCTCGAGGATGAAATTGACAACCGCCAGAAAAGTGTTGGTATCCACATTGTACTGAGTGCAGACCTCATCGACTGTCTTGTCGCCGAATCCGATTTTGATTCCGAAGCGGGTAATCACATGGACGAGGCGATAGTCGGCTCCGATAAGGGTGGCCATCGGGTCGTCGGCCGAATAATGTGAGGATAACGTCATGATACTTCTGATGTTTCAATGCGCCGCAGTTTTCCGCATGTGGAACCTATGCGGAAAACTGAAGTCAAAACTAATAACTAATAACTATGGCATGTATTACGATTGCAAAATTAATACCAGCCGAAACACTTCGCAATCGCACGTAATAGGTAAAAATCGGGTCGGAGTTACCTTGAAGATGGTAAAGAAGGTTTATTCATCGATTATTTCGGTTTTTTCTGAACGGAAAAACCGAATTTACCTATTATTTCGCCAAGATGGTGATACTTGCCGTGGCAGTAGGCCATGATGCCGGATTTTTCGAGCGAGAAGAGTCCCGTTTCGGGGTCGAAATAGCGGGAATCAGCGCGGACATTCACCACTTCGGCTATGAACATATCGTGTGAGCCGAGGTTCATGACGCTTTTGACGCGGCATTCGATGCTCAGCGGTGATTCGGCAATAGTGGGAGAAGCCACTTTCTCGCCAGGGAGAGGGGTGAGTCCTGTCTCTTTCCATTTGTCGTAATCACGTCCCGAGCGGACACCGCACCAATCCGTGGCCCGAGCCATCTCGGCAGTAGTCAGATTGATGGTGAATTCCATCCGTTTCATCAATATGGCATGAGAATAGCGCTCGGGGCGCACGGAGATATAGCACATCGCAGGATCCGAGCAGATTGTTCCGGTCCAAGCCACCGTCAGCGGGTTCCATTCTTCTGGGGTGGCGCCGCATGTCACGAGAACCGCAGGCAGGGGGTAGACCATAGTGCCCGGACGCCATGATATTTTAGACATATTATTTGCTGTTAAGTAAAACGTAAAGATAACTTTGGCTATGCAAAGTTAGGCATTTTGATTAAAACCTGTTAAAGATGCGGAAATTTTTATTATCTTTGCGTTAATCATATAGAGCGCATATCCCTATGGCGGATTTGCGGTTCGAAAGCAAGGGAGAATCTTCCCCTTGCGGCCATAGATAGAAAATTATTAACATATAACACCTAAGACAATTATTTATGAGCAATGACGAATTGTTGAGAACCGTGACGGAACGGGCTCAGAAATGGCTTACCCCCGAATATGACGAAGAGACGCGGCGCGAAGTCGAGAAAATGCTTCAGGCCGATGATAAGACGGAACTTATAGAATCATTCTATAAAGACCTTGAGTTCGGAACGGGAGGTCTCCGCGGCATCATGGGTGCAGGCACAAACCGCATGAACCGCTACACCGTCGGCTCGGCTACCCAGGGTCTTGCCAATTACCTGAAAGACTGTTTTAAGGAACTTCCTCAGATATGTGTTGCCGTGGGCCATGACGTGCGTCATAATTCCCGCAAATTTGCCGAACTGACAGCCGACATCTTCTCGGCAAACGGTATCAAGGTATACCTTTTCGACGGACCGTGCCCCACTCCGGAGGTTTCCTATGCCATCCGCAAACTCGGATGCCAGAGCGGCGTGATGGTCACAGCCAGCCACAACCCCAAGGAATACAACGGTTATAAGGCATACTGGAGCGACGGCGCCCAGATGATCTCCCCTCATGATGTGAAGACCATCGAATATGTGAATGCCATCACATCTGTGGATCAGATCCGTTTCACCCCCAATCCTGCGCTGATACAGAGCATCGGCAAAGATATCGACGACCAGTTCCTTGCCGATATCCATTCACTTTCGCTCGATCCTGAAGCCGACCGCCGACACAGCGACATGAAGATAGTCTATACACCTATCCATGGCACAGGCAAGCGTCTGATGTTCGATTCGCTCAAACTCTGGGGTTTCAACAATGTGATACATGTTCCCGAGCAGGATATCCAGAGCGGAGATTTCCCCACAGTGGTTTCTCCGAACCCCGAGAATCCCGAGGCTATGGCAATGGCTGTGGCCAAGGCTAAAGAGACAGGCGCGAGCATTGTGCTCGCCTCCGACCCGGATGCCGACCGTGTAGGTCTGGTGGTACGCGACAAGAAAGGGGAGTATCAGCTTGTGAACGGCAACCAGATCGTGATGCTTCTTCTTTATTATATCATTACCCAGAATGTGGAGAAGAAACTTCTCAAGGGAAATGAATATTGCGTCAAGACAATCGTGACCACAGAGACAATCAAGCGCATCGCGGACAAGAACAACGTGAAATGCTTCGATTGCTACACCGGCTTCAAATGGATTGCGGATGTGATGCGCAATATGGAAAATGAAGGACGCTATCTCGGTGGCGGCGAGGAGAGCTATGGCTTCCTGGCCGAGACTTTCGTACGCGACAAAGATTCAATCTCAGCCAACTCTCTGATCGCTGAGGCTGCCGCCTGGGCTGCCGATAAAGGTATGAATCTTTATGAGCTACTTGTGCAGATCTATGCAGAGTATGGCTTCTCTCGCGAGCGCGGCGTAAGCGTGGTTCGTCCCGGAAAAACCGGTGCCGAAGAGATTGTTGCGATGATGAAGGAATTCAGGGAGAATCCTCCGAAAGAGCTTGCCGGAAGTCCTCTTGCCGTTATCAAGGATTATGCGGATCTCAACTGCCGCAATCTGAAGACGGGCGAAGTTACGAAGCTTGACTTCCCGACAACATCCAATGTACTCCAGTTCTTCACCGAGGCCGGCGACAAGGTATCTATCCGTCCTTCCGGCACAGAGCCCAAGATCAAGTTCTATGTAGAAGTTCGCGAGGATATGAAGGATGCTTCCGAATATGAGGCATGCGTTCTCAAGGCTGAGGAGCATATCGATCAGGTTCTCCGCGATCTTAAAGTGAAATAATAAATAGGCCGGAACTTCCGGCAGTATTTATCGATAACTGTTTAGCGGTGTCAGGCTGTTTTGCCTGGCACCGCTAATTTTTTATATGTAAATGGTATGAATAGAACTCAATGTTAATAAAGGTTAAAATCAGATTAAGGTCATTGCAACTATAAAAATAGTTATTAATTTTGGGGCGTGTAACTACAAAAATAGTTATGAAAAGAAAACAGGAAGATAAACTGACTCCCAAGGAGGAGGAACTGATGCGGTTGCTGTGGGAGAATGGCCCGATCGCAATCAGCAGGCTTGTGGAACTTTATCCCGACCCCAAGCCACATTTCAACACAGTGTCTACAGTGATGCGAAGACTCGAAGCCAAAGGTTTTGTGGGCCATGAGGATATAGGTGGAACGTATCATTACTCTGCCAAGGTTGCGAAGGAGTATTTCCGCAGTCGCAGTTTCGGTAATTTCATCAAGAACTATTTCGGAGGAAGTTATTACGGCGCTGTGTCGTCGTTGGTAGCGGAGGATAAGATTTCCGCAGATGAATTAAAGGAACTGCTCAGACTTATGGAGCAGAAAGGGAGTCAACAATAATACCTTTAATTTAAGGAACAGAGTCTAAAGAAATGGCTATGGGAGAATTTTTATCATATTCTATAATAAGCGGGTTCCTGATGCTCGCATTGTACCTTGTATACAGATTGTTTATGGCTCGTGACAATCAGCATGGATTCAACCGTGGAGTGTTGTTGGCTATATATGTTGTTGCGTTTACCGCATATCCGATATTCCAATTGATTGAGGATTTGAAAGATGTTTCTGCTTATCAAACGATTGCGATCGACAATCGGGAGGCAATCAGTATGGGTACAATCGCCGACACCACACCAATCTGGGGAACCTTTCTGATATGGGCATTCATAATCGGAATGGCAGTTGTGGCTGTAAAAACCGTAATTACTTGGATACGCCTGATTGGCGTGATCCGTTCAGGCAGCAAAGAGGAGCATAACGGCTACACGTTGGTAGTGACTGAAGATGACCGTTTCGCTCCGTACAGTTGGATGCGGTATGTCGTAGTCAGTCGAAAAGATTATGAAAGCGACTGTTCCGCAATTGCCACCCACGAGCTGAAACACATAGCCTGTCATCATTGGGTGGACTTGTTGATTGCCCAGATGGTATGTATTGTGAACTGGTTTAATCCGGCCGCGTGGCTGATGCGCGACGAATTGATGCTTGTGCATGAATATCAGGCTGACATGGCGGTCATCGACCGAGGTCATGACACGCAGAAATATCAGATGCTTTTGATAAAGAAAGCTGTTGGCGCCAGATTCCCGTCCTTGGCCAACAGCCTGAATCATAGTAAACTCAAAAAACGAATCACCATGATGTACAAAGCAAAAAGTTGTGCGGGGCGAAAATGGAAAGCCCTCGCAATGGTGCCAACGCTTGCGCTGGCATTGAGTGTGACCGGTGTGCCGGCTATAAGGGCCGCGGTGTCAACAATCAGCACTCTCAAAGTATCTGAGGGCAAAAGTAATGAAAAACCGTCACAAGACAAAACCTCGGTCAAGTATTTTAAGATTGTGAACGTCAATAACAACGATGGCAAGACCACTGTAGTTATCAAAGCGGAAGGATTAGGAAATAACCTGACGGTTTCCGGAGGAACCTTCACCACCCATGGCAAGACCTATGACGCCAAGTCATTGAGCAGTACATTGACCGATGGTAAGGCCACTATTACAGCCGTATTCCCGTTCATTACGGAATTTGATAATGTCGGTATGACACTGAACATAAACGGAGAAAAAATCCCGTTTGATCTCGAGAATTTTTTCAATAATGCGTCTGTCAGAGCCGAACAGAAGCAGTCGGAGCATCCGGAATCACTCAGCAACGTTATTGTGATCGGCTCAGGCACAAAGAAGAAATCATCCGGCGATACAAAGTCGGAAATAGAAACCGTCGGATATGAAGATTTGACAATATATCTGGACGGTAAAGTGATAAGCGGGGCTGAGATGCAGGAAATCAAACCGGATAAGATTGCTTCGATAGAGGTTGACAAGAAAGGCAATATCATACGTATTACCAGCAAGCAAACTGACAAGTAAACATACTCTTATCATTATAACATTATAAGCGGTGTCCGGCTTTTTGCCCGACACCGCTAATTTTTTTTGAAGTAAACCAATGGGGGTAGGTCAGTTGTTTTAATCCAAAAGATTAACGGATTAAACAACTGTTGCTTTGTTGCGAAAAGGAGACATATCGGTTTTTGTGAAGACAATCATGATAACATGTTTCATGATTACCGGATGTTTTTTGCCTGTTTCAACATCAGCCCAGATGCCTATCAAATACAATATGGTGACTCAGGTCCCGCCGGATTCGGCGGATGTGGCATATTACGGCAAACGGCATTTCTGGCGGGCGGCGGCCGAAGTGGGCGGTTTCAATATCGGATTGTGGGCTTTCGACCGTTTTGTGCAGAACGGCGATTACGCGCATGTCACGCTCAATTCCATTAAGGAGAATTTCAAGCATGGATTTAAATGGGACAATGACCAGCTCGGCACAAACACTTTCCTTCATCCTTATAACGGAAGTCTATACTATGGAGCGGCAAGAGCCAATGGCTTCAATTTCTGGCAGTCGGAACTGTTCGCGATAGGGGGCAGCGCAATGTGGGAACTTTTCATGGAGTGCGAATATCCCTCGACCAACGACATTATAGCCACACCGATCGGGGGCGCGGTTCTCGGAGAGGTTCTGTTCCGAGCTTCGGATGCGGTGCTCGATGACCGTTCCGGCGGACTCGAACGGTTCGAGCGGGAGGTGGCCGCTTTCATATTGTCGCCCATGAGGGGTGTTAACCGACTTGTTACGGGTCAGGCATGGAGAAAACGCGCCACTCCCGGCAAAATGTTCGGTACACCCAATATTGCCATTCAGATGTCGCTCGGAGTAAAGACCATGGCGTTTCAGGGAAGGATGCGTTCGCCTTACGTCGGAGGAGTGATGCAGCTCGATCTTGAATATGGCGACCGGTTCGAAGCCAAATCCACCAAGCCTTACGATTATTTCACCATACATGCCGAATTGCAGGGGATGCGTTATCAGCCGGTGCTTTCACAGCTACAGATCAAAGGACGTTTGCTTTCGCGTGAGGTTCTCGACCATAAAAATTCTTCGGGAAGCATCGGTCTCTACCAGCATTTCGATTTTTATGACAGCGATACGATCACAAACATTGAGAAAGTACCCTATAAATTAGGAGTGCCGGCTTGTCTCGGAGTCGGTTTCCTGTTCAGAGATGTGGAGCGCCATCATTATATATTCGACGGATATGTCCATGCGAATGCCATCATTCTCGGGTCCATACTCAGTGATCATTACTGGACCGATGAGCGCAATTACAATTTCGCTTCCGGTTTTTCGATCAAGGCGGGGGCCAACATAACGTGGAATCGCCGGCGAGCTTCTCTTTCGCTCAGTCATGAATATTACAGACTTTTTACATGGAAAGGCTATGATAAAGGAACGAATCTGAAGACCGTGAATTTTCGGACTCTCAACGTGATGGGCGATAAATCCGTGGCATCGTTTAATGTGACGGAAGTCAGGTTCGACTATCAGCTGTATAAAAAACTCTACGGCACGTTGAGTTTCACCAACCGTGTCCGCTCCACGCACTATCGCGACTGGCCAGATCATGTATCCTCCACCATGTCGCTGCAGGCAATGCTCACCTATAAATTCTGAACAGTTGCCGGATAGGGGAGCGGATTTCCGGGCCGACGGAAGCATCGTTAGAAAAAAGTTGTTTAAACAACTTCAAAATATTATATTTGCGCAACAAACAAGTACGACAAACAGTATTGCGCAAAACGATAAGACCATGATTCAATCGATGACCGGTTTCGGCCGGGGATGTGCCTCTTCCTCCTCAAAAAAGATTACTGTAGAGATAAAATCGCTCAACAGCAAGCAGTTTGATGCCGCGGCCCGTATTCCTCATATCTTCAGGGAATATGATATTGAGATACGTTCCAGAGTGGCAAAAGCCCTTGAGCGCGGAAAAGTGGACATTTGCGTGGCAGTCGAATCTACTGCCACGGAAACCACCTCCACGGTCAACGTTGACATTCTCGGCCTTTATAAAAGCCAGCTGGAAGAGATGGGGAAGAAACTAGGATTGCCCGGGCCTGCCGACTGGTATTCCTTGCTTATGCATATGCCCGACGCAATGAAAAGTGAGCAGCAGGCTGCAGCTGCCGATGACTATGCTGCCCTGATCGAAGCCTGCGGCGACGCTATAGCTACCTTGCGCGAATTCAGATTTCAGGAAGGTCGCAAACTTTATGATTTTTTCCGAAGCAAGATAGAAAATATCGGCTCATTGCTGGTAGAAATCGAGCCTTACGAAGCTGAAAGGGTTCCCAAAATTAAAATGCGGCTCGAGGAACAGCTCGAGCGTCTCTCATCCATAGAATACGACGCGGGAAGACTGGAGCAGGAGATGATATTCTATATCGAGAAGCTCGATGTGAATGAAGAGAAACTGCGCCTGAGATCGCATCTGAATTATTTTCTCGAGACTCTCGGAGGCGAGGAACTGCCGAAGGAAGGGCAAGGGAAAAAGCTCGGCTTCATAGCTCAGGAGATGGGCCGGGAAATCAATACTCTCGGCTCGAAATCGAACAATGCGGATATGCAGAAGATAGTGGTGCGCATGAAAGATGAACTGGAACAGATCAAGGAGCAGGTTCTCAATGTTCTTTGATAATTCATGAACATAATGACAAAAGGAAAAATCATAATATTGTCGGCGCCCTCCGGTACAGGGAAATCCACGATCATCTCGCGTCTCATGGATTATGAGGGTCTTAAACTCGGTTTCTCGATCTCTGCCACAAGCAGGGCTCCCAGAGGCGAAGAGAAAGACGGAAGGGAATATTATTTCCTAACGTCCGAGGAATTCCATAAGCGGGTGGAAAATGGGGAATTCGTGGAATGGGAAGAGGTGTATGCCGGCACATGCTATGGCACACTTGTCTCCGAAGTGGAACGCGTCACAGGCTCAGGCCGGAATCTGATAATGGATATTGACGTAAAGGGAGCGCTCAACGTCAAGAAACGCTATGGAAAAGATGCCCTTTCAATTTTCATCCTTCCTCCATCGGTCGAAGAACTCGAAAGGCGTCTCCGCGCCCGGAGCACCGACAGCGAGGAATCTATCGCCCGACGGCTCGACAAGGCGGAATATGAGATGGGATTCTCAGATAAATTCGACCGAAGGGTTGTCAATGACTCGCTCGACAGCTGTTGTTCGGAAGTGAAGAAACTGATTGAGGACTTCATAGCAAAAGGATGAGAATCGGTATTTTTGGCGGCAGCTTTGATCCGATACACAACGGACATGCCATGGTGGCCAACTATGCCTCCCAGTGGCTCGACCTCGATGAGGTCTGGCTGATGGTGAGTCCGCTGAATCCGCTCAAGTCGGGAAGCCGGCCGGCGGCCGATTTCCACAGGCTTGCCATGGCAAGGCTTGTGGCCGAAGATTGCCGAGGCGTCAAGGTTTCGGATTTCGAATTCTCACGGCC
>OHPI01000776.1_pt1 | contig 20317 bp, 14 predicted proteins | sample 1577651 | NCBI WGS metagenome assembly OHPI01 (sample SAMEA3879578, study PRJEB24766) | human gut metagenome | biome: human-associated habitat; feature: feces | place: USA | collected 1985/1987
ACGCAGGTGGTCTCGGCCTGATAGGAGCCGGCTCCATGCACCCTGAGGTTTTACGCGAACATATCCGTAAATGCCAGTCAACCACCGACAAACCTTTCGGAGTGAACGTACCCTTGATGTATCCGGAAATCGACGCTTTGATGAATATATTGGTGGAAGAAGGTGTGAAGATTGTTTTCACTTCAGCCGGCAATCCTAAAACTTGGACAGGCTTTCTAAAAGGACACGGGATAAAAGTCGCCCATGTCGTCAGCAGCTCCAAATTTGCTGTCAAATGTGAACAAGCCGGTGTCGATGCTATCGTTGCTGAAGGTTTTGAAGCTGGCGGGCATAACGGGCGAGAAGAGACAACGACTCTTTGCCTGATACCTGCTGTACGCCGTGCCACGACTCTCCCCTTAATTGCTGCCGGCGGTATCGGAACAGGTAACGCCATGCTGGCAACTTTCGCTCTCGGAGCCGAAGGGGTTCAGATCGGTACCCGTTTTGCCCTGACAGAAGAAAGTTCCGCACATGAAAACTTTAAACAATTGTGTCTCAACCTGAACGAAGGTGACACGAAGCTCTTGTTGAAAAAACTTTCCCCCACCCGTTTGGTGAAAGGAGAATTCACTACAGCTGTCGAAGAAGCCGAAGCCCGTGGGGCTTCCGCCGAGGAAATGAAAGAACTGTTAGGAAAAGGCCGTTCCAAGAAAGGTATTTTCGAAGGAAATCTTCAAGAAGGCGAACTGGAAATCGGACAAGTCGCATCCTTATTCCGCGAAATGCAGACCGTGTCCGAAGTCATGAAAGAAATCATGGAAGACTTCCGCAAAGGAATGGAAAAGATACAACTGGCGTTATAGGTCAGGACACAAAAGTTTTTTCAACGTCACTTCTGCTCTATCATCTGCAGAAGTGACTGTTCCATTTGTCATTGATTTCTCGCTCATGTTCGGTTACAATCGGTTCATTCGGTAACCACTATTCAAGTACCAGCACCTCGTTGTCCTTATAGCTTTCATAGCTGGAAACTATTACCTTTTCACCCGCTTCAAGGCCATCGATGACTTCGTAATATTGCGGGTTCTGGCGACCAATCTTGATCTTGCGGCGATATGCTTTCTTGCCGTCTTTGTCAAGAACGAATATCCAGCTACCTCCTGTGCTCTGAAAAAAGGTTCCACGCGGGATGATGATACTTTCTGTCGGCTGTCCAAGTTCCAGATTAATGTAATAGGTCTGTCCGCTACGGATATTATCTGGGCGTTCACCGGTAAAGACGAAATCCGTACGGAACTTACCGTCTCGCACTTCCGGATAGACTTTGCGTACGTTCAATTCAAAATCCGACCCCTGACGTTCGAATGTTGCGGACAATCCCTTTTTCACGCGGTCGATATAATGTTCATCGATCAAAGCTTCGATCTTATAGTCCGACAAATCGTTTATTTGTCCGATCTTCTGTCCGGCCGAAACATTTTGGCCCAACACGACATCCAACAATCCCAACTCACCGTCGATCTGCGAGCGGACATTCAAATGTTCCTTGCGTTCATGAACCAAAGCAATATTTTTACGCATATTAGACAAACTAGTTTCCATTTCGTCCATCTGGATCGTACGGGAGATCGAATCCTGACGCAAACGTTCCACAACCAAGTCATATTTCTTACTTGCCAACTCAAAATCTTCTTTTGCTTTCAGGAATTCTTCCTTTGCAATCAAGTTTTCCTCATACAACTTTTTCTGCTGGTTATAAGCACGACGGTAGCGTGTCATGTCGACATCCAGCTGTGCTTTTTCCAATTGATTGTTCAATTTGTCCTGTTCCATCGTCACCTGTGTATTACGAAGAAAGTTCTGCTTTTCCGCCAACTGTGCCTCAGCATCCAAGATCTGCAGGTCGAGATTTGAATTGGAAAGACGGATAATCACATCCCCTTTCTTCACCTGTGCCCCTTCTTCCACTACTTTTTCCTGCACGATACCACCTTCTTCCGGGCTGAGCTGCACAACCGTAATGGGCTGTACCTGACCGTTCACACGAACAAAATCGTTAAATTGCTCTTTCGTTACATTCCCTATATTGACACCGCGGGCATCCACTTTCAATGTCGAAGCGTGATCACCGAAAACAATCCATCCCACCAAAATCAAGAAAAAAGCACCACCTGCTACATAAGGAATATGCTTCTTTTGAAAACCTTTCTTTTTTTCTAATTGTATATCCATGACTGTATGTTTTTTATTTTTTAATTCTTGATTTTTAATTTTTAATTCCCAATCAACGGTTGTCCTTTATAGTAATCAACCTGACGGCACTTCATTATGTACAGCAAACGCCTCTGTAAAAGATCAGCCTTTGAGTTCAACAAAATCGTCGCATTTGTCTGCACATCGAGTGGACTCATCAGTCCTTCCTCAAATTTACGCAGGGTTATCTGATAAGCCAGAGCATCGGCCTTTACTTTCTTCTCCATTTGGATCGTTTCTTTAGCATATCCCTCCCGATCGAGAACGGCTTGCTCTACATCTTTCTGCAACTGACGAAGTGTTTCGGTTTGCTTTTCATAAGCAATCCGGACATTGTTGCGGGCACGGCGCATATTGGTAATCCGAGACAAGCCGTCAAAAAAAGGAAAACTAAAACTAAAATAAATATATTCCCCACGGTTATTTTTAAACTGGTTTTTAAAAGCAACGGGAGCGTTTTCCGATTTCAGATTTTCAAAATAACTGGTACTGATTCCAGCTTCGACGGAAAGAGTCGGAAGTAATTTTCCTTTTGTTATCAAGTAATTCATTTTACTAGCTTTCAATTGAAAAGCGGCCTGCAAAGCAGTCGGATTATTTGCCATAGCATAATCTTGAATGGCACTGACAGATTCCTCGGTCAACATATCCTGTACGGGAGGAACAACCGTATCGACATCAAGTGTCAAATCCGACGGATAGTTCATCGCGTTCTTCAAGGTCATCATCGCCGTATTATAAAGGTTCTGCTGATGCGTCAGATTGTAATCGTCACCAGCTACCTGCGATTCGATCTGGGCAACGTCTGCCTTCCCTTTCAAACCCAATTCTTCCTGGCGACGCGTTTTGTATAAAAGACGCTGGCTGTCTTCCAACTTTTCAGAACACATTTTCACCAGTCCCTGATAATAGACAACCGTAATAAACGCATCCATAATGCTGATTGCCAAATCATCTTTCTGCTTCTGCAAATCATTTCTCCCCATATAGCGATTCACATTTGCCAACCGCCATTGGTTAATCAACTGCCCACCTCTGAAAAGCGGCAAAGAAGCGTATACCCCATAACCGTTATTAAAGGTGGAAGTGTTTACATAGGTATTCGTTTCCGGGTCTACAGAGCGTCCGAATCGGTACTGAGCGTCTACTTGTGTACTTATCGAAGGCAAAAAAGAGGCTATGGCGGACTGATGTTCAGCCTTGTATGTATTATTGGTATAAAGCTGCTGCTTTACCTTCGGACTGTTCTCCACTGCATAGCGCATGCAATCGTCCAAACTCCATATTTTATTCTGCGCCATTATCGAGGCTGCCAGAGCAAAAGAAAGTACTGTTGTAAATATAATTCTTTTCATTGCTATATTATTTTCTACCTGATAAAATGCAAAGAGCGTGCCAAAACAGTCAAAACATTATATCACAACATATTAACAAATCCAGTACTTTTACCAAGTGTCAAAAAATTAGACAATACTGTAAAAGAATTAGACAATGACCGTCATCCGAGCAGGGTTCTATTCTGCTCGGATAAGTTCGATAATGGCATAAAGATAGTTGGGCATATACCCTAATTAATAATTAGTGGCAGACAAAAACAAGACTACCAGTAAAACAACAAAATTTCTTTTAAATTATCAGTTACTCAGCAGAACAAATTATCTTTGCAGCAGACATACAAGAAAAACAGATGACAAAACAAGGCACTATACTGGTAGTTGACGACAACAAAGGAATCCTTACCGCAGTACAGATGCTGTTAGGCACTTACTTCGAGAAGGTGATCACGATCTCTACTCCCAATAAAATAAAAGCCACACTGCATGATGAAAATATTGATGTGGTTTTACTGGATATGAATTTCAGTGCCGGTATCAATACCGGCAACGAAGGGTTGTTCTGGCTTTCGGAAATAAAAAAGGAAGATGCTTCGATACAGGTCGTTCTTTTCACGGCCTATGCGGACATCGACCTTGCCGTACGGGGAATCAAGGAAGGAGCGGCCGATTTCGTGGTCAAGCCCTGGGATAACGCCAAACTGCTGGAAACATTGAAAACGGCCTATAATATCCGGACGGCAAACCGTAAAGGCATTTCGATCGCCACAGACAAACTCGTCGTTTCCAAAGAAAGCGGAATGTTTTGGGGGGAAAGTAACGCCATGCAGCAACTTCGTTCCCTAATTGAAAAAGTAGCCCGGACGGATGCCAACATATTGGTGACTGGGGAAAACGGGACAGGTAAGGAGATGCTTGCCCGCGAGATCCATCTACTTTCCAACCGGAAAAAGGAGACATTGATCCCAGTCGATATGGGGGCCATCACGGAAACTCTTTTCGAAAGCGAACTGTTTGGACATGTCAAAGGTGCATTTACCGATGCTCGGGCAGACCGTCCGGGGAAATTCGAGGTTGCCAACAAAGGTACACTGTTTCTTGACGAGATAGGAAACCTCTCCTACCATTTGCAAGCCAAATTATTGACTGCTTTGCAACGCCGTAGCATCGTCCGTGTAGGAAGCAATACGCCTATCCCGGTCAATATTCGCCTGATTTGTGCCACCAACCGTGACTTACAGGAAATGGTACAGAAAGGAGATTTTCGCGAGGATCTGCTCTATCGTATCAATACGATTCATGTGGAGATACCGCCACTCAGAGAACGACCGGAAGACATCGTACCCCTTACCGAAATATTCCTTTCCAAATATACCAAGATATATGGAAAAACAGCCATGTGTCTCAGCCTGGATGCCAAAGAGAAGCTGAAAGCGCAACCTTGGTTCGGGAATATCCGGGAACTCGAACACACAATCGAAAAAGCCGTCATCATTGCCGAAAGGAGTGTGTTGGACGGCAACGATTTCGATTTTCCACGGGCGAAAAAAAAGCCGGTGACAAAAGAGGCGACAACCTTGGAAGAGATGGAATATAACATGATTAAAAACGCGATGGACAAGTATAGTGGAAATTTGTCACTTGTTGCAAGCCAGTTAGGTATTTCCCGCCAGACTTTATACAACAAGATTAAACGATACGAACTATAATGTTGTTGAAAGGACTTTACCATAATTTCTATCTCCGTATTGCTGTTTTCATACTTCTGACAATAGCCGGTACTTATTTAGTTCTCCAGCAGGAATGGGTGTGGTTTGTCCCGATCTTATCCGTGTGGTCCTTCTTCCTCAGGTTAGTCCTGCTGTCCGACAAGCGAAACGCCCAAAAGGTAGCTTTCATGTTCGATGCGATAGACAACAGTGACTATGCTTTCCGATATGCGACACGTGGACGCTCGTCGAACGACAAACTGGTTAGCGAATCGCTTAACCGCATCACGCAGATTCTTTTTCAGGCCAAAGCGGATGCCGCCCAGAAAGAAAAATATTACGAACTGATTATGAACTGCGTCAATACTGGTATTATAGTGCTCGATGACAACGGTGTGATTTATCAGACGAACAACGAGGCTTTGCGCTTGCTCGGACTAGCCGTCTTTACGAATGTACGCCAGCTTGCTCGTATAGACGAGAACCTGAAAACCGTCATACAAAACATCCAACCTGGCGACAAGCACCAGATATCTTTTACCAATGAACGTGGCAACGTTCACCTGTCTATCCGTGTTTCGGAAATGACACTACAGGACAAACATGTACGCATTTTAGCAATTAACGACATTAACAGTGAGCTGGACGATAAGGAAATCGATTCATGGATTCGCCTGACACGCGTCTTAACGCATGAAATCATGAATTCAGTCACTCCTATCACATCTCTAAGCGACACACTTCTCTCTTTGCACCAAAACGCGGATGACGAGATACGCAACGGGTTGGAAGTAATCAGCACAACAGGGAAAAGCCTAATTTCTTTCGTGGAGTCATACCGTAAATTCACGCATATTCCAACGCCGGAGCCCACTCTATTTTATGTCCAGAAATTTGCGGAACGCATGGTAAAACTGGCTCGACATCATACTAATTTTCCCAACATTACGATCAACGTCAGTGTAGAGCCTTCCGACCTGATCGTCTATGCAGACGAGAATTTGATCTCGCAAGTTGTCTTGAATCTGCTGAAAAACGCCATGCAGGCAATCGGTTGCGAGCAAGCGGATGGTCTAATCGAAGTAAAAGCCTATTGTAACGAAGAAGAAGCCGTCCTGATTGAAGTCAGCAATAACGGGCCTGTTATTCCGCAAGAAGAGGCCGAACACATTTTCGTTCCATTCTTTACCACCAAAGAGGGCGGCAGTGGCATCGGACTATCCATCTCCCGTCAGATCATGCGCCTTTCGGGAGGCAGCATCGCCCTGAAGAGCGCACCGGCCGCCAAACGGACAACATTCGTACTGACATTCCCCTAAAAGGGGAAATAATCAGCCGATAAAAATTATCAATTATCATAAACATTTCCACCATTAAATATTTTATATCTTTGGATGGTAAATGAGAATTTATCGGTGTATAATATCGTAGGCTTGCCTTATTTGTTAGTTCACTGATGAATCATCATGCACAACAATAACATAAACTATTAATATGAACATATTAGACAAACTCAAAATCAACCACCGTCCGAGTGCCGGCGCTTTGGACCTGTTAAAGTATATCGGGCCAGGATTACTTGTTACCGTAGGTTTTATCGATCCGGGGAACTGGGCTACCAATCTGGCTGCCGGCTCCGAATTCGGTTATGCCTTGCTCTGGGTTGTCACATTTTCTTCCATCATGCTGATCATCATCCAGCATAATGTCGCCCACTTGGGGATCGTGACTGGACTTTGCCTTTCGGAGGCAACCAACAAATATATGCCGCGCGTGCTGAGCCGTCCCATCCTGATCTCCGCCATGCTGGCCAGCATTTCGACCTCGCTTGCCGAGGTGTTGGGAGGTGCCATTGCTCTGCGGATGCTATTCGGAATGCCAATCAAAGTAGGCGCAGTCATCGTGACGGTTGTCTGCCTCGGAATGTTACTTACCAATACGTACAGCAAAATAGAACGCTGGATTATCATGTTCGTCTCAATCATCGGACTTTCGTTTCTCTATGAGCTGGCATTAGTAGACGTACAATGGGAAGCAGCCATCGAAGGATGGATAAAACCGACTTTCCCGGAGAACTCCATGCTAATCATCATGAGTGTACTGGGAGCCGTTGTCATGCCCCACAATTTGTTTCTTCACTCGGAAGTCATACAGAGCCGCGAATGGAACCTTGAGGACGAATCGGTGATCAAAAAACAATTGAAATATGAGTTCTACGATACACTGTTATCGATGGTTATCGGCTGGGCGATCAACTCTGCCATGATTATACTGGCAGCAGCAACCTTCTTCAAACAGAATATTGCGGTAGACGAACTGGACCAGGCACAACAGCTATTAGTACCATTGGTCGGAAATAATGCAGGTATCATATTCGCCGGAGCACTCCTGCTGGCAGGTATTTCCTCCACAATCACCTCTGGAATAGCCGGAGCATCCATCTTTGCAGGGTTATATGGTGAAGCTTATAACCACAAAGACCTCCATTCCAAATTAGGAGTATTGTTGTCGTTCATCCCAGCCCTGCTTATCATATTTGTCGTGGGTGATCCGTTCAAAGGCTTGATCTATTCGCAGATGCTGCTAAGTATACAGTTACCAATCACAGTTTTTACACAAGTTTACCTGACATCCAGTAAAAAAGTGATGGGCAAATTTGTGAATTCACGATCCACAACGATCATTTTAGTCACTTTAGGAGCACTTGTAACCTTCTTAAACATTGCGCTTCTGATAAGCCTGATTTAATACAATAACCCTAACCTAAAGACAGCGAGGAAATCCATGCAAGTGCATTTGTAATTCCATGCAAGTGTAATTACTGTTTCATGCAAGTGTATTCAGATATCAATACAGACAAAAACAAGTGCTTTTTCAACCATCAAAAACAACAATAAGTCAAATAATAAATTTCTCCAAAACTCGGGTTTTGTCGGAAAAAACTCCCCCAAAACGGCATTTAAGTACACAAAGAAAAGAAAAGTAAAGTAAAGAAAAGTAAATCTCTCTCACTTCGTTCGAAAAGAGAAATGCGTGCGAGAGCTCTTCCCTTCTGAAAAAACAGGACAAAAGAAAAGTTGCAAAACAGTTGCATTCCGGCCTTTATTTCACTATCTTTGCAAACTTTGAATAGACAAATTAACTACAAAGATGAGCGATATCAAAACAAACGAAGAAGAAGGTAAAAAGAGCTTGAACTTCATTGAAGCAATGGTGGAAAAAGATTTGGCGGAAGGCAAAAACAAGGGACGTGTGCAAACACGCTTCCCGCCCGAACCAAACGGATACCTGCATATCGGACATGCCAAAGCCATCTGTCTGGATTTCGGCATTGCACAAAAATATGGAGGTGTTTGCAACCTACGCTTCGACGATACCAATCCGGTAAAAGAAGATCTGGAATATGTGGACGCCATCAAAGAAGACATCGAATGGTTGGGTTACCACTGGAATAACATATATTACGCATCCGACTACTTCCAGCAACTCTGGGACTTCGCTATCCAGTTGATCAAGGAGGGAAAAGCATACATCGACGAGCAGACTTCCGAACAGATCGCCTCCCAGAAGGGGACACCGACACAACCGGGAACAAACAGTCCCTACCGTGACCGCCCGATCGAAGAGAACCTGGAGCTGTTCCACAAGATGAACAGCGGCGAGTTGGAAGAAGGTTCGATGGTATTGCGTGCCAAGATCGACATGGCAAATCCAAACATGCACTTCCGCGACCCGATCATCTACCGTATCGTCAAGACTCCGCACCACCGTACGGGCGACAAGTGGAAAGCATACCCGATGTACGACTTTGCACACGGACAGAGCGACTTCTTCGAAGGTGTCACTCACTCGTTGTGTACACTTGAATTTGTCGTGCATCGTCCGTTGTACGATCTGTTCATCGACTGGTTGAAAGAGGGCAAGGATCTGAACGACAACCGTCCGCGTCAGACGGAGTTCAATAAACTGAACCTAAGTTACACGCTGATGAGCAAACGCAACCTGCTGATCCTTGTAAAAGAAGGCTTGGTACACGACTGGGACGATCCCCGTATGCCGACAATCTGCGGTTTCCGCCGTCGCGGTTATTCTCCGGAGTCTATCCGTAAGTTCATCGACAAGATCGGCTATACCACTTATGATGCGCTGAATGAATTTGCGCTACTGGAAAGTGCCGTCCGCGAAGACCTCAATACTCGTGCAACCCGTGTATCGGCCGTGTTGAACCCGGTTAAACTCATTATCACCAATTATCCGGAAGGGCAAGTGGAAGAGATGGAGGCGATCAACAATCCGGAAGATCTGTCGGCAGGTAGCCATACGATCGAATTCAGCCGCGAGCTGTGGATCGAACGGGAAGACTTTATGGAAGATGCTCCGAAGAAATTTTTCCGTATGACTCCCGGCCAGGAAGTTCGCTTGAAAAACGCTTATATCGTAAAATGTACAGGCTGCAAGAAAGACGAGAACGGCGAGATTACGGAAATCTATTGCGAATACGACCCGAACACCAAGAGCGGAATGCCGGACAGCAACCGGAAAGTAAAAGGTACGCTCCATTGGTTGAGTTGTGCACACTGTCTGCCGGCAGAAGTCCGTCTATACGACCGCCTGTGGAAAGTGGAAAACCCGCGCGACGAGATGGCGGCTATCCGCGAAGCAAAAAACTGCTCGCCTTTAGAAGCAATGAAAGAGATCATCAACCCGGACTCCTTGAAAGTATTGACAAATTGTTATGTCGAAAAGTTCCTGGCAGACTCCAAACCGCTCGACTACCTACAGTTCCAGCGTATCGGCTATTTCAATGTAGATAAAGATTCTACAGTCGATAAATTAGTCTTCAACCGCACAGTATCCTTGAAAGATACATGGAGCAAGGTAAAAGATAAATAATATCCCAATGGGATAATGTGCCAATGGAAGAATGCAATTGCATTGGCATATTGGCACATTGATTAACAATTATATAGTATGAAGAAAAAAGATATTTCACGCCTGTTACAACGTTATCTGACCGGCCACCAGGAAGGTAAGGACGCCTATTTTGATGCCGATGAAATCGATGAACTGTTGGACAGTTTTGAAGAATCTGATGATTATACTTACTATGATGAAGTCCTGGCTCTAGGGCTACGGCTTCATCCCGGTAATCCCGATTTGCAGATCAGGCAATGCAAGTCGTATGTCTACAACGAGGACTATGACAGTGCGCTCGCTCTGATCGAATCAATAGCTGAAACCGACAATCAAGATCTCGACATGCTGCGTCTCGAATGTTACGTCATGCAAGATTCGTATGACAAAGTAATCGGACATGTAGAAAAACTCATCGCCAACAAATGCGAGTATTTAGAAACACTATTCGAATATATCGCACCAATCTTAGGGGATGTGGAAATGACTAAGGAAGCACACGATTTCATCAATCGCGGACTTATGCTTTTCCCGGACAACCTGATCCTGAAAGACGAGCTTTGCTATAATTTAGAAATAGAGGGCGATATAAAAAGAGCGATCGAGGTCTGTAACGAACTGATCGACAAGAACCCCTACTCCAACGACTACTGGTTCACTTTGGGTCGCCTCTATTCCATCAGCGGAGACTATGAGAAAGCGATCGAAGCATTCGACTTTGCCCTCACATGCGACGATTCGAACGAAGAGTTGAAGATTCTGAAGGCCTATTGCCTGTACATGAACGAAAATTACGAGAAGGCAATCGAGGTATATAATGATATTGCAACGACCGACGATATCCACATTCGCATCACTCCCCTGCTTGCCGAATGCTACATTAAGCTGGAGAACTACGAAAAGGCTTATGTTTTGCTGAAAGAGCTACTAAGACAGAACCGTCAGCTGAAAGATTCAAGCATTTATATCAATTATATCCGATGTTGTGTCGAAACAGGACGTGACAAAGAAGCCTCTGATGCCCTGATGCAAGCGTCCAGGCTATTCCCGAAGAATATCCGCATCCTTTCCTTACTGGCCCTTACATATCTGGAAAACGGAGACGAACACAAGGCTATGGAAGCAACTGAACGCCTTTTCACCGCCCTCGACCAAGTGGAAGACAAGCAGCAAGAAGACTTCGAGAGCTTATACCGTGCCGGCCAATATTTGTTTATGAAAGGAGATATTGACAAAGCCTTACAATACTATAAGAAAGTGTTGGAAGGCAGTCCGGAAATGCCTTATATGCATCTTCATATGGCAATGGCATATCTGGCAAAAGGAGATATGAAACATTTCGGTGAGCACTACAGGCAGACATCTCCCGAAGAATTGCTCGATTATCTAAAAAATGCCGGGCTCAGTTATGAAGGGATAATCGAGCGTATCGGCAGCAAACATATTCCACCGGAAGACCTGGTGAAAGAATTCCTCAAGAATAAGGATAATAATAATTAAACATGAAAAGAAATCTAAAAGACTACGGCCTCTTAGTTCTAAAAGGCATGGGTATGGGTGCGGCAGACGTCGTGCCTGGCGTATCAGGCGGGACCATCGCCTTCATTGTCGGAATCTATGAAGAGTTGATCGACTCGATCAAAAGCATTAACGGAGCCAGTCTCAAACTGCTTTTTACCGGAAAAATCGCGGCATTCTGGAAAGCAATCAATGCCAACTTCCTGCTATCCATCATTGCAGGGATCGGGATCAGTATCTTCTCATTGGCAAAAATCATTACCTGGCTGTTGACAGACCACCCTATTCTGGTCTGGTCCTTCTTCTTCGGATTGGTACTTGCTTCCACCTGGTTCGTTTCCAAAGATATCAAGAAATGGGATTGGAAAACGATCCTGAGTTATATCATCGGGATCGTTATTGCATTCTACATAACGGTTGCGACACCAGCCGAGACACCTTCCAACCTGTTCTTTATCTTCCTTTGCGGAGCGATAGCCATCTGTGCCATGATCCTGCCGGGTATATCGGGTAGTTTCATTTTAGTGCTGTTAGGCAAATATTTTTATATCATGGAGGCGGTAAAGACATTCAATATTCCCGTAATGTTAGTGTTTATCTGCGGTGCGGCAATCGGTATCACCAGTTTCTCCCGTGTGCTTTCGTTCGCTCTCCGCCGGTTCCACGACATTACGATCTCCGTATTGGCCGGTTTTATGCTCGGTTCGCTAAACAAGGTTTGGCCCTGGAAGGAAACGATCGAGACTTATACGGACAGCCACGGCATTGTAAAGCCTTTAGTCGAAGCCAACATCATGCCGAATCAACTTGTTTGGGAAGCTGTCGGCCTGATGGTTTTAGGCTACGCCATCGTTTACTTCTTGGAAAAGCTCTCGATGAAAACATCGAAATAATAAATTACAACAAAAAAAGAGGTTCAGCAGCATCATTTTTTGCAGTTGAACCTCTTTTTTATTCTCACTCCACCCCACCTTATCATAAAGTCGTGTATACAAACGCCTCTACCGCATGAGTAAGGATATAGGCGGCAGGCGTAGGATGGGTTGCCGAATAGCCTTTTTTCAGCTCTTCGAGCATCTCTTTCTTTCCCGTCCCCAAGACCGGGACCAGCAACGGCGAATCGTTCAGGATCAGCGGGCCGGTCATCGTGATACGGAACTGATGGGATTCGGGATGTTGGGAAACGGCGTAATTACGGCTGTCCGTCAACAGCGGCAAGGTATCCGGAAAAATGGACGCAGTATGCGCATCACCTCCGATACCCAAGATGATGCAATCAAAATAGGGCAATTGCCCGTGCCGGGGCAGATACTCTTTCACGACACGCGAATAACGCATCGCTTCCGTACCAGGTTCCACTTCTCCATGAATGCGGTGCACATGACCGACGGGTATATGCAGCGGCTTGAACAAAAGCTCGTTTGCATGTCCATAATTACTGTCCGGGTCAGTTGGCGGAACACATCGTTCATCGACCCAAAAGAAACGGATCGCATCCCAGTCGATCTTATCCTTATATTCATCCACCCAAAGAGCGAACGTCTTCTGTGCCGTCCCTCCTCCCGACAAAGCGAGGTTGAAAGGCAGGCCGTCATCTTTCCGGTCCATATACCGGACAAGCTCTCCGGTCATTGCCCGGAGGGCCTCTTTATCATCTTTAAAATTCTCTATGATCATAATCATCCTTTTTTATCATTGACAACTTTGGCAAGGGCAATCCTTCGGTGTCATCCCCAACTTGGCCTTTTCGATCGGGCCGTCTTCACCGGGGGCGTAGAAGAACAGGTTCTTCGCACCCTCCTCCTTCCAATGATGAAGGATCGGGTCGATCAGCCGCCAGCTTGCCTCCAAAGCGTCGCTACGGGCATACAAAGTCGAATCGCCCAACATGGCATCGAGCAACAGGCGTTCATAGGCATCGGGCAGATAGTTCTTCGAAAGCGAATCATAGCGAAAATCCATACCCACCTGCTTCACCGTGAAACCGGCTCCCGGCATTTTCAGACCAAACTTCAGCGTGATGCTCTCGTCCGGTTGGATACGGATAATCAGTTTGTTGCAGGAACCTCCCGAACATTGTCCGACGAAAAGCTGGTGAGGAGTAGACTTGAAGTTCACGACGATCTCCGAACTCTTTTCCGGTAATTTCTTCCCAGTAAAGATATAGAACGGGACATCGCTCCAGCGCCAGTTATCGATAAACATTTTCATAGCGACGTACGTCTCCGTAGTGGAGTCAGGCGCCACATTCTTCTCTTCCCGATAGCCGTCGTACTGGCCACGCACAATCAGGTTGTCCATATCATGCGTCTTATACGGACGCAAAGCGCGGAACACCTTCACGATCTCGTCACGGATCGGCTCCGGGTCAAACACCGAAGGCGACTCCATCGCCGTAAATGCCATCAGTTGCATCAGATGGTTCTGGATCATGTCGCGCAAAGCCCCCGCCCCGTCATAATATTTCCCGCGATTCTCCACGCCAAGTGTTTCCGAGGCACTGATCTCGATCGAGTCGATGTAATTACGGTTCCACAACGGTTCGAATATGCCGTTGGAGAAACGGAGAACCAGGATGTTCTGCACCGTCTCTTTCCCCAGATAATGGTCTATACGGTAAATTTCCTTCTCATCGAAGATATGGATGAGATGCTTGTTCAGACGTTCGGCCGATTCGAGGCTCGTTCCGAAAGGCTTCTCCACGATCACGCGGCGCCAACCGTCCTCGCTTCCGGCAACATTCATCCCGTTTTCTTTCAGGCAGGTCGGGATCAACTCGTACATCACCGGCGGCGTGGCAAGATAATAGATGATCTTGTCCGGCAACTGCTGCTCTTGCCGTAACTGATGGATACGATCTTTCAGTTTATGGTATCCGGCGGAATTAGTCGAATCGAACGCAAGGTAAAAAACACGGCGGAGGAAACTGTCCAGTTCGACATCGTCCACCTCCTTGTTCTTCAGGGATTCCCGGATATGCACCTTTTCGAAAGCGCGGTACTCGTCATCCGTATATTCCGTACGGGCCGCCCCCAAGATGCAGAAACGTTCCGGCAATAAGCCCCGAACGTGCAATTCGTAGAGCGAGGGCAAGAGCTTCCGCCCCGTCAGGTCGCCGGAAGCTCCGAATATGACTAATAATTGATTGCTTGCTGTTTTCATTTGCTTTTTTAATTTAATGATGTCAGAACTTTCCGAAAACCTCAAAAATCATTTTTTAAAGCAGCGGAACTCCCGAAAGCCCCAAAAATCATTTTCGAGGGTGGCAGAACTCTACGAAAGCTTCAAAAACTATTTTTGAGGTTTTCGGAAAGTTCCAAAACAGTAGAATCAGACGCTATACGTGCCCGAAACCGTATTGCCTCCTTCCCCAGTCCAATTGGTGTGGAAGAAATGACCACGTTCGCGATCGGTACGTTCATAAGTATGGGCTCCAAAATAGTCGCGTTGAGCCTGAATCATATTCGCTGCCGAATACAGCGTGCGCAACCCATCAAAATAGTTTAGAGCTGAACTCATGGCAGGCAGGGCGACACCGCTCAGCGCACCTTCGGCGACAACCCGGCGCCAGGCAGGAAGAGCCTCCTGTATCTTAGTGTGGAAAAAGTCATCGAAGAGCAGGTTTTCCAAGTCCGGGTCCTTCCGGTATGCCTCCGTGATCTTTTGCAGGAAGACGGAACGGATGATACACCCCTTACGCCAGATGCGGGCAATCGTCCCGTAATCCAAATCCCAACCATAATGCTCGGAAGCGTGGCGAAGCAAGGAGAATCCCTGTGCATAGGAAATCAGCTTGGCTGCGTATAGTGCCTGACGGACGTCTTCAATTGAAAGTTGAGCGTTGTCTGATAACTTTCCACTTTCCACTTTCAACTTTCCACTATAAAGGCTTGCCGCCTTTATTCGTTCGGGATACAAGGCCGAGAGCAAGCGGGCGTAAACCGCTTCGGTGATCAACGTCAGCGGATCATTCTCGTCCATCGCCGCGATCGCGCTCCATTTGCCGGTTCCCTTCTGTCCGGCGACATCCAATATCTTGTCGAGCAACGGTTTTCCGTCTTCGTCACGAAAACGCAGAATATTGGCGGTTATCTCGATCAGGAAACTATCCAATTCTCCTCCGTTCCATTCGTCAAAGACGACGGCCATCGCATCGTTGTCCAATCCTTTCCGGTTTTTCAACAGCGAATAGGCTTCGGAAATAAGCTGCATATCCCCATATTCGATGCCGTTGTGCACCATTTTGACAAAGTGCCCCGCGCCGTTCTCGCCGACCCAGTCGCAGCACGGAGAGCCATCGTCCAACTTGGCGGAAATTCCCTGCAAGATGTCTTTCACCAGCGGCCAAGCTTCCACCGAACCTCCGGGCATCACAGACGGGCCGTGCAAGGCTCCTTCCTCGCCTCCCGAAATTCCGGTTCCGACGAAATAGATCCCTTTCTTTTCCAACTCCTTCACACGACGTTCCGTGTCGTGGAAGTCAGAATTGCCTCCGTCGATAATTACATCGCCAGACGAAAGGAAAGGGAGCAATTGCGAGATCAGCTCGTCTACAGGACGCCCCGCTTTGACCATCATCATGATGATATGAGGACTTTTCACCGAGTCGACCAATTGTTCGATCGAATGCGTTCCGATAAAACGTTTGCTTTTGCCCCGGCCATTGATAAAACGGTCTACGACTCCCTCTTCGCCGGGTACGCTCCGGTTATATACGGCAACCGTGAAACCTTTGCTCTCCATATTGAGCGCCAGGTTCTCGCCCATCACGGCAAGCCCGATCAATCCTATATTTGCTTTCATATTTCAGTTGTTTTTATGTTGAATTCTATTTAAGGAACATTCTTTTTAACCTAATTGTTCCCAATGAGCATCTATTTATTGCTTTGTTTTCTCTCTGGAAATCCGTCATTTCTCATAAACTTTAGATACATTTGAACTCACAAACCATCTGAAGCATTATAAGACGGATAAAATGAATAAAGCAATAATAGCCATCGACTCTTTTAAAGGCTGCCTGACCTCGGAAGAAGCCGGAAGTGCAGTAATGGAAGGTATCAAAACGATCTTTCCCGATTGCGAGACCTTGCTGTTTCCGATCGCCGACGGAGGCGAAGGAATGTTAGACATACTCACCTCCGCAACAAAAGGGAAATACCGGACCCTGCCGGCACACGGTCCTTTGATGGAGCTCGTGCAGGGACGGTACGGTATTTCGGGCGACGGGCAAACAGCTCTGATCGAGATGGCAGCCGTCAGCGGCTTGCCTTTGGTTCCCGAAGACAAAAGGAATCCGATGCTGACGACTACTTACGGGACGGGAGAACTGATTCTCGACGCCCTCGAACAAGGTTGCCGCCATTTTATCGTGGGCATAGGCGGCAGTGCCACCAACGATGCAGGGTTAGGTATGCTGCAAGCCTTAGGGTTCCGTTTCCTGGACAAGCGGGGAAATCTGTTGGGGACAGGAGGCAGGATCATGTCGCAGGTAGCCTCCATCGATACATCTGCCGTACATCCGGCTTTAAAGGAGGCCCGCTTCACGATTGCCTGCGATGTACGCAATCCCTTCTGCGGGTCTGACGGGGCGGCTTACGTCTTCGCTTCGCAAAAGGGAGCCGATGCCAAGATGGTCAAAGAACTGGATACCGGTATGCAGGCACTTTCACGGGTTATCCTGTCGACTACTGGCAAAGACATTTCGGATATCCCCGGAGCCGGGGCAGCCGGAGGAATGGGCGGAGGTTTCCTTGCGTTCCTGAATGCCGAGTTGAAACCGGGTATCCGCCTGATGCTCGACGTGCTGGACTTCGGTAAGAGAATAACGGGAGCCGACCTGATCTTTACCGGTGAAGGACGGGCTGATCGGCAAACAGTGATGGGGAAAGTGCCTTCCGGTATCTTGGAAGAGGCCCGGAAACAAAATATTCCCGTCATAGTACTTGCAGGAAGCATAGAAGATGCAGCTCAAATGAACCGGGCCGGCTTCCAGGGAATATTCTCGATCACACCCGGTCCAGTCACAATGGAGAAAGCGATGGAACCGGAATTTGCGAGAGAAAATATCCGCAGGCTGGTGACTCAGATTTGTTCGGTAATCCACCCGTTCGCCACGCGCTAAAACAAGAAAAATATGTACACGGAATATCAACCTTGCGGACTATTGTCGGCCTACATTGATAAATATTGGGTATTCAAAGGAAAAACCGAACTCGGCACGTACTTCAAAATATTGCCGGACGGTTGCTGCGACTTTATCTTTTCCATTGGAGACACTGCACAATGTGTCGGCACGAACCAGCCGGTCATGCAACCCTATCGTTGCTTCTTCGTCGGTCCGATGACTACTTTCTCGGAATTGGTCACGAACACGCCGAGCGTTCACATGCTGGGAGTCCGTTTCCATCCTTGCGGGTTAACCGCTTTCTGCAAACCGCCTCTCTCTGAATTTACGAACCAGAGGATAAGCTGCAACGACTTGACGCTTCTCTTTACAGACTCGTTTGCCGAATCATTATGTGAAGCACAGACTTTACAGCAGCAGATTTGCCTGATCGAACGGTTCCTTATCCACCGCCTGAAAGACAACTATGAGATTGATCCTCAGATCCCGTTCGCCGTGCAGCAGATTAATCGCTCGAAAGGGCGTCTCCCGATCCTGCAATTGATGGATGAAATCTGCATTTGCCAACGTCATTTCGAACGCAAATTCAAAGCATATACCGGCTATACTCCAAAAGAATACAGCCGGATCATGAAATTCAGAAACACCATCGACCTGCTGAAAAATTGCATACCGGACAACCTGCTTACGATTGCCGTTGAAGCGGGCTATTACGACCTCTCCCACTTCAATAAGGAAATCCGGCAGTTATCCGGCAATACACCGGCTTCTTTCCTCTCGATCCCTATCCCCGAAGATGTCTTGCTGACTTACCTGGAATGAAAAAGTCGTTTTTTTACAATAGAGCAGGGCAGTTCCACCCCTACATTTGCACGTAACTAATAAAACATTGAAATATGAAACTTATGAAAGAAAAAGCAGAACAGTTATTGCAACGTTGCGAGGTTGTGGTTATTACTTCCGTCAACGAAGAAGGGTATCCCCGCCCTGTCCCCATGAGCAAAATCAAATCGGAAGGATATTCCGTGGTCTGGATGGCAACCGGCAACGACTCTCTGAAAACGAAAGATTTCCGTCTGAATCCCAAAGCAGGCTTATGCTATAGCGAAAATGGCAATAGCGTGGCATTAACCGGAGAGGTAGAGGTAATTACCGATGCTGAAATAAAAAAGGAGCTCTGGCAGGAATGGTTTATCGCACACTTCCCGTTAGGACCGGCTGATCCGAATTATGTCCTGCTCAAATTCAAAGGACAAAAGGCTACGATCTGGATCGATGGGGTATTTATTCACGAATAGCCAGATTCAGATTAGAAATTCTTCTTCTCATCGATAATATATTCCGGACGTGCTTTGATCTCGTCAAACAAGATGCCGATATATTGCCCTAACACACCGACTGTCAGCAATTGAACGCCGCCAAAGAAAATAACGGAGGTCATGATGGAAGTCCAACCTGTTTCAGCATTGCTGAAGCCGTATATCTTGCCTAAAGTAAACCAGACGGCCAGCACGATGCCGACCAATACGGCGATAAAGCCCAAGCTTGTCGCCAGGCGCAACGGTTTCTTGGAGAAATAAAGCATAGCGGTGGTGGCAAACTTCCACATTTTGCTGAACGGGTATTTCGTTTCTCCGGCAATACGTGCCTCTCGTTCATAATAGAAAGGAACCTGCTTGAAGCCTACCCAGCTGATCAGTCCGCGAATATATTTTCCACGCTCCTGAAAACGGTCGAACTGATCCATCACCTTGCGGTCTATCAAGCGGGAAATTCACATCACTCATGTAGTTCAGCATACGGTAAAAAGCCTTCGCCGTCACTTTCTTGAAAAGCCCTTCCCCTTCGCGGGACTTGCGGACGCAATAAACCACGTTCGCCTGCTCCTTTTCCTGCAATTCGAGAATGGATGGGATAAGTTCGGGAGGGTCCTGCATATCGGCATCCAGAATGACAGCCAAGTCGGCATCGCAATTGTTGATACCTGCCGTGACAGCCGGCTGATGTCCGAAGTTACGGGAGAAATGGATCACCTTCACCTGCGGATCGGAAGCCGCGATCTCGTCCAGCATCAGACGCGTCCGGTCTCTACTGCCGTCGTTGATATAGATAATTTCCGTTAAAACAGGGAGCTTATGCAACGCCTCCCGTGTACGCCGGTATGATTCGGCAATGACCAACTCCTCGTTATAACAAGGGACTATGACCGCAAGTTTCTTCATCTGCATTTAAGCTTTAAACGTATAAAACTTATTCATGATAAAATTAATCACCGTGTAAAAAGCCATTGCTATCAATTGGTTATAATATGGGTCGATCGACAGGTATGGATTCAGGACATACACTAAAAGCCCCAATTGCAACAGATAACACACTCCGAACACGACACCGAAACGGACGGCACTGCCGATCCATCCAGCCGAACTTCGGAATGTCCATTGCTTATTCCAGATAAAACTATTGACGACTCCGGCAATGTAACC
>OHPI01000790.1_pt1 | contig 20177 bp, 14 predicted proteins | sample 1577651 | NCBI WGS metagenome assembly OHPI01 (sample SAMEA3879578, study PRJEB24766) | human gut metagenome | biome: human-associated habitat; feature: feces | place: USA | collected 1985/1987
GGGAGCCATATCCGTCTTGGCCAACTTCCAAGGTTCTGTATCAGCCAGGTATTTATTACCGATACGAGCCAGGTTCATGGCTTCCTTCTGCGCATCACGGAAATGATAAGTATCCAACAGACGTTCTACGTTTTCCTTTACATCTGCAAAATCCTTCAGTGTCTGACGATCATAATCCGTCAGTTCACCGGCTGCCGGAACCTTATTGTCAAAATACTTACCCGTCAATACCAAAGCACGGTTCACGAAGTTACCCAAGATAGCAACCAACTCGTTGTTATTGCGTGCCTGGAAGTCTTTCCAGGTAAAATCATTATCTTTTGTTTCAGGAGCATTGGCTGTCAACACATAACGCAACACATCCTGCTTACCCGGCATATCCACCAAATACTCATTCAACCAGACAGCCCAGTTACGAGAAGTAGATATTTTATCACCTTCCAGATTCAGGAACTCATTGGCAGGAACATTTTCAGGTAAGTTATAAGAACCTTCGGCTTTCAACATAGAAGGGAATACAATACAGTGGAACACGATATTATCCTTCCCGATAAAATGTACCATCTTCGTTTCCGGATCTTTCCACCATTTTTCCCAACTGTCTGGCAACAATTCCTTTGTATTGGAAATATAACCAATCGGAGCATCAAACCATACATACAGCACTTTGCCTTCTGCTCCTTCTACCGGCACCGGAATACCCCAATCCAAATCACGGCTTACGGCACGCGGTTGCAATCCCATATCCAACCAGCTCTTGCACTGTCCATAGACATTCGGTTTCCATTCCTTGTGGCCTTCCAGAATCCACTGACGAAGGAACGGCTCCCATTTATCAAGAGGCAAATACCAGTGTTTCGTTTCCCGCATAACCGGCTGACTGCCACTGATAGCGGACTTCGGATTGATCAAATCAGTCGGACTTAATGACGTACCACAGGCTTCGCACTGGTCACCATAAGCCTTTTCATTGCCACAATGCGGACAAGTACCTGTAATATAACGGTCTGCCAGGAATTGTTTGGCTTCTTCGTCATAATACTGTTCGCTTGTCTTTTCGATAAATTCGCCTTTATCATACAACGTACGGAAGAAATCTGAAGCCATTTGGCGATGCGTAGCCGAAGTTGTACGAGAATAAATATCAAACGAAATGCCAAAATCCTCAAATGATTTCTTGATGATATTATGATAACGGTCCACTACATCCTGCGGCGTAATGCCTTCCTTCTTCGCACGAATGGTAATAGGCACACCGTGCTCGTCCGAGCCACCAATCATAATTACCTCTTCACCCTTCAAACGCAAATAACGGGCATAAATATCGGCAGGTACATAAACGCCGGCCAAATGACCGATATGAACCGGTCCATTTGCATACGGCAATGCCGTAGTTATCAATGTTCTTTTAAATTTCTTTTCCATACTGTGATGTTCTCTTTTTGAACTACAAAGGTAAGGAATTATTTGGTATTGAAGATAGCTTCATTAAAAATTGAAGTCGACAAGACCGGAATTACACGAGACAATTAAATTTCTTAAAAAAACCAAATGATTAAACAATACGTGAGGATTCCGGTTTTTAATAAGCGAAACGTCAAACAATTTTACTTAATCAAAACTATTTGTTTAATTATTAATTTCAGTAACATTCAAAATGAAACAAAGAGTGTCTAAAAAGATTCTATTAGTAGGACTCAGCAGTGTATTTTTCATGTCATGTACATCAGACGAAGACCCAGTAAATCCGGTTCAACCTGAAGCGGTTACTAAAGTGCGTATGATTGTAGATGATTTCTTTCAAAGCACGGCTTCAGCCTTGCCAACAGGAGAAAGTTCGATTTCTGAAATCGAAGCTTATTTGTTCCAAAATGATACGCTGAAGAAATGTTTAGGTCCTTTGTCGAGCAGTGGAGGTGATACTTACGAGCTGAACATCATGAACAGTGATAAAGGTGACATCTATTTCATTGCCAATACTGAAGGACATGTTGACGTCAGTGGCCTGGAAGAAGGCACAACATTGAAAAGCGAGTTCTTACAGCTGGCTTCTAAGTTGAACGACGATCAGACACGCCTGAAAGGGAACCATATCCTGACAGGTAGTTATCAACGCCAAAAAACGGGAAGTGCCGAAGTGAATTTACAACGTGGTGTGGCACGTCTTGACTTAACGGTCAATGTTCCTCAAATCAAGATCAAAAGTGTCCGCATCGACAACGTATCCAACACCGGATATGTATTCAAGCAGTCGGGTGTTGAGACTCCGGTTGATGTAGAAAAGAGAACAATCCGAAGAGATTTCCCGGAACCGTTGACAGCAAGTGAAACAGGTTTATTCTATCTGTATGAACAAAATAATGCAGAAATGAAACTGACCATGGAAATTGAAGCCGATGGCAAATCAAATACATTGTCGGCACAATTACCGGTATCATTGAGCCGAAACACAATCTATACACTGACTGTCAACAAGACAGGCACAGAAGACTTTGAAATCACCATCAATGTCACAACCAGTGTAGAAGAATGGACTCCGGGAGAAGATGTAACAGCAACTCCGGATTCAATTGTTTCCCGAAACGTTTAAACAATACTTGATCTCGTATGAATAAATATTTCTTGTTAGGACTTATTTTCATGCTCGTCTTCAGCGGATGTACCGAGCACGATGATATTCGTCAAACCATAGGTAACTCCAATACATTCCGTATCCAGGCGGCACATTTCTCCGTTTCCGGAGCTAATGCGTCATTGCCTGATGAAAATCAGATACGTGAATTGGATGCTTATCTTTTTGACGAAGGAAAGCTTATCAAAAAATATGAAGATCTAGCGAGGCAAGATGTAAACGAATATTCTATAGAGGTCCCTGGTAACAAAGGGACACTCTATTTCTTAGGAAATTCAGATGCGATAACAGATCCTTCTTTCATCCAGTCAGGCATGAATGAAGAAGATTTTCTGCAGCTGACAACCTTGCCTTCTGTTTCTTCAGCCTCAGATTTCCTCAGTGGACGACTGGATCTGAGTGGAACTTCAACTTCTCAGCAAGTATCATTACGGCATGGCGTTGCCCGTATTGACTTGGCTCTTCAAGATGCGGAGACAACGGTCAAAAGTATTTCAATCAAGCATGTAGCTCAAATGGGATATTTGTTCGGACAAGATCCGATCAAAACGGCTGCAGGCTCCGAATTCGAAGATATCAATTTACAATTCGAGCCCCAACTGGACGCTTCGAAATCAGGCTTGTTGTATCTGCATGAGCAAGCCAATGACCAGCTGGCTGTATCTATTATCGTATCACGGGATGGAAAAGAAAGTGTGCTAAAGGCACAACTTCCCGAAACTGTCAAACGAAATGCCGTTTATACGATTCGTATATTCGGAAATAATGCGGCTATTGAAGCCGAGATAAAAATTGATGAATGGAATGACGGAGAAGATCAGGAACTATACCCGGATCTGTCATCACGGATTCTGGTGAATCCGGATTTATCGACCTTTTCTGAAGGGGTGATACTGGCAGAGAGCCTTGATGCCATCCACGTGCCTTATCAAGCAAGCCGGATGACATTGGTTCTGAACGCTCCCAGTGAAGTGGACTTGCAACTAAAAGATCCGAATCTGGGAATAACGGTAGAGGCCGTGCCGGATACCATCAATAAATTCATCATTACCACCTGCTTGAATCCGATCGGTCATACCGAAAAGAGCACAGCGCTTGGTATCAAATATAAAATACTGGAACAAAGCTATGAAGACAAGATAGATTTAACCTTGCAGAAGAATGATATAGAAATGGAAGGTTCTCTTGCATTCGATCTCCATCGTCTTTGCGACTATGGCAAATACCTGGATGGAGAACTGGCCCGGTTTACGCTGACCGGAGGGAAACAGATCCAGACAGAAGGAATCTGGTTAAAGACTGTAACCGATGACAGCCAACCGGAACAAGTACGTTTGCTCGCCGGATGGAAACCCAATGACCCGGAAGCCGACGGACGTGTACAGGAAGGAAAGCTGAAGATTCTCAGTGAATCCGGAGAGACATTGGAAGAATATACGATCCGACGGAGAAATTACGGCTTACCGGTGGTCAATGTAGATGGAACCTGGTGGTGCAAATACAATCTGCAAGGAAATGTAAAAAGGTTTGAAGACCAAATATCCATTCAGGATGATCCGGCCAAAGATGTAAGTCTGTACGACTATCTGACAACTTGTTCGGATGAGGAATGGCTGGCCATCTGGGGAGACAGTTACCAAGGAGATAATCCGAATGGACTCAAACTCCGGCATAACGGGACTTCTTTTTACTATGAAGGGTTCAACCAGAATAATGCGGTCTTTATCGGGAACCTGCCAGTTACAGAAATGGCACCTGATGGTTATCAGTTACCGGGCGATGAAGAGTTCACCAAGTTCAAGATGGACCATGCGACTTCTTCTACGGATATTAACTTCGGTAACGGGGCAACAAACGGTTACTGGACACAGGCCCGAAAGCGAATCAACATCAAGAACTATGAACGCGCCAACCTGGAGATCAACGGTATCAGTTATGGGCCGGTTCATCATCATAGTGTCAAAATAGAAAGTGCAAACTCTACCGAATTGATTCTTTTCGGTCCGGGAGCCCAAACGTATGGCGACGGTTCTGACATGTTCAAGTCGCTCTATATCATCTGGGCATCTCACTTCAACGACGGGTTTACCTGGTTGATGGAAGGTTATGCCACATCTACGGGAAGAGGTAACTGGTTTAAAACGGCTACTTATCCGGCCAGATGTACACGTGTCATCCGATGTGTGAAAACACCTGTGGAATACATCTATAATTAAAGGGAGAATCATTGATTAGTTATATATAATATAAAGGAACGATAGGACCTTGAAACTGTTCTATTGACGTTTCAGATACAGCTTCAGCCTATCGGTCCTTTTTTTCTGAACAGACTTTTACGTATGAATCTACAACGATATTTCTTATTCCTGCTCGTAATACCTTTTCTTTTTGCCTGCGATGAGCAGGATAGCTGGGAAAAGCAACCAGACGCAGTCCGAGGTATTGTGTTTCATCTGACGGAAGAACCTTTCGACGGAGAGACCTTGCAGACTACCAAATCAACCGGCGAATTCAGTCGGGTTGAACACCTGATTGTTACAGAAGATGGTGAAGCTGTACCGAATATTAAAAGTACATACTTGCCTGACAGCCGAAAAATCTTTGCCGAAGGATTACAGGTAGGAGACTATAAGTTATTGGTTCTGGCTGTCGTGGGCGACGAAACCCAGGATCAGGCCACCATACATCCGATCTCGTCTATCCATGATACGTGGCTTACTTTTCCGGAGAACCTGCAACGTCCGCTGGAGGCAGAATATTTCTATGCCCAGATTCCTTTTTCGGTATCTCTGAACAGCAACGGACAAGAAGAGAGCTCTTTATCGGAAGTTAACCTGAAAAGAATCATCGGAAAAATCTCTTTCGACTTTTCCTACAACAACGATTATGTCCGCACGGCAGTCACTGAACTGACGATGGATGCGTCGAATACACGTTTCTATACGTCTTTCTCGGCCAACCAGGAATATTCCGGACAGAGTGACGGTTCTTTCCAAATACAATCTCTTTTGGAGAAGAAAGAACTCCTGTTTATGCCGGTGGTAGGAGAAGAAAGTACGGGTACGATCGAAATGAGCAAATTACATCATACCGACCAAGAGAGCAAACAGCAATATTCATTCCGGATTCATATCCAACCCAACAGGAACGAACAAGTCAATACGGTCTTGTCGTGTGATGATGATCAGGACGGAACGGTCTTCGCGACTGCTCGGGCTTACGAAGAAAGTGAGCATTACAGCATCTTAAGTGATTCCGAATCCAAAGAGGTCTATTATGATGCAAACCAGCGTTCATTCCGGATCAATCAGCCGCTTCAGGTTCGTATCGATGAAAATGCTATGTTGCATACTCGTTTCTACTCGGTCCGTCCGGTCAAAGGAATGACAATCTACGCCCGGATCAGCCAATACAGCTCGGAATGGCTCAAGTTTGCTTATTATGAGGAAATACCGATGTTGGGAGATGCTCTCCTGCCGATTCCATTTATGAGTAGAGATGTCATCTACTATACAGAATCCGGTAAACGGGTAAAAATACCCAGACAGGAAACTTTTACCAACAGTCAGATCGAATTCAAGCTTGTCTCTGATGATCCGTACTGGAAAATGATTGAGCAGATAAAAGTCAACTGGTATCTTTCCTTTGCCTCTTACGGAGGCGATCCGGATGCTCCCGACGGACAACCAGCAGGTAACTGGAGAGGTGTGCGTCCGGTCCATATTCGGGAATACATTGCTTACTTTACCAATGTAGCCTATATGTGGGAACTTCCGGAGTGCGAACAGACTATGCATGACTATGTTGCTGCCAACGGTGAGTTCCATGATGATGCCAACCGACCGGTTCCGGTAAGTACCATCATGACCAAGTTTCGGAGCATGTCGTCTTTTAAGCTGGGACTGATCAAGCCGGGTGCTGTTGCCGGATTAGGTGGTATTGGTGTGTACGGACTTGCCCAGTATATCCTAAACTATCATTACAGTAATACCTATTATTGCAGTCTGGCTTTTCATGAGTTAGGACATTGTATGGGATATGGTCACAGTTCGTCGTTTACCTACGGGCCTTGGGCAGAAAGTGTTATGAATCACTTTTACGTCAACAACATTCACCGGTTCCCGATTGATTCGTGGGAATACCTGCGATCCAGAGAAAATCCGAATTTGTATAATCCATAATAAATAAAAGCGTAATTGCAGTCTATTCAATATGAAACAATATGTTATGGGGTTATCTGCCCTTCTTTTTCTGCTTGTGTGTGTTGCCTGTTCGGAAGATACGGCAAGCTTATCTCCTGATTTGAACCGACCGGGTATCAAAGTCCGGACTGTTTCTTTCGGAGCACAAGGAACGACTACCGAATTACCGGCAGAGAAAAAGATCGCTCATCTGGCCGCTTATTTATTCTCCGGGAATGCGCTGGTGCGTTCATTTCCGGATCTGGTCATCGGTTCCGACAGTATCTGCCGCATTGATGCCGAAGACGAAACCGGAAAGCTTTATTTCCTGGCCAACACAACTTCCGACGTAAGGGAACAAATCTACGAACAGATGCCGGAAGAGGAATTTCTTCGTCTGACGATACAGAACCAGGCAACCGGAAATGCACCACAGATCATGTCGGGTACAATGGAGTTGGCACCTTCTGCCATGGGTACAACAGTTCACCTACAGCGTGGAATTGCCCGAATTGACTTGGAAGTTGCCTCTAAATCCGTAGCCGTAAATGAAGTAACGATTGCTCATGTATATCAGGCAGGTTATTTATTACCGCAGGATGACATTCAGGCTATTCCAGATGCACAACAGGAAAGCCTTGTCCGGACATTCGATGCTGCCCAGACAAGTAACGTTCCCGGTTTGTTTTATTTATATGAGCAACAGAACAGCCAGTTGGCTGTCAAGGCTAAAGTAACGATCAACGGTGTTACGCAAATATTACAGACGTCTTTGCCTCAGCGTATCGTCAGGAATTTTGTCTATACACTCCGGATCAAAGGGACCGGCGCCAAGCTGGAAGCAGAAATCTTGACGAACCAGTGGGAAGCCGGCGATCAAGAGGAAGGTGCTGTGAACGATCGGGTTTCTGTAGATCTCCAATCATTACCGGCAAACGTCACATGCGAAGGAAATCGGATTTACATCAGTCATGTGGGAAATAACTTCAGCTTCCGCCTGCACAAACAGGAAGCAGTCAATGTTCAGATCAGTTCGTCTGATTCTCATTTCCAGGTGACTCCCATGGCTGATCCAGCTTCATTTCAGGTCGTAGCTCATCATCTTTCTCCCGGAGTGAGTGAGAAATGGGTTCATCTGGATGTATATCCGGTAAACGAACCGGATGTCCGGATCGGACGTATCAGTCTGATCCAGCAGGCAAACCCGACAGAACTGACGGGAGCCTTGAGTTTTGATGAGAACTGGCGATGCGACTTCGACCGTTACATTGACGGCGAACTGGGAGTATTCAGGCCACAACCGGGTAAAGAGATTCGGGTGGAAACAGATGATATGCCCTGGTTGAAAGTCTATCCGGAAGAAGGAAACCGATACCGAGTTGTAGCCGGATGGAAACCGAATGATCCGGATGCTGATGGCCGTACGCAAGAAGGGAAAATCATTATCTGCAATGCCGACGGCAGTGAACCGGAAGAATTCTTCGTGACGCGCCAATACTGGGGATTACCGGTAGTCAACGTCAACGGAACCTGGTGGTGCAAATACAACTTGCGGGGAAATGTCAAACGCTTTGAAGACCAGATTCTGGTAGCCAACGACCCGGCAGCCGGAAGAGATCTGGGCGAGTATCTAACCAACTGTACCGATGACGAGTTCCTGCATATTCTGGGAGATCAGTATCAGGGTGGCAATCCGGATGGTTTACCGTTACGCCACGATGGTTCCAGCTTCTATTACGAAGGAATGAAAGCGAGTGCCGGCAATTTCGGAACCATTGATCCGACTGTAATGGCTCCCGATGGCTTTGAGATTCCTGATTATGATGATTACCGTTTCTTTACGGCCAGCCATAACTTCAATCTGGGCTATGGCTCCAATGCATTTAACAACAACTTGGGTCAGCGCCTTACATTTGATATTGTGGAACGTGATGCGACTTTCCTCGGAGCTTCGTACGGACCGGTCAATTTCTATGACTTCAACTACAATGATACCCATTTCGTTCTCTGTGGATTAGGGCATCAATATAGTGTAGATATCGGAAACATTGCCAAGATGTTTATTATATTTGGTACATACGGAAACAGTGGCTCAACCTGGCTGATTGAAGGTAGTGCACGAGCTACAGGAACCGGAAACTGGTATAAGTTTGCCGGACAAAACTCTACCAAAACGCGTACCCTACGCTGTGTAAAGACACCGGTTGAGTATATTATCGAATAAGCAATCCACTTCATCAGGAACAGGCACGGAAGAAAAAGAATCCGTGCCTGTTTTATTTGTCCTCAATTGTGTTCTTTTTGTAGTAACATTTTGCTTCGGATCAACAGATTTAAAGATCTTATGAACTTTTTACACAGTTCGCTTGTTATCATTTATATAGTAATCAAACGAAGTCCTTGACAGAAGGCAAATATCATGAAAATTCAGTTTGAGATCAAAGAGACGTTAGCCGGTATATTAGACCAGCTACTGCATTCCGACTTTTGGATCACCGAAGTGGAAGAAATTGATGACAAGAGAAAACGTATCAAGATCAGAGATTTTGCATATCCGCAAGAAGCGACAGCCGAAGTTTCTGAGAATGAGATTCTGCTAAAGACGGCATGGTCAAAATATACCTACCGTTTGTATGAAGTAAACCATGTATGCTGGTGCGAATATACAGGGGCTTATCGGGGATTATTGGAACAAAAGCTTCTCCCTATCATAACGCCGAAAGAGAATCTGCTCGATCAGCCTGTTCACAGCTCATTACTGGGCGACATGCACAAGCCTTTGCGCGAATATGCCATGGACAATCTGAAGCTGAAGAAGTTCCGTCAACAGACCTTCGGCGACATTGGCTTCTCGACCAACGATCATCCGAAACGGGTGTACGATGCGTTTATCAAGGAAGACTATATTCCTGAGTAGATGTTTCACTCCTTTTCAGGCAAACACTATGGACTCACAACCATCGCAACCGAACCAAGAAGATGTATCCGTGGTCCCGCTCCCCGTATCCTATCAAATGGATCAAGTAATAACTAAAATTCCTCCAACCGCTTCGCCCCATCTTTGGGTTGAGAAGTTGTTGGAGGAATTTTTATGGGGTTTCTGCTTCAAGCAGAATTAAGGCTCAAGAAGACGTAAAGCTTTCGTAGCATAATCGTAGGTAATGACGTAGATAGTGCCAGCAGCAATCTGATCTTTTGTGATTGCTTTTGAGTCAGTCTTTCGTTCATCATCATTATTTGTGACACTTAGTGTATAAGAGATATCTTGTTCTATGGTGAAATAAGCTGTTTCTCCATTATCAATAGATACACTACGATTACCATCACTGATAGTAAAAGAATATGTTTTAAACCAATTACTAAATCCTTCCGGCAAAGCTAAACGCACTCCTATATTAGTCATCGGAACTTCTACAGAAAGATAATTTACTTTACCTGCTTCAATTGTAAAAGATTTGTTATCTATATAATATACTGCGGCACCTTTATCATTCTCGGTCCATGAAGACTGGTCAAGGAAAGCTGCATTGTAAGCTTTTAAAGTATAATTTCCCGGTTCTAATTCTATTTTGGTAGGTACCTTACCAGGTTCATATGTTTCTCCCACTTGACTTGTTCCTGCTTCATCCCAGATTTCTACATACAAATCATCATCCACAGTACGGGTGGAAATGGATTCCGTATTTGCCACTTCAACAGTCATGTTCTCCAACGAAAGGAAACCTGTCTCTCCTACCGATGGTAAATCTTCTTGTTGGCAGGCAAATAATCCAACCAAACCTAAACAGATTGTATATAACCAAATTCGTTTCATATCTGTATGTTTATATTTTATCTTTAGTGTCATTACGTACAAAATATCAGGCTTTCAAGCTATTCAACAAGCTGACATGCTTCTTGTTCTAAACAATGTTAGGCTGAAAGCCTTATAGGGTATAGTCTTAGGGCTACGCCCTAAGACTATTTTTATATCTTCTTTAGCCCTGAAGGGGCGGAATTTTTTCCCCTATTCCGCCCTTTCAGGGCTTTTATTTTTCTATTTCTCTCTTCCCAAGGCGATGCCTTGGGCTTTATAATCTTAGGCTTTCAGCCTACTATTTATCATAAACGAGAGAGATGTCATCGATTGTCAGAATGCTACCAATGTATGTGTCCTCAAATCTCTCCTGATTATTATCTTTCCATAATGTATAATCTACAGTGTTGTATTGTAAAGCCGATCCAGTGTTAATTGTAGAACTGAATACCACATAAATATATTTACACTTGGCATACGGTTCAGATTCCTGATACTCCAATGGAATTGTTACTTCTGCATATTCTGACATTGCTTCAGAGGATTGATAAGTTTTAGAAATAATCTCAGTTTTATTCTCATCCAAAAGTTTTATCGTAGCCTTCCATGTATCAGAATTACAAGGAATATACTTATAATAGAAATGTAAACCTGAAGGACGAGAAGAAAATTCTTTACCTTCTTGGATTACATAATGATCTCCATCTGGTGATGCGGAAGTTCCTCCTTGAATGACTTCTATATCACCAATAAATAGTTCTCCAGATACTTTATTTAAATCCAATTCAGTATGACCAAAAAATCTTGTATTACCTCTACCCGCAGCTGTACTTCGTATTTCTGCAGCTAATCCACTTCGCCCTGGAACATAAGAAACAGCAGGAAAACAATTATAAGGCTGAGACCCCATATCTCCCCATGCGTTACTCTGGTAACGTGTCGTATAAGAATTATTAGTATTCCAAAATAAATCTTGTTCGGAAGCATAAGGTGTATATGTCACTATTGAGTGATATATATCCGTATAACTCCATTCCTCCATATTCCCATTAGGCAAAGTTCTGGGCTCTTCCAATTCAATATCTACTGTTTCAGAAGTAAAATCACGGAATTTTGCTCGAACTTTTAATGTTCGTTTATCTGGATGTGTATCAAATTTTTGACGACGATTATCGTTACAATCATTCCAAGTCTGTCCATTATCAGAACTGTATTGATACGTCATTTCCGCATCGTTAACGATATCTGCATCTCCTTCAGTAACACTAACCGGATTTGCGGTAAACTCTTTAGACCAAACATTTCTTTCATCTACTAATATTGTAAACACCGGTTTTTTCTTGATGGAAATTGTATAAGCTTTTAATTCTTCGGCGGTTAAAGATCTCCCATTAGCAGTAACAGAAGTTAATGTAATGATATTGTCTACAGATTTTACACTGTTGTCTTGATTCGCCGTAAGTTTTTTAGTAAACTCCGTGAAATCAAAAGTACTGGCCTCTGCATCTGCTAACTGAGGAATGACAATTCCTGCATTTTCAAAGGCTTGTTTTTGTTCTGGAGTCATAGCACTCAAATCGTAATCACCATTTAAGGTGCTATAGATTGGATCTCCAAAATTAACATTGAATTGTAATTGTTCTAAGCCTATAGCAGAGTTAATGTGTATTTTACTCACAGGTTCTTCTGTTTCGTAAAATATTAATTTTTGGTTTTCATCAAACCCTTCAGCCTCAACCTTCGGCTTCGGCAACCACTCCATAGGTATAGTCTCATTGATTGTCACTGTTTCTGCTTCTACTTTAGAAATGTCTAAAGATAGATCATCGTTGAATGTTAATGTGAGCGTATAATGATCTGCAGCTTCAAAAGTAGTAGGTAAATCCTCATGTTCCAATTTTGCAGAGACCGATTGACCATTCAGTTTTTCACCTTCGAAATAGAAGGATACTTCTTTGCCAACCTGAAAATAGGCACTATTAGCAGAGTTTGGTTTTAATTTAACACTATAGTTTTCAACTGCCACCTTAACCCAATAAGATTCATAAATCTTTGCCATCTCCGTAGCATCCGGGAATATAACAGAAGCCAAAGCATTTGCCACTTTACAAGCAAGCTGAACTGAGGTTGTCTTACCTTCTTCAACAACCACTCCAGTCTGCTCTCCTTTATAATATGGCTCATCCAACGCTACAAGCGAATTATCACCAAACATAGCTGTTACGGTATAAGTACCGGCAGATGCAGGAATAGTTCCTGATTTATAAGCCCCGTCATAAAGAGGATTATTCGTTGTCTCGTTAACAATCTTTAGCTTGAAATTTTCAGTCGCAGGTTCTCCTAATTCAGCCGGTGTACTCTTAGTTGTGACTTCAGTAGAAACATCGTCATTCAAAGAGATCAGGAAACCTCCCGTTTGCATATTATTCCATTGTTCTTCCTGACAGCCAACGAACAACAAACTTAGTAAACCAATATACAGGGAATGAATGTATTTCATTTGAGATAATCTTATAATAAGTTTTTGTCTGTATTTATTCATAAACCAATTCCATTTCATCCAACCAAAGTTTGCTACCTACGCCACCGATATAATAGTCGCCATACTTACTGGAAGAAGCAACTATAATAATATACTTCGGTGTACGATTTGTATAACGATATTCCAACGGAATTTCAATTTGCTTATAGGAAGAAGTTGACTGATTGGAAGTAAATTCACCATATGCGATGATATTGGCATCATCCGGATCAAACAACTGCCGATTACTCGGATTGTTTCTAATCTCATAAGGTTCAGACTTATCCGACAAAGCAATATAAATCTGGCACATATCAGGTTCTCCTTTTAAGCTTGCCAAATCACCCACATTGTCACCAATCATGTCAATCGTAGCCGGAGTATACTTATAATAAAGACGCAACGAAGTTGGGAAAGAACTGAACTCACGACCAAAATGTAGAAGACCATTCATTCCGTCAAGATCAAAATCTCCTGTAAATAAATTGCCTGCAGCTAATTTTAACCCTAAAGCGTTTACTGATTCTAAATAGGCAGCTTTTCCTGAAACACTTTCATCTACAGGCAAAGTAATATTTTTACCAATGAGCTTAGTTCCTTTATTTCCAGTACCCCAAAATGGAGAACTATCCGCTCCCCAAGGATTCCATTGGCTACCATCCTGTGACCAGTTTTCCAGACTTCCATTTTCCAAAGCAACGGCCGCTACCGTTGTAAATGTCTGTTCACTTCCGGCTGTTCCATCTACACTTACCCGATATTTATAAGTAGTCGATGCACTTAATCCGGAAAGCGTAGCGGTAAAAGAAGTTCCCGAGACTGAAATATCCGACGATGGTACACTATTCCAACTCGACTCGCTTTGCTTGGCATACTCAATTTCCGGAGTTTTACCACTTTGAATCGATCCTTTTAAAATAGCTTTGGTTGTCATCGGAAAAACATCAGCTGAACCACCTGATCCTCCTTCATCTGTTTGATAGACGAATACTTTCCATTCTTGCCAAACATCCTCACCATGACGGGCTGCATAGAAGGTTTGTGAAGTAGTAAAATCATGGACAGTCGTTGGGTCCGGTTTAACGCTTCCATATTCCCCTCCCAAATTTAATTTGTTAATTTGAATGTTACTTAAATCTTGATCTGAGCCAATATAGATAATTACTGTACGCGAATTTGCATCAAGCACATAATCATCAGTCATTCCAACAACATCTATTTCTCTTTCAACTATCTGATTCACCGTCACCTTCCAAATATAGTCCTGATAGGTTCGTAAGGTAAAGTTTACCGGAGAAGAGAAATCCATCCGGGTATTGGATGAAGTCGGAATGCTGTCTAAGGAAGCAAATCCAGTATTCGGAAACTTGGCATAATTCACACACGCCGCAGAATCCGGAATCAGTTCCGCATCAGCCGTTATCTTCAAACGGGTTATTTTCAATTTCGTGATATCGACAGAATCATTTACATAAAGCGTAGCTGTACGGGCAGTCTTATTGATCGTAGCAGCCGTAAATACATTCTCTTCCGCTCCACGTTGACCTTCTACCTCGATCGATTCAATCGAAGCTTCCTTAATAGGATATGGGATATCATTTTCAATGGCACATGATGCCAGTAAAGATAACCCTAGTATTCCATAGATAATTTTTCTTATCATATTCAACATCTATATCTTTAACACTTCAAATCAATTATATTCTTCTATTAGATAAATCATATACTCCTTTCAACCCCTCAGGCCTACGGCCAGCTCCCCTAAAACAGGGGAGCTTTTCTTTTGGGTAAATAAAGTCTAGCTTTATCCTCTTACCTTTATCTTCAACTCCATCACTATAAAACTTCCCCTGTTTTAGGGGAAGTGCCCGAAGGGCGATGGGGTTAATATGCTCAACACTCAAAACTGGTATCTTTTTCATGCTCAACTTTGATTTGTCTTATCCTATCCAAGATTAAATCTGGATCCTCAAAAACCAGTTTATTCTCAAAGTGGATTATCCTAATCCCATGTTCATTCCATAAATATGAAGTCCGCTGTCTGTCATAGACAAACCCGTCATCACTGAAATGAACCTGTCCATCCAATTCTATTCCCAAACGTAAAGCTGGCGAATAAAAATCCAACACATAAGGACCGACTCCAAATTGACGACGGAATTTTATGCCCTCAATTTGTCGACCTTTCAACATTTTCCACAAAACGACTTCCGCCGAAGTCATTCCTTTTCTTAAATCCTGCCGGAATATTTTCTGTTCCGGCAAGTTAAACCTTTGCTTTTTCATAGTTATAGTTTATCATTATGTAATTTAACCCCTCAGGCCTACGGCCAGCTCCCCTAAAACAGGGGAGCTTTTCTTTTTGGGTGGCTCAAAACCAAACTTTATACTTCATCCATTCACTTCAACACCACCAGCCCTAAAAACTTCCCCTGTCGTAGGGGAAGTGCCCCGAAGGGGCGATGGGGTTAAAAGACAATCAAATTCTTCATTACACCTTTTATATTATAAATAAAAGGTCATACCGATATTAATAGAAAACAAATTGATCTTGAAATTACCTGACGAAACACGCTGAGTGCCTTCTTCCACTCGGTTTGTTTCCTGATCAATCCATTTAAAGTTAAATCCCATCACACCAACTGAAACTTCTACTGCCGACCAGTCGGTAATAAAAGCTGCCAGACCGGGAGCAAAACCGATCTGCAAGTTTTGCACGGTTTGGAAAGAGCCATCATAATCCGCACCTGATCCGGTTGAATTCTTACCCCGGCCATAGCCATAAGTAATACGGGCTTCATTGAATAAGCCGAAAACTTTACTTCTGCCTATGGGCATATAGGTTCGTAAAAAACCGGAGGCTTCATATTTATGCTCCAGGTAATACAAGTCTTTAAATGACAATGTCAAATCACCCAAATCCATATCCAGATTACCCAAATCCAGATAATCCCGATTATATGCAAAACGAAAGCCGGCAGCTATATTATCGCGGAAGAAATAACCAACATACGGACTTACATTAAAATCATAGCCTTTCCCTTGTACATCTTTAATGACGAGGAAATTCAAGTTGCTTTCATCATGTTCGGAATAGGAAACTGTTCCTCCCGCCATCCATGTTCCTTTCGGAATGAATACACGAGATTGTACATCGCGGTCAATACGCTTTATTGCCCGATCACCACGTTGTGCCATCACGCTACCGATCATCACGATCCATAGCCCCATTATTATAACTAGCTTTCTATACATATAATCTATTTTCTAAATGTCACCTCCTTGTATTACTTCGTCCTCTAAAAGCGACCCATTTCTACAATTTGAGCTTGCAAAAGTACACAATTTCTCACAAACACTTTGTTAATAAAGAATGTATAATGCGGAACTTTCACCCCGCATTATACATACATTTTATTATTTCCAAATGGTTGGCTCACCGTCGTAGATTAACTCGAAATCGTCGAGATACATCACGCTTTTTGTACTTCCCGTAAAATAATCGCCATATTTACTTGCACTACATACAATAATAATATAATTAGGCTTAACGGTTAAGCTCTTATATTCTAATGGGATATTGAATTCTTTCCATTGACCATTTGTTGTACCACATTCTGATGCGGGCAATTCACCATAGGCGATAACACGTTCATCATTCTTATCAAATAATCCACTTGTCGGATTTGTATTGTCTATAGGATAGATTTCCGTTGTTAAAGCGATAAAAATAGAATTAATATCCGTATTCCCTATTTCAACAGTATTGGCAGGCTGATTACCTCCTTTGTAATCAATTGCCCCCGGAGTATAATGCAAATATCCTTTCAAAGCCGTTGGACGAGCTTCAAATGATTGTCCAAAATTGATTTTTGCGCCATCCATTCCAATAGTCTCAACATAATGACCTATATAAAGATTTCCTGCTGCAAATTTACCAATACCCAACACAGTCATACCAACCCAAGTGGATGCTAATTTGGCAGATTTTTTACCTTGGCCTTGTGTATAAACAATTGATTCATCACCTGTTGTTGGATTAGCTCCTATTGTTGATGCTCCCACATTACCTGAATCCCAAAATGAATACAAGTTCCCATTTGAATCAGAACCATTTTCTTGAGCATCCTCTTCAGTTATTGCATACCAAACTCCATTAGATTGACACCAATTATCAAATCCTCCATTATACAATTCTATAGCTGCTTCCGTCGTAAATTCACCGCCACTAACATTAAAGACTGGAGTTTCCAAACCATCTGTCAGGCGATATTCGTAGGTTGTTGCCGGATCCAAATCCGTCGCGGTAGCTGAATAAACATTTTCTGCGACCGTAGTTTTTGGAGTAATCCAAGCCTCCGTGTCTTTTTGGCGATACTGAATTTTAAGAGTCGAGAGATCGATGCCACTGGCACTTGTTACGTTCTCTGCCGTGAGATAAGCAAATTTTGCCCACGCATTAGCCGAAAGTGTTCCTTGATTGGTCGGCTTTTGAGAGACAGTAAACTCATAACTATATTCCTGCATAGAAGGATCTACTTGGACAGTGATATTTTCTGTACCTGTCTCTTGAAGCTTAATATTAAGGATATAATGATCACGCGCCTTAACCTCGGTAATCGCATGTGTTAAATCATGTTCCTTAATATCACCATTCATAATTGCAATCGCAACATTCAAGTCACCAACCGGGAAAAAGGCAACTTTGTTTTCCACATTTGCTGATGAGAAATCACGGGCTGTGACAGATTGTGTCTTACTTGTTACCTGAGCCGTAATAGTTTTCCCATTTAATTGACCAACTAATTGCGTATCAAAGTTGACTGTCACCTTGACATTCGCCAGGGTACAAGTAATATTAGCAGTCACAGTAGTACCCTTAGTCACTGATACTTTTGTTGAGCCATAATAGTAAGCACCGTTCTCACCAAAAGCAGAATTACCGTCGTAATCATTTGAATAAACCTCTACTGTATATTCGCCAGCAACTAACTCGATTTTTAAAGCATTTAATTCCTCTACGGAACCTGTTTCTGTCTTAATTTCTTTTCCGGTTGAGTCACTTATCTTTAAGGCAAGCAATTCCGGATTATAATCTTCAACCTTTGTCGTTACGCTGACATCTTGGCCGATTGCGAACGACAGGCAGCCTTTGTTACTCAACGCATCTTCGTCGACTTCGCAACTCCAAAAACATACTGAACAAAGAATAATTATTACGTTATATATTATTTGTTTCATAATGGTTATTAATTTTCTTCACTAATCGATACACTTAATGTTGTAGGTCCAACAGAAGTTCCTGACTTATCTGTAACTGTAATCTCAAAATCATATGTATCAGAACCTGTAGGTCCGTACATAGCCATCATAGAGAAGAACGTAGCTATATCTAATGTATATGTTGTTTCATTTGCCTCCGTTGGTGGATTCAATAAACTTTTAAGTGTGTCATTCAAGTCAGAAGAAAGAATATCCACTCCAGTTGTAAGCCCCATGACTCCTGCAGCAGCAGCAAAACCTCCTTTCGCATTAATCTTAACAAAAATACTTTGAAATCCTTTTGGAGCTGAAATTGTAACTTCTGCTTTTTCGGGAGCATCTATCACATTATATTTTGTTTCAAAACCGTCAGTTGCTTCCCAATCAGGATTTTGCTTAATTGTATAACTAATTCCAGACTCCAAGTAATCACTTGTTATCGTAGGATTTTCATTACCGTCTTCTCCATCACCATCACCTTCTTCACCTCCCGGTTCACCCGGCGTAGTAGGATCCTCTACCGAAACTTCTATATTATCTGTTTTGTCATCCGTATTCCATTCCAAATTAGCAGAGATTTCGATGCCTGTCACTCCTGAAGGATCAGCAGGATCTTTCTCTCCCGGTTTGATGGTAACAGTCAACGCATCAGCAGCTCCCCAATATTGAGAACCTGCAGAAGAGGATTTAATAATACTACGAGATTCTCTAATTTCCGTGTTGTTATCTTTCAAAACACCAGAGAACACAACCTTGATCGTGGTGACATTATCTGCTATCATCCAATAAAAAGGATCAGGCTGTTGTACATCTTCGTCTGCTGTAGTTTCAAGACGATCAAAAGCTTTGTTATGTTTTCCGTCACTTACACTGATCACCCAACTTTTAAAGGTTCTTTTCAGCTCCTCATCATAAGTCAATTGAATTTTCATATTCATCATCGTACAGACAACATTCACACCAGTCTCTTCATTTGCCTTCACACTGAAAACTTCTTCCTTGCCGTAATAGGGTGCTGTTGTACATTCTTCAGCATTCCCTGGCGTATGCGCATAAACCGTATAATCACCAACAGGTAATTCAACAGGCTCATCTTCGCCATCATACGTAAATGTGTTATAAGCTTCTTCTTCACCTTTCTTTTTGACTTCCACTATAAAGCCCGTAGCACTGACTATTGGTGTAGTTGAAGTCGCCTCATCCGCCTTAGTTACGGATTGTGAAGAAGCATCTACCGCCAAGCCTAAATTCAGGTAACCTACTTCAGATGACTCCTCAGTTTTGTTCAAAAGTTCATCTTTCATTTCGCAAGAAGTCAAACTCGCAAAGGCGAAGACTCCAGCTAATAATGTATATCTTAAATTCATGATTGTATACAAATTAATGTTATTCAATTAAATTAAAGCCAGTTATTTGGAATTTCAATCTCTACTGTTTCATCATTTGTATCTTTATTGATAGTAATCGAAATACCAACATTTCCTGTATTACTTTCAACGACCGGAGCAATATTAATTGTCTGAAAATCGAGTGGTTTCAGGTTATATTTCCTTGGATCTACAGAAGCTTGTCCCCCTGTTTTTTTATTTAAGGTAAAAGTTGCGACAACATCCTCTCCGTTTGCATTAACTTTTAAATAAAGCGGAGATGTATCCTCTTTTCCCCATAAAGCTTTATCACTACCTAAAGCCTGAGTTTGGAATGTCACATAATAATCCGAGAAATAATCCTTCATTTTTGCATCAAAGTTGACTTGGATTTTTGCTTGGACCGGTTTACATTCAA
>OHPI01000793.1_pt1 | contig 20095 bp, 16 predicted proteins | sample 1577651 | NCBI WGS metagenome assembly OHPI01 (sample SAMEA3879578, study PRJEB24766) | human gut metagenome | biome: human-associated habitat; feature: feces | place: USA | collected 1985/1987
ACTGCAATCTCTTCTTTCTTCTCTTCTGCCATAAGATTTCCTTCCTTGTCTTGCGGTCACAATTTGTGACCACAAAATCCATACAACCACTTTATGCAATGAAAATGATCTACTCATCAACTTCCACTTTCCTCATCTTGTCATAATACGCTTTATACCTGTAAATCGTTCTCTCACTGACATTATTCCTTCTTGCAATCTCTATCATAGTCATTCCACTTTCATAACCGGCAACAAAATCATTGTAGATTGCCATCCATTTTGCATTATGCTTCTGCCTTCCGCTTAATTTACGATTTTTATAATATTCCAGTTCTTCGCGCAGCTCGGCGTTTTCATTTTCTAATTCTTCAATTCTTTTTAATGCTTTCTCAAGTGTTATTACCTTCTCCACTTCTTTGTCCCTCCGTTCATGTCATTTTCGTTTTGTCTATATTATATATTGCTAATCAGTATTAGTCAATTTGATTTTGTCATACAGGAACACTTTACGCATACAGGAACACTTTTCATATTCATAATACTTCTTTCTCATTTCTGCTCCACTTTCCGTACATAATTTGTTTTGGCAGCCAATTTGAATTATCTGGAAATCTATATTGATGAATTTAACGATAAGGGAATTCAGATAGCAAATGCTTTTCTTGATGTAATGAGATGCAAATTAACAGAGCTTGGTGCCGATTCTACTGATACATTTGCAAATGTATTTGATAATTCTCACATTGAAACAGAGCAATATTCCATGAATATTCTATCAGAAGATTTGAAACCGATTGTCTCCGACCTGCGAAATATTCATATGAAAGATAGCAATACCGCCAGCGACATTGACTATCAAAGCATGGTCAAAAATATCATTGATAACTTTGCAACTCAAATACCTACTACCGCAGATGACGATACAGAGTCATCAAATGATGCTTATATAAATGGACTTTTGCTCCTTTTCTGCAAAAATCCGGAGATGAAAGTCACTCAGCCTTCTGTGGAAGAAAAGCAGACATTAAAAGAAATATTTTCCCGTTCCAAACCGGCAAAGGAGCATCGGAAGTTGAGACGGAGGAATCCAAAATTATAAACTAACTTCAAAAAAACAAGGCAGCTTATCCCACTTAGAGTAATCTGCCTTGTTTTCTATGCTCCTTAAATATATGCACATCTTATTTGCCATTATCTTAATGGACAATCTGATTTCTTCACTTTGTTTGCAAGTTTCAACAACCCATTATTTTTACAATAAATCTGTAAATCTCTTATGGTTTGTTTTGATGTAGGTCCAATAACAATAGAGTCGAATAAATCTTCAAAGTCTATTCTTTCTTTTTCACACAATTCTGCTAAATTCAAAATATATACCTGCCTAATAGTATTAAGTACTTTACATTGAAGATGCTTATCATTTTCATTAACAAAAAGTGGAGAAATTCTAATTTCTTGCTCCGACGAAAAACTTTCATGCTTATGAAACATTGCACATAGCAACAAATTATCAATCAAACCGTTTAAATTTGAAAAATCGTCCATCTTATCATATTGAATATAATCTCGTAACAGTTCTTTCGTTTTATGTTGCTTGGCACAATAACCATAATATTCTTCATTCATAATGATCTGATTGTAAAAAATAAGCTTAAATAACGTTTCTGTATTAAATACAATCGCTACGCCTTGACCGCCTTGTGCATATCTATCCCATTGTGCCGCATCATTACGTGCTTTTGAAACGCAAAAAATATATGGATATTCTTTTTGCATTCTATTTTTGATTTGTGAAAAAACTTCATTGGCTTTTCCCTTATTAGCTGAATCAATACATGCATATACTTCTTTTTCCAGATCGTTTATAAACCCTATTAATTCTTCTCGATCATTCATATGTTCTGCACTGCCAAACCAAATCTCTTTCTTGCCAATAATCCCACATAATGCATTTATATCTGTATAATGCCATAGTGTTTTTCCATACTTTTTTACAGCCCTTTTCACTCGTTCTTCCCTATAGTCATCTCTTCCCATAGAATTGTTTGCCTTGTAATTTACTACTTTTGTATCAAACAATGGATTGAGCTGTTCATCCTCATATCGATCTTGTAAATCCATTTCATGGTCGTACACATCAAGCATGATGGTCGGTTCAAGTGAAAGGTCTTTACCGACCTCTAGTTTATGATGCACGATGCGCTTCTTTGTTTCATTGTTCTTCATTGCAGTGTCCTTTCCGTCCGAGTGGAGGACGGTGGGACACAAAAAGAGCCGGTTGGTGAAGATGAACCACCGTCTCTGGTTTGCCGAAATAGGCGCACAAAAGCAACGGTGGGTGCATCTTCGCTTCAAACACAGCTGCGATTGCTGTGTTTGGAACTCTTATGCATCCCATCGTCCTTATAGCGCTATTCGGACTAAACGAGATTTGTTTTATTGATTACATTTGAAAGTTACCACATTTGCTTTTTTTGCCCGTTGTATAAAGTTCTACGGAAAAATGATGTAAAAAGGCTCTGTGGAATCTAATTACTCCGCAAAGCCCTATAAATTGGCATTAGACTGTTGAAGAAAGTTCTACAAAAAAATTTTAAGAATAAAAATAGACCGGATTTCTCCAGTCTACTTTTGTTCTTATCTATTATCATTATTTGATGGGTGGTTGATGTATCAAATGTTCATAATGAATCGCCACCAATTCCGCATAAGTATCAGAATAATCCTCTGCCCAATACAGATGCAGTATTTGGTCATATATGGTATTCTCTTCACCCTTAGCTCCCGGAAGCGTCAAGTCCAATGGTCTCTCCGCTAACTGCAACAATCTATTGCTTAACCTGAACGGAATATGAATTCCCAAGCAACAGGAAACGACATTCTCTTTTGTGAGATTCTTTCCTTTCTTCATATTGCTGACAGTCGTATTATCAAGTCCGGTTACCGACTTAAGCGTTCGAAACGATACATTACAAATCTTCTTATCCATCAACGTCGCAAGTGCTTCTCCGAATTCCATGCCATTTATCGCAGCAAGCATCTCTCGCGCAATCTCGTTCACAAGACCAAGGCTCAATTTCTCATCATCCGACAATACCGAAAGCTCATCATAATAATTGAAGGTCTTGCTTGCCATAGAACTCGGCAGGGTAATGTAGTGGAGCTCACCCGTCTCTTTATCCATTACAAACTGCAGGAAGCACTCTTCCTCATGTGCTTTGGCATACTCCGTAAAAAACAGTTTTCCCTTATCATCTCGTTCCAGATATTTCTTATCATAAACACAGAGCTTATTATCCACATATGCGAAACAATCGGTATCCACCATGCTGGCAAGGGCCTTGCTCTCCGAATACCATTCTTTGAGTTTTGCCTTTTTGACGGATGTTGTGATAGTTTTCCCTTCCATCACTTCATCTGTCAGCACAACTCCCACCAGCTTCGAATTGCTGTCGGTGTCCATAGATACCGTTTCGACTTTCGTCTTATGCTTCCTGTCAAATTCATTCTCAGGATATGGATCCTGCCCGCCCGAAAGAAGAAAATACCGCAGATAAGCATCCACTAACATTGCAAGCCTTGACTGGCGGAAATTCTGATGCTCCACAACAGTAAAAAATTCTGTTGCCTTACTATTATCCACGCTCTCCTTCAGTTCATCAAATTTACCATGTGCCTCTATGGTTTCCTTCGTGACTTTCTTTGCCAGCATTTCGCGCAAAAGCCTCTCATAGCATCCCAGTCTGCGAACCACCCGCTTGATTCTTGCGTTTTCAGCCCCCTTCATCAGGTCAGATATATACTCGCGGAAAGACTTACCCGGAATGATTCTTGCATTACCGGCTTGCACATCATGAAGGAAAACCTTTGCATACTTTTGTTCCTCTGCTGACAACATGGAAAACGACTTATGCAAATCAGTCAACGTCTTGTCCAGCGTTTCTTGATCATACTCGCCCTGAATCAGCTTGAGGAACTTTTCAAAACGAGTATTCATATACTCGGCATCAATCTTTGTCGTGTCATACTCCGTGATATGAATTTTTACATCATACGGAACATCCCCGCCGTGACCTCCGCCACCACCTCCTGCCATCTCCTTATATCTTGCTAACAGGATCAGATACGTCATTTCATCGAATAGCATCTCGATATCCGTTCCGTCTTCAGCAGAATACACTCGCTGTTTCCAGTTGAAGCCCTGTATCTTAGCTGCCTGAAGATAGGTGTCGAATTGATTGAACGCCTTGGCAAACTTTCGTTTCTCAGACTGTTCCTCTGGCAGCTTCTCAAAGTTGTTAATGGCACCAGCATCAAATATTTCCTTAATCTCTTCAAATGTCCTATTAAGATTACGCAAATTCCTTGGCAACTTGTCCACGAATAACCCTGTAGGGATATTGCCGGAATAGGCCTCTACCGCCGCTTCGATGTTTTTCTCCATCGTATTCGGCCTTCGATAGTATTTTATGATACCAAAAGGCTTCTCTGATTCGTTGAACAGTCGATTGGTTCTCGAAAATGCCTGGATTAAGTTTTCATACTCCATCACCTTATCCAGATAAATAGTATTTATCCACTTTGAGTCAAAACCGGTCAGCATCTGATTTACAACGATTAAAATATCAATTTGCTGATTCGGCTCCAATCTTTCATACGGTTTCTTATGTGCAAGTCTCAGGCTCACATCCTTCCTGAACTTGTCATACGTCGGTATTTTAAATGTCTGTCCCAATCGATCCCGATAATCTTCCAACATATCCACGATACCGTCTTCCTTATCCAAAGATCCGGTACCGCTTTCGTTATCGATAGTAGGATCAAACATTGCCGTTATCATAAGCTCAGGCATTTCTTTTTTCATAAGCCGCCAATATCGTACCGCTTCTGGAATACTGGATGTCGCAAATATCGCATGGAACTTTCCACCCCGACTGTATATAAGCCATTTCTTCTTAATATCCGAAATAACCCCCATGACGTACTCATCCGTCTGGTACTGCTCATTCGGGATGAAATCCTCTATGCCTTTTACCCACTTATCACCAACCTTCTTCCCATACATTTTCACCTGGGAGGAGTCCATCCATTTGTAGAAGACCTTCTTTTTCTTTTTATCCTTCATAACGTCTTCTACTGTATCGGCCTTAGCTTTTTCCAAGGCCACCCTCTGGCGGAGCTCATCATCGTCATATATCTTGACCATATAAGGATCAAAGCCAAGGACATTCTTATCTCGGATGCCATCCGCAAGTGTATATCTATGGATTTCGCTGCCGAATATGGTTGTGGTCGTGCTGTCTTTTTTGATATTGACGTCCTGAATCGGCGTACCAGTGAATCCAAAAATAATAGAATGTTTGAAGGTATCCTTTATCGTCGTTAACATGTCACCGAAAGTAGATCGGTGGCATTCGTCAATGATTATGACCAGCCTCTTAGATCTGATCTTTTTAAGATCTGCATCCTTTAATCCCTCCATATCCTCTGAAATATTGCTGAGTTTTTGGATGGATGTAACAATAAGCGTATTATCATGATCATCGCTTTTTAGCTTTGATATCAGAATATCTGTATTCTCCGTAGCTTGTACGCTCTCGGTTTCTGTTGCAAATGACCGGTACTCTTTGAGCGACTGGATACCCAGTTCTTTCCTGTCCACAAGGAATATAACTTTATCCGCATCATGGGAACTGGCAATCAACTGAGCAGATTTGAAACTTGTCATCGTCTTTCCGCTACCTGTTGTATGCCATACATGACCGCCCCGCTGTGTCTCCGGCGTATCCTCTTTCCAGTTTCTCTTCGTCACCCGATCAGCGATACCGATTGCAGCATAATACTGATAACTTCTCATAACCTTAAGCAGATTATCATCTGTATCAGCAATCGTATAAAATCCGATCAGCATATGTGCCATAGGAATATTCAGAAGTCCTGCCATAACCTTATCCCATTCATTGATTGGCACGTTGTCAAAGTCTGCCCAATGAAAAAAGAACGCCGGATTAAAAACACCATCCTCTCCAGGATTTGCGAAATATACAGCCTCTTCCGGCTCCATCGCAACAAATACCTGAATCAGAGAAAAAATACCCCGGAACACACCCTCATGCGAATACTTTATGATCTGGTTATACGCATCACTCACAGGAATATTGCTTCTCTTTAGTTCGATATGAATGACTGGCATACCGTTGATCAAGAGCATTAGATCCCCACGTCTATCATTCAATATCGGAGACTTTGTGTTGAAATGTGGCTGCTGTACAATCTGGTATCTACTTTCGCCGTAGGCAATTTCCTGACGGTCATATATCTTCAGACTGACTTCCTTTCCAAAGTGCAACTCATCATCCGGATTGTCTCTGATAATAGACACGCTCCGACCATTGATAAAGCTGTTCAGCTTCAACGGGGTACGCAAATTGATGATCTGCTCCATGATCTGCTGCATCTCGCCATCCGTCAACGGACATTCATTCAAGCAATTTCTCTGCCTATTATTGTTGAACAGAATATCCGCCCAGTTTTTAAGCAGATCCGCCTCCGATGGATGACGGATTACTTCCGGTTCCCAGCCACGCTCTATCAAGACGCCTATCACGGCTTCTTCAAAATCGCTCTCTTTATCAAAAATCACGTCCGACACCTCCTTCTACACAAACATTTTCTCCATGCACGCACTCTTTATATGATTTATCTTCTCCAGCTCTTCCTTCTCAATTTCGATAAGCCGATCCATCTGACGGAAATATTCACCGATTTGCTGCTGTTCCTCTATTGTCGGCGCAATATAAGCACTCATTTCCAGGAATGCCTTCGGCTTCAATGTCCTAAGCTTCTTGACCGTACCCTCCATACTCCGTGAAATTTCCTTGATAAAGCGCGGATGTCTTACGATACACTCCATAAAGGTTGAATCCTGATCAGTGCAAAAAATCTTGTATATCGGAGATACACATCCCTTGCCCAGAGCATTCCGATGAATCGCACCATATATTACATTCGCCGGATTATAGATAATATCATCATACTCCGTCTTCAGGTACTTTTTATTTTTCTTATCCAAAATCAGAAAATCTCGTTGATTTGTTTTTCTATCTTCCGGTCGTATTACACCTTCTTCAATAGTAAATGAAAGCTGTGGATATTCTTCCGAAATTGTATCTATACAATGACGTTCCCAGAATATTTCTGAAAAATGGCAGTGCCGCCATGGTTTTTTATAACCCATAAATCGCACAGAAGGCACATTCTCATTTCCTTGAGGAAACATTTTATCGAGCATAGCCTTCCTTAAGCTCAGTAATCTTTCGATTTCACGCTTATGATTAACAACAAGCCGATCTAAGTTTTCAAAAAAATCCCCTATTTCAGTCTGTTCATCTACGTTTGGGACAAGAATATTCTGAGCCAAGAACTCTAGAACAACAAGTTCGTTCATCATTGTTCCAGCCTTGGTTGAATTTATTAGGATTTTTCGCATTATTGGTTCATAGTGGATATAGTTTTTCCAGAACGAAACCGGTATAGGCGAAATTGGTCTTAAAGCAGTAAATCTTGGAGACATTATTCCAGTCCCTATATCATTTGCCACAAATCTCCCAAAACGAAATTCCTTGTTCGTATGCCCTTCAAATGCAATATCTCCTTCTCGCAAGACTTTGTAATTTGATAAGGATTTTTCTGAAGCCCCGTTTCCCTCATCCTTAAAAGACATAGAGGCAATAGAAATTGTCCTCTCAAATCCAATCAAATCAACATTTCTTTCGTTATTATTTTCATATAAAGAGCCAAGTTTTTTGTATTCCCAGTTTCCTGTAAAACCATCCAGCCTTATTTCTGGTATTTTTTTATCGTCACTCATTATAATTGCCCCCCTAAGATAGCATTGAATTCTTGGAGACCTTCTGCATCAGCTACCCTCTCTGCCTTAAGCATATTAACCATATCAATTAGACAACTCTTTGTACTAATCTTTTCAGTCTGCAGTTCATGAAAAGTAGTGGCATACTTCTTAGCTATATACTCCATTGACGAAATGACTTCAAAAACAATATTAGAAGAAAGCATTTTCAGATTACATACCAATGGTTCAATCCACTTTTGCTCCACAATTTGCAAAGCCTCTTTCTCAGAAAGGCCTTCGATAGTCTCTTTTGTCTTTATATGAAGTGCTTCCCTCTTCTGCTTCAAATCTTTTTTGGCGGCACTTTCTTCGTCAGATAAGCGCAGAGCAGATAATAACTTCCCCTCATACGAATCTTCTGGGAACTCATACTCCATCTTTAGTTGCTGTATTCGACTTGTTAATGACGGCTTCTTGCAAGATCCGTCCTTGTTCTTTTCGATTTTATCCCAGTCCGCATCCATACAGGTTTTAATAAATGCCAGTTGCTCTTTTTTCGGCATGGTCATATACTTGTTCAGAGCGTTAATCTCCTCGCTCTCCACGCCCTGCAATATTTCATCGCAGGTCGCTTTCAGTTCCTTGGAAACAAACGCATCATTACTATCATTTAAGAAGCTGCCCTGTTTTTCATCCTCATCAAGGGAATCAATAATCTCTGTATACTCCCCAGCAATCTCTGACAAGCGTTCTTCCAAAACCTGTATTGCTTCAACCTCATCTGGCATGAGCATTTCTTGTACAAGTTCAAATGGTAAGATATGCCCCTTCCATCCATCCTGTACTTCCGTCACTTCATCATCGTCATCATTTTTGTTGTTTTTCTTAATGACCATATTGGGATCTACTTGAGTAATAACCTCGAATCCTTCCGTCTGAAGCATCTCAATATCTGCAGATATGATCTCCCAGTATTCAGCAAAAACCTGATAAGCTGCATATCTGTCCGCTAACTTGATGGGATCTATTCTTCTAAAAATATCCTCTGTAATCTTCTCTTTTTCCTTATCTGCGACCACATCCAGCACACCATCTACTAGGTCTTCCTGAAGCGTCTCGTAAAAGCCATCGAATGCTTCGATAAATGCGACTCTGTATGCTTCAACTGACTCAAAGGAATCTATCGTGCCATTGATATCATCTGTTCTTGGCTGAAGGTATCCCTGAGAAGCCTCCTTAAACAGTGCTTCTCTAAGCCCCGGAAACGCATCCCAGTAATCATCAAATTCATCAACTTCACTTACGGGAATACCGCCAAGCATTGTCGCACGGATATCCCATTTTTCCGGGTCATCTGTGGAATCCACATATCTCGGAATGTTCAAATTATATTCATTCTCCCTGATTGTTTCCTTAGACACCAAAACCGAATACTTCTCTATAGCTGATCGGTTTTTAACTGCATCTACGATTTTCTTTATATCACAAGCTCTCAATTTGTTATTTTTTGTTGCCTTTATAAAACCCTTGGACGCATCAATGATAAGAACATCCGAAGTGGGTCTATTCTTCTTCAGAACCATAATGATTGTCGCAATATTTGTTCCGAAAAAGATATTCTCCGGCAAACCGATAATTGCATCAATACGGTTTTTCTCAATCAGGTTCTCGCGGATTTTTGCCTCTTCACCGCCGCGAAAAAGTACACCATGAGGAAGGACGATGGTCATGATACCGTCATCTTCAAGATGATATAGATCGTGGAGCAGGAAAGCGAAATCCGCCTTTGCTTTCGGTGCAACGCCAAAGTCCTTATACCTCGGATCAAACTCTTTGTCCTTAGGATCCCACTTCTGTGAATAAGGAGGATTGCTGACCACGGCATCCACCCTCACAAGCTCATAAGTAGTCTCTTTCTTGTTCTCTTCAAAGAAAGGCCAATCGTCCTCCAGTGTATCTCCGTTTCTCACATTGATATTGGCAGGCTTGATTCCTCTCATGACCAAATTCATCCTGGTCAGATTGAATGTATTTTCTTTCAGTTCCTGCGCGTAATAATCAATCTTTCCATCACCGCTAATATATTTTGCAGCCGATCTGCCGATGTTTATTAATAACGACCCGGAACCAGATGTAGGATCATATATTTTGATCTGCTTCCTATCTTTAAGGTGCTCTGCAACGATCTCGGACATCAGCACAGATACCTCATGCGGTGTATAGAACTCTCCCGCTTTCTTTCCAGCATTTGCTGCAAAATTGCTGATCAGATACTCATAGATGAAGCCAAGAACATCGTAATCCTGCTTGCCATCCATCGGGATCTTCTTGATAAGCTTCAGCAGCTTCTTCACCGCCTTTGTCTGCGAGCCGGAAGTCTCTCCCAGCTTCGACAATCCAGTCTGAAGAGTATTGAAGATTTTCTCAAATACCTTCTTGTAAACCTCATCGATATTTTGATCGAAGTCGGACAGTGCATCCCTGACATCCTTCACGTCAAAATCATTTCCCTTTGCCAACCATGTTGAGAACAGATTGTCATAGGCAATAAAATACCCAAGTGTCTCCCGCACGTGCTTCGCATACTTGACGTCCTTTTCGTCAACCTTCTTGATTTCATCTTCACTGAGTTTTTCCTTGTGGAACAAATCCAGCTCACGTTCCGACAAATATTTGTAGAAGATGAATCCAAGGATGAAATCCTTATACTCATTAGCCTCTATCTTTGACCGCATCTGATTAGCTGATTCCCAAATTGTTGATGCAAGTTGATGTTTATTCATTATGTTTTCCTCCTGTAGTGCCTATATTTTATAAGCATTATTTATCGGCCGCTCTACCACTACGTGCCCATTCCTCAAGTTCTGAATACTTAAATTTCCACGCTTTGCCAATCTTCATTCTTGGAATATCTTTGCCCTTACGAATCCAGTCTCGAATTGTGGCTGGCTTAACACCCAGGAATTCTGCTGCTTCTTTTGTACCTACCCAGTTTTCTTCTTTTACATTCACAGTCATAGTCTCCTCGCTCCTTTAAGGCATAATTGTCCATATTCAATTGTACCTTAGCTGTTGTCATTTTTCAATGGTTTATAATATTTTATATCTGTTTGCGTGGTTACATTTCAAAGCACAGTTTTCTTGTTTCATACCTTGATTTTCCAGTAGTTAGAGTCACTTTCACAGACTTCAAAAATGAATTCCAGCAGATGCTCCTCAAAGACCAGATCAAACTTTTTCTGCTCGGTAATCTTCCCACCTCCATCGTAATTCGCTGTCTAACCGTCTCATCATCAATTTCTTTTATTAAATCTTGTAATAATGCCACAGTTATTTACCTCGTTCTTTCGTTTATATTTATGTTTTTGCTTTTATATTGTAGCTTATACCGCATTTTTCATAAAAGGTGATAACTTCCTCTGCCCATTATAAAAATGTTTATTCTCCTTGTGAAGACTGTTGCAGAGAAGCCACCAGTCACTCTCGCATTGCAATTGCGTATTTATCAATCTTTTCTATCAGTAAATTGAATAATTTATCGCTATCTGTTACGAAAAGTATATCTTGAAAAAACAAATTCTTCAATCTTAGTAATTATCCCATCCATCCTTATCTTTAGATTAGATAAGATAGGTATAATTTTAATAAGTCTTAATACCCTCAGTATCATTACATTGTCCTTTAGACACTCCAATGTAGCCAAAAAAGACATCCCTTGACCCGTAATAATTACGGTTCAGGAATGTCATTTTTTCGCTACTTAGCAGTAAGAAAGACAAACGATACTACTTATACACAATCTATACAATTCCAAAATGCCTAAACGCCTGTATAATCGCATCTTCCCTCTCCGGTGTACATTGTGGCTGTCTCGCATTCTCTGATTTTGGCAGATTAAAGTTCTCTCCCACATCCAGTCCGCATTTCTTCTTAATCTATGCAATATACAGCGAAGAAACCTTAAGTCCAGTCTGTTCCAACACATAAGCCTTTATCTGATTATACGTTGCCTTTCCTTTGAACTCTGATAAATCTATATTCTCTTAAGAGAAGTCCACCTTCACTTTTCTACTGTCGACTAGTCTCCGTTCCACTTCGGTCCGCGCTGAGTAAAGGTCCACCGGACCTTTAGCGCCCTTGGAAAGTAAGACAACAAACCGTTTCAATGTGGCTTGTAAATGGAAAACAGTCATATGGTGTTGCCCGCTTCACTGCATATCCATGCTTTGTGAGATACTTTAAATCCCTCGCCAGTGTTTCCGGACCACATGACACATACACCACTCTCTCCGGTGCCAGCTTGACAACCGATGATAAAAATGCCTCGTCGCTGCCGGTTCTTGGAGGATCCATTATGACAACATCCGCTTTCTCACCATTTTGTGCCATCTCAACCATGAATTTTCCGGCATCGTCATTGTAGAAGCGGATATTTCTGATGTCGTTTCGCTTTGCATTGGTGACTGCATCACGGATTGCATCACGGTTTAGCTCGACCCCGATGACTTCACCTGCATTTTTCGCTGCTATGATGCCTATGGTTCCGGTGCCGCAGTATGCATCGATTATGCGCTCCTTGCCGGTGAGGTGTGCCTCGTGAATGGCTTTTTCGTATAAAAGTTCCGTCTGTACCGGATTCACCTGATAAAACGAGCTTGGTGAGATGCGGAAGGTACAGCCGCACAGCTTATCCTCTATGAAGCCCTTGCCATAAAGCGTGATGTTTCTGTCTCCGAGCACCATGCTTGTCTTTTTATCATTCACGTTGAGCACCACTGTCGTGATATTGGGATGCTTTTTCCTGAGTGCTTTTACGAAATTGTTCTTCGATGGAAGTATCGGCGATGCCAGGACAAGCACTACCATTATCTGACCTGTTGCATAACCCTTTCTTACAAGCACATGTCTGAGAAGCCCATAGCCGGTGTCCTCATCATAGGTCTTTATCCTGAATGAGCGGAGCATATCCTTTATGTCCCTTATTATCTCATCTGACTCCTGCTCCTCTATCATGCAGCTTTCGATATCCACCACATCATGTGTGTTTTTCCTGTAGGCTCCCGCCACAATCTGACCGCGCCTCGTACAGTCAAAAGCTGCATGAACCTTGTGACGATAATAGAGCGGATTTTTCATGCCGACAATCGGCTCCACAAAGCAAAAAGGCTTTAGCAGCTTTTTCATGTATGCCTGCTTGGTTTTTAACTGTTTCTCATATTCTACGCCCTGATAGTCGCAGCCTCCACATTTCTTCGCATACGGACATACGTTATCGCTTTTTGCCCGGCTGCTTTTCTCCTTTAGTCTCGGCTGTCCGTTGGCTTTTTTGTATTTCTTCTCATTACGCGTGGATTTTTCCCTGTAATTGCCTTGATTTCCCGCCATGTCTGCACTCCTTAAAATCAACTGTGCTGATTACTTGCCGTATGTATTATATAAATACACATGATTATCTATACAGTGCCATCCGCTTGAAGCGCCTGCTGTCACACATATATATGTCTTTCCGCTTGCTGCCTTCTCATAGCTGACCGCACAGTTACCGGACTGATTTACAAAGCCTGTCTTTGCACCGATCACCTCGCCACTTGTCATCCTGTCCTCTATACGGCGCAGGAACAGATTTGATATGTTCAGGTTCTCCGGATGCTGCGGTGTTGCAGCCGTGCTATATGTATGATTTGAAAGTACTGTTTTACAAATATCGTCCTGCATCGCTGCCTGCATGATGACCGCCATATCATAGGCTGTGCTGTAATTGTTCTCATCATATATGCCGACAGGGTTTGCAAAATGTGTGGTCTGGCCTATACCAAGCTCTGCTGCCTTCTGGTTCATCATATCGACAAATGCTTCCATGGAGCCTGCTGTATAAACCGCAAGCTGATATGCCGATTCTCCACCTGATGGCAGGATGGTTCCGTTAAACACATCGCGAAGAGGCACCTGCTCACCGTCTAAAAAGCCTGTTGTACTGCAATCATGCACATATGAATAATCTGTGGCTTCTCTTGTAATTGTAACAACCTCGTTGAGCTTGTTTTCTATCACAGCCTGCCTGTCTATTTTGGTGTTTTCATTCTCCGCTGCAGCAATTGCATTTTTCTCAGCCTGCTCTGCTGCTACAAGCACTGTCATAACCTTTGTCATGGAAGCCGGATACATTTTCTCATGTGCATTCTTTCCCGCAACAACTGTGCCGTCCTGCTCATCAATCACAACGGCATAAGAGCTCTCCAGCTCATCTCCGATTGCTGCTGTGCCCTCAGACTCCTTTGGTGCAAAGAGCTCCTTTGCTTCCTCTGTCTCACTTACCTGCTCAGTCACACCGGTCACATTTTCTGTGGCCATTCCTGTGTCTTTTGCCTTATTACTGTCTTTTTTTGCCTTATTAAAGCACGATATAACTATTATAATCGCTATAACGACTATCACAGCCACTATTCCTACAAGCTTAATCTGTGAAGCTCCTGTATTTCGTCTGCTGCGTCTGTAATTTTTTCTGCTATTATTTCTCATATCCAATCCCTGTCTCGTTGTAACTATTCATCCCACGTACATTCGCAAAACCGCACTATACTTGTGCTTTTTTGTTCTCAGTGATTCTGAATAATCACATTTCATTTTTATACTGTAACCTGTTTAGTATACTCCCTATCCGGAAGCTGTGCAATAATTATCGCAATAAACATGAGCACACATCCAAAAATTTCTCTGCCACCTAGCATCTGGCCCAGCAGAATCCATCCTGCAATCACAGAAACCACCGACTCAAGACTCATCGCCACCGATGCCACCGCCGGGTTTAAGCCCTTTTGTCCGACAATCTGCAGCGTATAGCCCACTCCGCTTGAGAAAATACCGGCATAGAGAATCGGAATCCATGCATCCCATGTGCAAAGCGACTGTGCCCACTGTGCTAAGCCGCCGGCAGACGGTCCCATATCAGTAAAAATCATCACTATACATGAGCCAAGTCCGGTGACAAAAAACTCAATGCATGAAAGTCTGACCGCATCTACCTGTGACACGAAATGGTCAATCACAAGTATCTGTATCGCAAAGCACAATGCCCCTGCCAACAGGAGCAAATCCGAGCCACTAAGTGAAAATGTCCCATTCATACACAGAAAATACATGCCTATCAGTGCAATAAATACACCTATCCATATTTTGACTCCGCATTTTCTTTTGAGGAAAATCCCAAGTATAGGCACCATGAGTATATATGTAGCTGTAAGAAATCCTGCCTTGCCGGATTCTGCGCCCATGCTGATTCCAAGCTGCTGCAGGTTGCTCGCAAAGAAAAGTGCTATTCCACAGCAGCTTCCGGCTATCCAAAGCTCTTTCTTTTGCTTTTTGCTTTCAGGTCTGTTTACCGTCAGCTCTTTCTTATCCAGTATTTTTATGACCGGCAGAAGGCAGAGCGCACCAATAAGGAAGCGGATGCCGTTGAATGAAAATGCTCCAACTGCGTCCCCTCCCTTTGACTGCGCTACAAAGGCTATTCCCCAGACTATATCTGCCAAAAACAAAATAAAGACATGTCTTGTCTTTGAGGCTGTATTCATTATAATAGTTCCTCCGTGTTATCAAAATCAGAGATATTATATCACCGACTGCCTTAAATTGCATACTTAAATATGCTGTTACATATCGTTTGTATATGAAATTATACAAAAAACAGGCAGCAAAGACCCTCTTTGGGTATTCGCCGCCTGTCTTTATATCTTATTGCGTAACACTATTATTTACGCTATTCTGCCAGCTTAAAATGCTTTATCTCTCCGTTTCCTGCCACATAGAAATCATTATCCTTGTAAATGCCTCTGTAGCCTTCTGTATTTTTATAGGTCAGTGCCTGCTGCTCCAAAAGACTAAAGCCGTTTTCACTGTCATACGAAAAAAGATAGTAGTCATTCGCAGTAAATCCTATCAGATTTTTATCCGGGTCAGCAAGAATAGCCTTGTAGTTGTATACAAACTCATTACTCCAGCTCTCAGAACTGTCGATAAGCTTCTGGTTCACCTCAACCGGCTTTGTCGGATCACTCACATCAAACATAGTAAGCTTTATCTTACTCTGTTGCGAATCACCATAGCCTATTCCAAGTACGTGCGTATCATCCCACATATGCAGATATTCAGAAAATCCACTCACCTCAAGCTCTCCCAAAAGCTTTGGTGCTGTCGGATTAGATATGTCTGCTACAAAAAGAGGATCCGTCTGCCTGTATGTGATGAAATATACGTATTTTCCAACAAAGCGGGCTGCGTATATACTCTCCCCGCGTGCAATCTCGTTTATCACACCGACCTCCTTCATATCCTTATCCAGCACATGAAGCGAATTGACAGGCTGACTGCCGGTATTTGAGGTTGGAAGCACATACAGATACCCTCCCTGCTCATTTATTGCAAATTTATCGTTAAGATAACCATTCACTGAAGTCGTCTCCCCGGTCTCCATCACTCCGTCCTCAAACGAAATTTTGCTGATTTTGGTAAGCTCACGGCTTGCACTCCAATCGGAATGATACAGATACATGGCATTGCTAGAAACGTACACCTCGCCGCTATTATTCATAATGCATTTTGCATCTATCGTCTTATCAGGTTTATCCACATCAAAGCTCGAAATAACTGTGCCTGAGTATGTATCCTCTCCTATATAGAAGCAGTCATAGCTTATCACTTTGCCATTTACCTGAGGCACCCATTTCTCCAGATTATCCTCCTGCAGCGCCACATTTTTATTCATATCGGAGGTCTTTATATATGTGTCTGAAAAAACATATACCGTATTGCCAATTTTGCGCGATGTATTGTAAAATCCATCCTGACGCGCTTTACCTATAAGCACCGGTTTCGTTGGGTCAGCTATATCATAGCTATAGCATATAGTCTCATCCTTATCGCCTGCGTGGTTTGATATAATAAGCATTTTTCCGTCACTGATATAAAGCTCCTCTACAGTATCTGACGGTACCTCAAAATCAGGACGAAACAGCGTCTCTTCCCCAGGCTTTCCATTTGAAATATCCGTAATGGATATCTGACCATCCTCGACCATGTAAATGTATTTTCCGTCCGTCTTTACCACATCACTCTCATCAACGCCCTCTGTCATCACGTTGGTGGTTGAATACTCTGTATTGGCTGCCGACTCCTGTTTATTTGTAGACGATGCATCAGACGTAATGCCTGTTGCATCCGCACTCTCCAACAGCTCTCCAAATGTGGTATCCCTTATGGAAGCCTCTGCTTTTTTTACCACATCATACAATTTCCCGTAATCAGAGGCCGCTTCATAATCCCCAAGCTTTGCGCCGCTCTTTATCCCTGCATAGACATTATTCTGCGCATTATTCTGTGAAATCACATTTGCAGTTTTTGTTTCCAGCTCATCTATACGGTTATTAAGCCGCACAACCTCCGTGCCTAAGACTGCAACAACAAGGACGGCTGCCACTGTGGCAAGCGCTTTTGCTGTCCGTGCAAATTTTTTGTGCTTTTTCCTGTTTTTGTCTTCTTTTCCGCCGTGATGGGTTTCATGATTTTTTATATAAATTTCATCACTGTACCCGGCCGATTCTCCGGTCGGCTGCGCTTCTTCAATTATTTGGTCATCGATGTAATTTAAACCATCAAATAAATCCTTTTTCGTCATAGATATACGCCCTCCTCATCCAGATATTTTTTAAGCTCTGCCCTTATCCTGAACAGTGTGGTCTTTACGCTGCTTTTGCTCCTGCCGCTCATATCTGCCAGCTCATCAATCGTCATGCCATACCAGTATCGTCTCACGAAAAGCACTCTCTTTTCCGTCTCCAGTCCGTTCAGAAAATCCGATAAACACCTTCCAATGTCCGACAGCTCGCCCTCGTATTTTGCATTGCTGTCTGCAAGGCACTCCTCAAGCTCATCAAGCATACAGTTCATGTTGGAATTTCTCTTTGAAGCGTTATTCCAGTCAATCCTGTCGCAGACGATATTGCGGCATACCCTGTAAAGCCAGGAAAGGAAACGCATAGGGCGCTCCGGCGGTATCTTGTTCCATGCTGCTATGTATGTGTCATTTACGCATTCCAGCGCATCCTCATGTGCTATCATCGTGTCTGCAAACCGGGTAAGCTTCGCTCCGTACATCTGCGAGGTCGCACTGACAGCCTGCTGGTTGCGATCAAAATACATATCAAGTATCTGTTCCTGTGTGTACATTTTCCACAAACCTCCCTTCTATCTATTATGTAGGATTTTGTTTGGTGGGGGTTACATCTCATCATAAATTCTTTAATTTTATTGTAACAGATTTTGCCTCACTTTTGCAAAGTTTACTTGACATTTCAAACCACATATACTATTCTAGTTTTGCAAAGTAAACTATGCAAAAGGTGATCATCATGAAAAACAAAATAAAAGAACTGCGCAAAGCAAACAAGCTGTCTCAAAGCGATCTTGCGGATATTATAGGTACCACACGACAAACGATCACGTCCATCGAAGTCGGTAAATACACAGCATCGCTCGGGCTGGCTTATAAAATTGCGCATCATTTTGGTCTGACTATCGAAGAAGTTTTTGATTTCAGCGATGTAGAGGACGAATAAACTTTTATAGCAAGGAGATTTAAAATGGATAAAAAGATTAATAAAATGAAAACCGAGATAAAACAACAGAATAATTTCTATATAGCAGTCACCGCTTTATGCCTGATTGCACTAGGAACGGATCTGTCTGGTATATTGACTTCTGCCTACAGCGATCCTCATGCGGCAAATTTCGTTAATGGATTTATATTAGGTTTGTTTATTGTAGTGGAAGTGTTTGTAATTATGAAGTTTGTAAAAAATCAGAAAGCTCTTAAAGATGAAGCTACTCTCAAGCGTCTCTACAACGAGTACCATGACGAACGTTCCCAGCAGATTAATGCAATGGCTGGTCAGAAAAGTCTCGAAGCAACTATCCTTGTTGCTGTTGCAGCCGGACTGATTGTATGCTATTTCAGTCTTGAAGCGTTCCTTGGTATGCTTGCAGTAGTATTTGTAGCCGGTGCTACACGAAAATTCTATAAAGTGTATTATAACAGAACTTATAGTGCAGAATGATTGATTTATTTAAAACGAATGTTAAAAGCGGCAATCTACGTATTAGTAGTTTGCCGCTTAATTTTTTAATTGTTCTTCTTTGCCATAACCAGTGCAACTACCGCAAGAACTGCATTTATCAGGCACCAGCCGCAAGATACCAGTCTGTGGCAGAGTTAAAAAATGCCGTATCGCAGTCATATTATCCTGCGCAGCACAATACTTCTGCTGCCGGTAATTCAAGTCCATATGCACACCATAACCATGATAATGCAAACAATGCAGCCAATGCCGATACTGCTTGATGTGGCAGTGATTTTTGCTCTATTTGTGATTATGTTCATTATAGAGTCTGTTGCATTCCCTATATATTGATTATTTTATAACCATTCAGTACAGAAATATGCGGTACCGCATATTTCGTAAGAAAACGTATATTATGTAGGAGCAAGCGCCCATCAGCGCAGCTGATTCTAATGTGCTTGCGGCTCGTAACTGTGAAGGTACTGAACAGTTACGAACAAATAATAATTATACAAGTATATAAGGAGGAACCAAGGTGGCACAGCAGAAGCAGGAACAGGATTTAAACCAGTTACTGAAGGTACGTCGCGATAAACTGGCAGATCTTCAGGCTAATGGAAAAGACCCATTTCAGATCACAAAGTTTAACCAGACTCATCACTCAATGGAAGTGAAGAGTCTTTATGAAGCACATGAGGCAGAACTTCTCAAAGATCGTGCAGAAGTAGATGTAACAGGTCTTGATGAAGAACAGGCAAAGGAAGCTGTTAAGAAAGATTACGAAGAGAGAAGAGAAATCATGGACGCAAGCCCGATCCACGTAGCGATCGCAGGCCGTATGATGTTCAAGAGAGTTATGGGAAAAGCTTCTTTCTGCAATATCCAGGACTTACAGGGAAACATTCAGGTATATGTTGCAAGAGACGCTATCGGAGCAGATTCTTATGCAGACTTTAAGAAATCTGATATCGGCGATATCTTCGGTCTGGAAGGTTTTGCATTCAGAACCAGAACCGGTGAGATTTCTATTCATGCAGAGAAAATGACTCTTTTATCAAAGAGCCTGCAGATCCTTCCGGAGAAATTCCACGGACTGACAGACACAGATATGCGTTATCGTCAGAGATATGTAGACCTTATCATGAATCAG
>OHPI01000802.1_pt1 | contig 19876 bp, 14 predicted proteins | sample 1577651 | NCBI WGS metagenome assembly OHPI01 (sample SAMEA3879578, study PRJEB24766) | human gut metagenome | biome: human-associated habitat; feature: feces | place: USA | collected 1985/1987
GGCACACGCCAGAAAAGAAAAAGCAAGATTTGGCGTGTGCGGAGCACCCCCCAACAGGGCACAAGTACACGCCAGAAAAGAAAAAGCAAGACTTGACGTGTGCGGAGCCATCACAACAGGGCACAAGTACACGCCAAAAAAGAAAAAGCAAGATTTGGCGTGTGCGGAGCACCCCCAACAAGGCACATGCACACGCCAGAAAAGAAAAAGCAAGATTTGGCGTGTGCGGAGCCATCACAGACGCCTTCCCCCAAATTACAAGATGAAATTTTCTGTAAATCAGTTAATCTGACACAAAATTATCTTCTTTACAAATAAGAAGAGGCATGATACACTTATATTGTGCCTTTTGTTCTGAATAAAAAATTATTTCATTTAATTTCCCGAAAAGTAATTGACAACCATAAAAATTTGTAGTAGTATAAAATAAAACAGAACAAATGTTCCGAAAAGTTATTTGCATAGATAGAAAATTGGAGGTTAATAATGGCAGAAAAAGATCAAAATAAATTAAAGGCGTTGGAAGCGGCAATTGCCCATATTGAGAAAGAATACGGAAAAGGCTCCGTTATGAAATTGGGAGATACGGCAGCGACGATGAATGTTGAGTCAATTCCATCCGGAGCACTGAGTTTGGATATTGCACTGGGGGTTGGTGGAGTACCTCGTGGACGTATTATCGAAGTGTATGGACCGGAATCCAGTGGTAAGACGACTGTTGCTCTGCATATGGTTGCAGAAGCTCAGAAACGTGGAGGAATTGCAGGATTCATTGATGCAGAGCATGCATTGGATCCGGTATATGCAAAAAATATCGGTGTAAATATTGATGAACTTTACATTTCCCAGCCGGACTGTGGAGAGCAGGCGTTGGAGATCCTTGAGACGATGGTACGTTCCGGTGCACTGGATATCGTTATTGTTGACTCTGTAGCGGCATTGGTTCCGAAAGCAGAGATTGATGGAGATATGGGAGACAGTCATGTTGGTGTGCAGGCACGTTTGATGAGTCAGGCACTTCGTAAATTGACTGGTGTTATTAATAAAACAAATTGCGTAGTTATCTTTATCAACCAGCTTCGTGAGAAAATTGGAGTTATGTTCGGAAATCCGGAGACTACGACCGGAGGACGTGCATTGAAATTCTATTCCTCCGTACGACTGGATGTTCGTCGTGTGGAAACCTTGAAGCAGGCAGGGGAGATGATTGGTAATCATGTTCGCGTAAAAGTGGTGAAGAATAAAGTAGCACCGCCTTTTAAAGAGGCAGAATTTGATATCATGTTTGGAAAAGGAATTTCCCGTGAAGGAGATGTTCTGGATCTGGCAGCTAAAGAAGATATTATCGTAAAGAGCGGAGCCTGGTATTCTTATAAAGGAGAGAAGATTGGTCAGGGCCGCGAAAATGCGAAAAAATATCTGGCAGACAATCCGGCGGTATTTGATGAAGTGGAACTTCTTGTCCGTAATAAATACTTAAATCCGGAGGCAGAAGAAGAGAAGGAGAAAGAAAAAACTCCGACCGCAAAGAAAACAACAAAGGAAAAGCAAGAATCTGACAAATAATCAGCGATTATTTGTCACAGAGATATAAAAATCGACGTTATGTCCACACAAATTGGACGTAACGTCGATTTCTATCATATGAAAAGCAGGAAAAGAATACCAGGAGGGAAAATGGAAGAAAAAAGAGATGGATATTCGTTTGCGGATGAAGAGGGGAAACGAGCGGCGAAAAAGGCGATGGAATGGATTGCCTATAAAGATCGAACAAAAAAAGAATTGGAAGATAAATTGTATCGTGCCGGTTTTTCGGAAAAAGCATCTAAGCAGGCGATGGATTATGTTATGTCATTCGGTTATATTGATGACCGAAGATATGTGGAAAATTATTTGATGTTTCAAACAGGAAAAAGAAGCAAAAAAGAAATTTATTTTAAATTACAGCAGAAAGGCATTTCCCAGGAGCTGATTGAAGAAATTGTGTTTAACCAAGGAGGGATTGATGAGCAGGAAGCGATTGAGTCCCTTACGTTGAAAAGGTTAAAAGGCCGAGAGTTTACGGAACTTGATCGAAAAGAGCGGGATAAAATATTTGCGTATTTAGGTCGAAAAGGATATGAAATTTCACAAATAAAGAAAGTATTTTCTAAACTTGACATTTGAGCATAAAAAGTGTAAAATTTAAGTGTTGTATTTATGTGCAATGATAATTAAATAAAGGAGGTGCTCTTGTGCCACAGTTGACGATCGGTTTTGTGGTTGGCTCAATCATCGTAATTCTTGCTGTAATTGCTATTTCCGCATTAATTGCATGGAAAAGTGCGATTTCTTACCGTATTAAAGTTGGTGAAGCAAAGGTTGGAAGTGCAGAGGAGAAAGCAAGAGAGATTATTGACGATGCTTTGAAGACAGCTGAGACCAAAAAACGAGAAGCTCTTTTGGAAGCCAAAGAGGAGAATCTTAAGGCAAAAAATGATCTTGAAAGAGAGACCAAAGAAAGAAGAGCGGAGATTCAGCGCTATGAAAAACGTGTGCTGGGTAAAGAGGAAACTTTGGACAAGAAATTAGAAGCACTCGAGAAAAGGGAATCTAAACTCACAGCAAAGGAAGCGGATTTCGAAAAAGAGAAACAAAAAGTCGAAGAGCTTCGTGAAAGCCATTTGCGTGAATTAGAAAAGATTTCCGGACTCACCTCCGAACAGGCGAAAGATTATTTATTGAGAACTGTAGAGGAAGATGTAAAACATGAGACTGCAGTTTTAGTAAAAGAGTTGGAACGTCAGGCAAAGGATGATGCAGATAAGAAAGCAAAAGAGTACATCATCAATGCAATTCAGAAATGTGCCGCTGATCATGTGTCAGAAGCTACGATTTCTGTAGTGCCATTGCCAAGTGATGAGATGAAGGGTAGAATTATCGGACGAGAAGGTAGAAATATTCGTACGTTAGAAAACCTGACAGGTATTGATCTTATCATTGATGACACACCGGAAGCTGTTATTTTATCCGGATTTGATCCAATTCGCCGAGAAATAGCCAGAATCGCTTTGGAAAAATTGATTGTGGATGGAAGAATTCATCCAGCCAGAATCGAAGAGATGGTAGAGAAGGCGCAGAAGGAAGTCGAGACGATGATTCGTGAAGAAGGAGAAGCAGCGGCGTTGGAAGTCGGTGTACATGGCATCCATCCGGAACTGATTCGCCTTTTAGGAAAAATGAGATTCCGTACAAGTTATGGTCAGAATGCATTGAAGCATTCAATCGAAGTAGCGCATCTTTCCGGATTGCTGGCCGGAGAGATGGGAGCAGATGTTCGTATGGCAAAACGTGCCGGACTGCTTCATGATATCGGTAAATCCGTTGACCATGATATGGAAGGTTCTCATATCCAACTTGGTGTGGAATTGTGCCGTAAGTACAAAGAATCCGCACTGGTCATCAATGCAGTAGAAGCTCACCATGGTGACGTAGAGCCGGAGAGCATGATTGCTTGCATCGTACAGGCAGCAGATGCGATATCGGCAGCACGTCCGGGAGCAAGAAGAGAGACATTAGAAACCTACACAAACAGATTGAAACAATTAGAGGATATCTCAAACAACTTCAAAGGTGTTGACAAATCTTTTGCCATTCAGGCAGGTAGAGAAGTTCGAGTGATCGTGGTTCCTGATCAGATTAATGATGATGAAATGGTATTGCTGGCTCGTGATATTTCAAAACAGATTGAAGCAGAACTTCAGTATCCGGGACAGATTAAAGTTAATGTGATCCGTGAATCCAGAGTTGTTGATTATGCAAAATAAGCAGATCATTTACTTTGTCTAAAAGTAAGGAAAGTATTGAAAGAAATTGTTTTCGATACTTTCCTTTTTTATAATACAACTATGCTATGAGTGCACTTTTACTAAGCACGATCGAAAGAGCATTTTGCTTAAAATATAATACATTTAATTTTCATTGTACTAGTTGATTTCTTTGGCAATATAGTTTAAACTACTAATACAGTGAAATTGAGAAAAGAGGGTTAATATGAGAAAAAAGAAGAAGTGGAACAAGATTATATATTGTACCGGTATTATTTTACTTGGTAGTAGTATGGCATTATCGCTTTTCGCTTGTGGCAAAAAAGATGATGAGACAGCTGTAGAACAAGCGGTAAGTCAGGAAGAAACACAGAATACAGAGGTGTTGGGGGAGCATTCTGGGCCGAAAGTAGTATCGGATACCATAAAGACCAAAAAATCAACATTGGATGCTTCTTATAAAAAAGACAAAGAGATTGAAGAAATGCTGGAGTATGGAAAAACTTCCTGGGAAAATCCGGAAGTTCTTTTGAATCCTTATGGAAATTCCCCACTTTCAGCTTATATTTTATTTGAGACGAAGGATGCCTGCAAAGTAACCATGACAGTAGTGGGGAAGACAAAAGAGACAGATATTACGGCAGAATTTGAAAAGACGAAGAAACATCGGATTCCGGTTGTGGGGTTATATCCGAATGCAAAAAATAAGGTTCATCTTTCCTGCGTGGATAAGAATGGAAAAAAGAAGACAAAAACAGTAATCATTCAGACAAAAGAGCTTCCGAAGGAATTAAAGGATGCTGTCAAAGTAGAGAAAAAAGGAAAGGCATCTGCGTGTGCACTGACTATTCTTTCCGGTCAAACGACAAAATATCCATTTGCTTACGACGAGGCGGGAGATATCCGCTGGTATATTACGATGACGACAGGTTCTTACGGCGTATTTCCGCTTGCGGACAAACGGCTGATCTATCAGACGGATGAGGCGGAGACACCGACGGAAGAGAAGCCGCATACGACTTCGATGTATGAAATGGATTACCTCGGACGGATCTATCGCCAGTATTATGTGAAAAACGGAATCCACCATGAAGTCATTGAAAAAGAACCGGGCGGCAATTTATTTGTATTGTCAAGCTCAATCGCCGGGCATACCGAGGATGTTGTCCTTGAGATTGACCGTAAGACCGGAGAGACGGTAAAAGAACTGGATATGAAAGAAATTTTTGATAAGACCTATCGAAATAAAGTGGATTGGGCGCATTTGAATACTGTCTCTTATAAAGAAGAAGACCATAGTGTCCTGCTTTCGCCGCGAAATCTGCATTCGGCAGTAAAAGTGGACTGGGATACGAAGAAGATAAAATGGATTCTTGCAAATCCGGAGATGTTCGAAGGAACCGAGCAGGAAGATCTGGTGTTGAAGCCACAGGGCGATATCAAATGGCATTTTCAGCAGCACAGCGTTTATGAGATCCCCTATGATCTGGATGGCAATCCGGATACAATTCATGTGATGCTATATGACAATCATTGGCAGACCAAGAGGAAAGTGGATTTTTGGGACGACGATCCAAATTCTTATGTATCGGTTTATACGATCAATGAAAAGAAAATGACAGTGCGCCAGGACAAACTGTTTAAAAGTGTGAAATCAATCATTACATCGAACTGTGAATATGACAAAGACAAAAACCGAATGTTTTCCTTTGGCGGATATTTACATCCGCTCATTGGGGGGCAGAAGGGGATGGTCTATGAATACGATTACAAAACCGGGGCGGTATTGAATCAATATTCAGCAAAAAAATATTTCTACCGTGGTTATGTGATGAACTTTAACTGGAAAGATCTCAGTACAGCGATGCCGGAAAAGAACGAGACCATTCTTGGTACGCTGCAGGCGCCAAAAGAAAAAAAGGAATCGGCGGCGCAGAAGGCAGTAAAGAAAAAAGTGAATGTATCATTTGAAATTTATCAGTCGATGCTTTATATGACGGCAAACGATCACACAGTGACAAAATTGGAATTTTCCGGAAAAGAAAAATGCTATCAGATGGATTACAGCAGTGCGGGAAAAGGAATGAAAGAAAAGAAAAATCAGCGTTATGCCATTGCCATTCCGCTTTCCGGCATGGAAAAAGATACTTATCATATATCTCTTTATTACGAAGGAAAATGGATTGATACAGAGCAGTCCGTTACTGTGAAGTAAGACGGAAAGGAAGAAAAGAAGCATGTGGAAATTGCTCACATATTTGAAAAATTATAAGAAAGAGTCGGTGCTTGGACCATTGTTCAAGTTATTGGAAGCCTCCTTTGAATTGTTTGTGCCGCTTGTTATGGCGTCAATCATTGATAAGGGAATTGCAAGACAGGATACCCCACATGTATTGTGGATGGGCGCTTTGCTTGTGCTTCTTGGTGTCGTGGGACTTGCATCATCACTTACGGCCCAGTATTTTGCGGCAAAAGCGGCAGTCGGATTTTCGACCGAGTTGAAATCAGCTTTGTTTAAACATATCGAATCGCTTTCGTATACAGAGATCGATACGCTTGGTACGACGAGCCTGATCACGAGGATGACAAGTGACATCAACCAGATCCAGTCCGGTGTCAATCTCGTGCTTCGATTGTTTTTGCGTTCTCCGTTTATCGTATTTGGTGCGATGATCATGGCCTTTACCATTGATGTAAAAGCGGCTCTTATCTTTGTCGTGGCAATTCCGCTTTTGTCAATCGTCATATTTGGCGTTATGCTTATCAGCATTCCTTTATATAAAAAAGTGCAGGCGAGTCTTGACCGCGTGCTTGGCATTACGCGAGAAAATCTTACCGGAGTCCGTGTGATTCGTGCCTTTAATAAAGAAGCAGAAGAAAAAGAACAATTTGAAGATGCCAATCTCGCATTGAATAAAATACAGATGTTTGTTGGAAGATTTTCAGCGCTGATGAATCCGCTCACGTATGTTATTATCAATGGTGCGATCATTGCACTCATCTGGCAGGGGGCGCTTCGTGTCGATGCAGGAATCCTGACACAGGGAGCCGTTGTCGCATTGGTAAATTATATGTCACAGATTTTGGTAGAACTTGTAAAACTTGCCAATCTGATCATAACCGTGACAAAAGCCATCGCATGTGGAAACCGCGTGCAGGATGTATTTGAAGTTAATGCAAGTATGAAAGATGGAGAAACTACTGCTGTAGAACAAAGTAAAGAAGAAGTAAAATTTGAGCATGTCGGTTTGTGTTATGCCGGTGCCGGTGAGGAATCCTTGACGGACATTTCCTTTACGGCAGAGAAGGGCCAGATGATCGGTGTGATCGGAGGAACCGGTTCCGGAAAGACCTCGCTTGTAAATTTGATTCCCAGATTTTACGACTGCACGAGCGGTGAGGTGAAAATCGCTGGAAAAAATATTGCGGATTATTCGCTTGATAAACTCCGTGAAAAGATTGCTGTCGTGCCACAAAAAGCGGTTTTGTTTTCCGGGTCGATCCGTTCCAATATGAAATGGGGCAAAGAGGACGCGACGGAAGACGAGATGTGGAAAGCGTTAGAAGTAGCGCAGGCAGAAGAATTTGTGAAAAAGAAAGAAAATGGTCTGGATGCCAAGGTAGAGCAGGGAGGCCGCAATTTCTCCGGTGGTCAGAGGCAGCGTCTGACGATTGCCAGAGCGCTTGTGAAAAAGCCGGAAATCCTGATTTTAGATGACAGCTCGTCAGCGTTGGATTATGCGACAGACGCGGCACTTCGTATGGGATTGCGAAAGAGTTTCCCAGAGACGACCATTTTCATCGTGTCGCAGAGGGCGGCATCGATCCTTCATGCAGACCAGATTCTGGTATTAGATGATGGCAAGATGGTAGGAAAGGGAACCCATGAAGAATTATTGAAGTCCTGTGAGGTATACCGGGAGATTTACGAATCACAATTTGGAAAGGGGGGACGCTAAATGAGCCAGAAAGAAACGATTAAAAAAGTACTTCGTTATATTAAGAAATATTCCTTTTTTGTAATCTGCTCATTGGTGCTTGCCGTGATCACGGTCGCACTTACACTGTATGTCCCAATCCTTACCGGTAATGCGGTCGATGTGATCGTAGGACCGGGGCAGGTAGATTTTGGAAAAGTTACGCAGATCCTTATGAAAATTGCCATTGCTATAGCGATTACAATGGTGGCGCAGTGGATTATGAACGTGTGCAACAATAAGATCACGTACAATGTCATCCGCGATATCCGAAGCGAAGCGTTTGAAAAACTGCAGGATCTTCCGCTGAAATATTTGGATGGACATTCTTATGGTGAGATCGTAAGCCGCGTGATCGCAGATGTAGATCAGTTTGCTGACGGACTTTTGATGGGATTCACCCAATTATTTACAGGTATTATCACCATCCTCGGAACGTTGCTTTTTATGCTGAGCGTCAATGTCAGCATTACCCTTGTCGTTGTCGTTATTACGCCGGTTTCGCTCTTTGTGGCAAGCTTTATCGCAAAGCGGACCTATGAAATGTTCAAATTGCAGTCCGAGACGCGTGGCGAACAGACGGCATTGATCGAAGAAACACTTGGCAACCAGAAAGTGGTAAAAGCCTTTGGTTATGAAAAAAGGGCGGAAGAACAGTTTGACGAGATCAATGAAAGACTCCGCAAATGTTCGCTAAAGGGAATCTTTTTCTCGTCTATTACCAATCCGGCGACGCGTTTTGTCAACAGTTTGGTTTACGCCGGAGTCGGCATCTCCGGAGCGATTTTTGCCATCCACGGAGGAATTACGGTAGGACAGTTATCCTGTTTCTTAAGTTACGCAAACCAGTATACCAAACCGTTCAATGAGATTTCCGGCGTCGTTACGGAATTGCAAAATGCGATTGCCTGCGCAGGACGAATTTTTGAATTGATTGAAGAAAAATCCCAGACAAAGGATGCTGAAGATGCGGTTGTCCTTGAACAGGCGACCGGAGAAGTCGATCTGGAAGATGTATATTTTTCCTACGAACCCGATCAGAAATTGATCGAAAAATTGAATTTGTCGGTAAAACCGGGACAGAGAATTGCTATTGTCGGACCGACCGGCTGTGGAAAGACGACACTCATCAATCTGCTGATGCGCTTTTATGACGTCAATTCAGGTACGATTCGTGTAAGTAAAAAGGATATTCAGGAAATTACCAGACACAGTCTGCGCGCCAATTACGGTATGGTTTTGCAGGAAACATGGCTTCGTCAGGGAACCATTCGTGAAAATATCTGCATGGGAAAACCGGATGCGACCGAAGAAGAAATGATCGCAGCGGCAAAGGCAAGCCATGTGCACAGCTTTATCAAACGTTTGAAAAACGGATACGATACGGTGATCGGAGAAGACGGTGGAAGTCTTTCCCAGGGACAGAAACAGCTTCTTTGTATCACGAGAGTCATGCTCTGCCTGCCACCGATGCTTATTTTGGATGAAGCAACGTCGTCCATCGATACGCGAACAGAAATTCATATTCAGCATGCATTTTCAAAAATGATGCAGGGACGCACCAGTTTCATCGTAGCCCACCGTTTATCGACGATTCAGGAAGCGGATGTGATCCTGGTTATGAGAGATGGTCATATTATTGAGCAGGGAAATCACGAACAACTCTTGCAACAAAACGGTTTCTATGCTACATTATATAATAGTCAGTTTGCAGGCTGATCCACTAAGAAAAGGAATGAGGAGAACATGGAGAATAAAAAACAACAAATAGAAAATATTAAACAGATGCAGAAAGAAAAAGATGTTGTAATCCTTGCGCATTATTATGTAGATGGTGCCGTGCAGGAAATTGCGGATTTTGTAGGAGATTCCTTTTTCTTAGCAAAAAAAGCAGTTTCAATCCCAAATCAGAATATATTATTCTGTGGTGTTTCCTTTATGGGAGAGAGTGCAAAGATACTGAATCCGGGAAAACGCGTTATCATGGCGGATGAGTACGCAGACTGTCCGATGGCACATATGGTAGATGTCCGCCGAATCGAAGAAGTCAGAGAGCAGTACGAAGATGTCGCCGTCGTGTGTTATGTAAATTCTACAGCTGAAATTAAAGCACACTCGGATGTGTGTGTAACTTCCTCCAATGCGCTGCGTGTCGTAAAAGCCCTGCCAAATAAACGTATTTTCTTTATCCCGGACAATAACCTCGGCCGTTATGTAGCGAGCAAGCTGCCGGAAAAAGAGTTTATTTTCCATGATGGATACTGTCATGTACATAAAAGCATTCATGCGGAAAATGTAAAAGAAGCGAAGGGACTTCATCCGGATGCGCTGGTACTGACCCATCCGGAGTGTACGTGGGATGTACTTGAACTTTCGGATTTCATCGGAAGCACTTCGGAAATCATTGATTATGCGACGGCAAGTGACCATGATAAATTCATCATTTGCACCGAAATGGGTGTGTTTTATGAATTGCAGCAGAAAAATCCACAGAAAAAATTCTACAATGTAGGCCATCGCCAGTTTTGTCCGAATATGAAAAAGATCACATTGGACAAAGTAGAGCAGGCGCTTACGAATATGGCACCGGAAATGTTTGTGGACGAAGAAGTAAGCAAAAAGGCGAGTGTAGCATTGGAACGAATGTTGGAACTGGCATAATTTGTAAAAACGCAAAAGATAGAGGAGCATGTCGCGCAATAGAAAAATTATTTGTGCGGCGGCTCTATTTTTATGCAACTTTTTAGAACTGTCCGACGTCTAACTTATGTAAAACGAAAAGAGAGGAGGGACAATATGCAATCGAAGAAAAAAAGACAGCTGGTCGAGGAAACCATTCTTTCTTCCTATGAATCCATGTACCGGATTGCCTTTACCTATGTAAAAAATCAGGAAGATGCACTGGATATCGTGCAGGACAGCGCATGCCGGGCAATGCAGTATGCGGATAGTGTGAAAAAGGAAGAGTATGTTGAAACCTGGCTGTTTCGGATTGTCATCAATTGTGCGATGGATTTCCTGAGCCGGCAAAAACGGGAAGTTTCCATGGATAATCCGGAATACTATATTCAAGGGGCTTCGTGGGATTCATATGAGGATATGGATCTGAAAAGGGCACTTGATAAATTGAATTCAAAAGAAAGGACGATTGTTCTTCTTCGATTTTTCGAGGATAAAAAATTGGAAGAGATTGCAGAAGTTCTCAGATTAAAGACGAATACGGTAAAATCCATATTGTATCGGAGTATTCAAAAATTGGAGATTGAAATGACGAAAGGAGAGAAATTATCATGAAAAAAAATGTATTGAGTAACATGAAAAAAGCTTATGATAATATTGAAATTCCGGAAGAATTGCAAGAACGCGTAAAACAGGGAATTAAGACAGGAAAACAAAAAGAAGGTAAAAATACAACTATTTGTATGAAGTGGAGTTTCCGTATTGGAAGTGTTATAGCGGCTGCCGTGCTGGCGTTTGGATTGCTGCTGCATTTTAATGAAAAAGCAGCCTATGCGTTAAGTAAAGTTCCGGTGCTGGGGAATATTGTAAAAATCGTGACATTCCGTAATTTTGAAGATAATACAGGTGAGATGAGTGCCAGTGTGCGGGTTCCCGAAGTAAAGGTAACCGGGAAAGACAAAAAAGCGGATGAAGATGCCAGCAAAAAATTAAATGCTCAGATTAAAAAATATACGGATAAGATTATAGATGAGTACTGGAAAGACGTAAAAGAAACGAAAGGGAAAGGACGCGAAAATGTGACGATAGATTATGAGGTTGTTACCAATACGAAACGTTTGTTTTCCCTTAAAATCAATTCGAGTGTTCAAATAAATACCTCAAGTGACGAGGCGAAAGTATACCATATAGATAAAAAAACAGGAAAATGTATTACCTTAGAAGATATTTTTAAAGACAATACAGATTATCGCGCGGTGTTGACAAAGGAAATTAAGAAACAGATGCGCAATAATATGAAAACGGACAAAGAGAAGGTATATTTCATTGACAAAAAGGGGATGAACTGGACGGGAGTTGGAAAAGAAGCTGATTTTTATATTAATAATAAAAAAGAACTTGTTATGTTATTTGATAAATATGAGGTGGCGCCTGGGTATATGGGGGCGTGTCAGTTTTGTATTCCACAAGAACGGATTCAGAATATAATAAAAAAGGAATATTTTGTAAAGTGAGGTATTAGAGTATGAAGATCAATAAAAAAGCTTTGATTGGTATGTGTGGAGGAATTTTGCTTGCAGATATTTTGTTTGTGGGCTGGGCTTTGAACTCGCTGCGTGCCAATGAGACAAATACGGTGTATGAGACAAAAAGCCCTGCTGTCCCGGTTGTTTCGGCGAAAGAGAAGAAGCCGGAGAAGAGAAAAAAGAAAACGGTTTCCTGGATTCGAAAAGACCTGGATCCAAAGAAACCGATGGTGGCATTGACGTTTGATGATGGACCCTATACGCCGGTCACTTCACGTATTTTAAAAACCGCCGGAAAATACGATGCGAAAGTTACTTTCTTTGTAGTTGGTGACCGCGTGTCCACCTATGCTAAAGTGATGAAGAAAGCATATCGTCAGGGACACCAGATTGCCAGTCATACCTATCATCATGTCAATTTGACAAAACTGGATTCTGCCGGAATGTTGAAAGAGTTAGATGAATCTAACACGGCGGTCAAACAAGTGATCGGACGGGAAATGTCGGCAATCCGCCCACCGGAAGGCGCAGTCAATGATCTGATGCGTAAGACGTTCAAGATTCCTATGATCTACTGGAGCATAGATACAGAGGATTGGCGCTCGCGGGACGCTTCCCAAATTCTCCAAAGGGCGAAAAAGATAAAAGACGGCGATATTGTTTTGATGCACGACCTATACCCTTCCACAGCAGACGCAGTTCAAACATTGATCCCGCGGTTAAAGAAAAAAGGATTTCAGCTGGTTACGGTGGATGAATTGTTTTATTATAAAAAGATAAAAGCAGAGGGCGGGAAAGTGTATTTTAGTGGGAGATAATGGTAGAAATTGCATTGCGGACGACGATACAATATGGTACAATAAAAGATAGAGATACTTGTAGATTTATGATGCAAACTAAAGGAGGAGATCAATGAAAATGTATAGTCGAACCGCAGGAAAAAAACTCATGGCGCTGATCCTATGTGCCGTTATGGTGATTACAATGCTGCCGCCAAATACCAAAGTATCCCAAGCGGCAGCGACGGTATCCAATCCACGGACAGAAAACGGAGTTTCTACGTGGGACTGCATCTATTTTGGCAATTATTACCAGAGCAACAGCAGTACCAAAGAGCCGATTAAGTGGCGTGTGTTGTCCGTCGAAGGAAACGAAGCGTTTGTGGTAGCGGACAAGGCGTTGGACTGCCAGCCATATAACAAAACATATGAGCATGTGACTTGGGAGACGTGTACCCTTCGTCAATGGTTAAACAGCACTTTTCTGGATGCTGCTTTTGATACAGAAGAAAAATCTGCGATCAAGACGACAACAGTCGTAAATGAAGATAATATTGATTACGGTACCGTGGGGGGAAATACTACTTTGGATAAAATCTTTCTTCTTTCACAGAATGAAGTGAAAAATCCAAAGTATGGATTTTTCAGCAATTATTATATAGAATCGGAAACAAGACAGTGCAAGGCTTCGGCATATGCGGTAGAGAACAATTGCTGGACTACCAGCAATGACAGCTATGCCGGAAACTGCTGGTGGTGGCTTCGCTCGCCGGGCTACAGTTCTGACAAGGCACGTGTCGACTACGATGGCTGGGGCGGCAGCTATGGTGGTAGTGTCAGTGATGATGATTACGGTGTGCGCCCTGCTTTGAATCTTAATCTATCCTCTTCTTCATGGAAGTACGCGGGGACAGTGAGTGCGAATGTAGGGAAAGGAAGTGGGGAGAATCCGACGGTGACGGGAACTCCGTCAGTGACAAAAAAGCCGGTCATAACACTTAAGCCGGACGCGGTATCGGATGACATGGCAGAAGGCACGAGTGGAAGTCTGGTTATCGGGGAAGACCAGTCCGGAGCTGCCGATTCTTCCAGTGGAGTTTCTCAGTTTTTTCCGGGATCGTGGTCGTTGAAATCAACGAGATATCCGGTGGAATTATCGAAAACGGTAAATGCGGATGGAACTTACTCGATAAAAGGGGCGATCGGGATTGGAAGAAGTGATCTCTTAAACAAAAAATCCGAATGGAACAAATACAAAGCGGCATGCGATAAATTAGATGAAACGTTCGATGAATATGAAACATTATATGCCTATAAAGATATGTTTGGCTTAGAAGAGAGCACAGTAATTCACTGCACAGGCTGGAAAGGAAATAAAAAGCCGCAGTTGTCCGTTATGGGATACGTGGAAAATACATACGATGCCTATGGAAGTTTGATAAAAGCCGAAGGACGGGTTGCCGGAGACATGGCATGGAAAGGCGGTGCCACATGGAATTTTGCGACACCGGTTGGACCGATGTATCTTAAATTTGAGGCAGGCGGAAAGATAAGTTTGTCTGTCGGACCGACTTGGGACAATGCGAACAAGATCATGTCGTTGGACGGTTCCTTAAAACTTACGCCATCCATTTCTCTGACAGGAGGTTACGGATTGGACGGAGTGGCTTCCTTAAGCGCGAAAGGTGCCTGTTCCCTGCCGATTGATCTGATTTCTAAACAGCAAAAAAAATGGGGCACCAAAGGAACTTTTAGAGCGGAGGCGTCTGTCAATTTGTTTGTATTGTTTGTGATCGACAAGACATGGACGCTGGCGACGTATCAGAAGACCTTATGGGATTCCTCGAAAAGTGGAAACAGTTTAAGTGACGATACAGCGAAAAATTCGGTTAAGACGAGATTGATGTCTACGGATTTTGCAAAGAAAACGACCAAATGGAGTGGCAAAGCAAAAGCATTAAACAGCACGAATGCCAAAACGCTGAAAGAGGGCGTTCTGAAATCTTCAATCCCGATCAGCGCGCAGATCGGCGACAAACAGGTATTAGTATGGCAGGACTACGATTCTTCCCGCAGCGTTGCCAATAGCTGCGTATTAAAGTATTCTGTGTTAGAGGACGGAAACTGGTCTGAGCCGAAAGCCGTTTACGATGATGGTTTTGGAGATTCGTATGTGGATTTAAAAGTCATAAATAACGAACTTTGCTTGGTATGGCAGAAGCAAAAGAAGGATATTTCTGTTTCTGATGTAGATACTGTCACACAACAGATGGGCGCAAGTTCAGAGATTTATTTTGCAAAATTTGATGACGCAACGGATACGTTTACCGACATCAAGCAGCTGACAACAAACGACGGCTGTGATATGCTTCCGCAGTTTGTGGAGCAATCGTCGGGAATCAAAATTGCGTACATAAGCAATGACGGCGATATCTATCAGTCGAGCGGCACAAATACGATAAAATGTCTGGATTACGAGACAAATGAAACGACAGAGCTTGTGTCTACAGACGATGCGATTGGAAAATATGAAACATTTGAAGTAAATGGAACGGTGGAAACGGTATATTGCACAGCAGATCAAACGGAAACCCATTCAATGAAAACCACCTATGCAGAGTATCAGTATTATCTGGATAAGTTTTCGGTGCGGAAGCGGATGTCTCAGTGGGTTCCTTGGAGTATTGCGATGGAAATATTCAGGCAATCGTAAATGGAATATTATACCGATACGATATAGCAAATGATGAACTTGTGATGGATATGGCTGGTGAACAGAACTTTGATAACAATGCGGTTTACGTTTCCAATGGCGCGAAAGCTGCGTATGTATGGAGTTCGTATGATGAGGAAACCGGTCAGGGAACGATAAAAGCCTCTATGAAAGGTTCCGACGGGCATTACACCAATCCGATCGATCTTTTTGATACATCCGGTAATATTGCAAGGGTGCTTGCCCCGATTTTGGATTCGGAGGGCAATTGGCGTATCGCTTCCAATGAAGAGAATCCACAGGATGAGATTCATGCACTGACATATTATGCCAAAGAAGAGAGTACGGCATCGGCTTTGTTAAGTGCAGGGGTCAATGAATTGGAATCCGATAACGGGGAAACCGGCATTGATTTTGTATATCAGAATAAAGGAGATTCGCCGGTTAAGACCATTCATGTCAAAGTGACAGCAGAAGATGGTACGGAGACAGCGAAAGACATCGAAGTGAATTTGCTGCCGGGAGAGACTCTTGCGGACACGGCATATGTGAATCTGACGGAGATTGAAAAAGGACAAAATATAACGATTAGCATATGGGCGGACGATGAAGTGCAGAAGTCCGATCATACCACATCCGAATATCTGGCATCCGCCAATCTTGCGGTAAATGCTACGGCATCCGAAAAAGATGGTGTGATTACGGTTTCGGCGTTTGTCGAGAACAAAGGAGCATCGGATGCAGCGGGAACAATAACGTTATACAAAGATGTAGAGGAAAGTGCTTCCCTTGCACAAGAAGATAATATTTCCTGTACTTCCGGCGATACCAAGAAGGCCGATCTTTCTGTACCAGCCGAAGATATCGTGTACGATGAGAACGATGCGGCATACCTGCCATTGGTTATAAAGACAGATGGCGGTGATTATGATGAGAGTGACAATACGGTTTACCTTGCATTATACAAAAATAAAACGGTGAATGTGGATACTACTCCGGTCAGAACAGAGGCAGTTACTGAAAATGACACGCCGGCAACTCCGACTTTGACACCGGCGCCGACGGCAAAACCAAACGTGACACCGACGGCAAAACCGGATTCTACATTACAGCAGACGCCAAACAGGAATGTCCAGCCGTCACAAATGCCGGCTGCAACCTTGAAACCGACAGCAGACAGCACAAAGACAGCCCTTAAAAAGGTAACAGCGTTTAAGGCAAAGGCTTTGAAAAAGGCACTGAAACTTACGTGGAAAAAAGCCGCAGGTGCTTCCGGTTATGAAATTCAATATTCGCTGAATAAGAATTTCAAAAAAGCAAAGAAGATTATCATTAAGAAAGCATCTGTGAAGACGAGAACGATAAAAGGTCTTAAGAAAAATAAGAAATACTATATCCGGATTCGTGCTACGATGAAAAAGGGCAAGAGAAAAATCAATGGCCCTTGGGTTAAAACAGTTAAGAAGACAAAAGCATAGAGTGCAGATTGATACGAACTATCCCTGTTGTCAGTGGGCGACAGGGATAGTTTTGCGTAAATTATGTGAAAAAATCACATTAAAATAGAGTATAATACTGTGAAATCTTAAAAAATCAAAAAATAGGATTGCAATATGTGAAAAAATCACATATAATAAAAATATATAAGGAGGTGCTGGTTATGCTGATTAGGTTTTCTGTTGAAAATTTCCTCTCATTTAATCAACGACAAGTTTTTTCTATGGCGGCGGGAAAACATACTAGACATAAAGAACAATTAGTTGTGGTAAATGGGAAAAGAGTATTAAAGGCCGGACTGGTTTATGGAGCAAATGCAGCAGGTAAAAGCAATTTGATTAAGGCAGTTAATTTTGGTAAAAATATTGCTCTTGGCGGGGTTAAAAGCAGCAGAACAAATAATAAATTTTTTCGGATTGATCCTGTTGCGATGAATCGACCGGGGGTTTTTCAATACGATTTTGTTAGTAATGGGCACATCTACTCATATGGTTTTGCAATTTCGTATACGGAAAATGTTTTTTTAGCAGAGTGGTTATATTTATGTGATAATAAAGAGGTGTGTATATTTGAAAGGAAAGCCGGAGAGAAAATATTTACAGATATCTGCTTTGCGAAAGAGGAAGATGAGCAGAGATTTAATATTTACTCCGACGATGTAAAAGATAGTACAAGTTTTTTGGCAGAAATATGTGGACATAAACTTAAAGAAACAAAGGACTTCACGCCCTTTTTTGATACGCTTGATTTTTTTGCTTCCATGATAGTGATATTTCCACAGACAAAGTATCGAAATTTGGAACAGCTGTTTAAAAGTGATACTAAGGACTCATTGGGGAAATTGTTGAATTATTTTGATACCGGCATTGAAGAAGTACGGACAGAGAAAAGACCGATTGAGGAAGTTCTTACTTTTTTGCCGGAAGATATAAAAAATGATATAATGAATGATATTCAAAAAGCATTTGATGAAGATTGTGAAAAAACGACATCATCGATAACAGTTACAATAGTTGGAAAAAGATTTAGCTTTAAAAAAACAAGCGATGGTAATATAGTTGGTTCGCAATTAATGATGAATCATGGTAACCCATTAGATTTATTTGAAATTCAGGATGAGTCCGATGGAACAAAGAGATTGTTTGATTTGATCCCGCTTTACCAGAAAGGGATGGAGAACGGCATAATCTTTATTGACGAACTGGATAGAAGTTTTCATACAAAACTTACTGTTGAATTTTTGCAAAAGTTTTTTGGAAAAACGGAAGGATATCCGACTCAGTTGATTGTAACACTGCATGATTCAAATGTTATGAATTTAAATATCTTTCGTCAGGATGAGATTTGGTTTATGGAAAGAAAAGAAGACCATAGTTCAGAACTATATTCTCTTAATAAATTTAAGGAAAGATTTGACCATTCCGTAGCGAAGGATTATCTGTTGGGGAGATATGGAGCAATTCCAATTTTTGGGATTGATGATGTGGATGAAGAAAAGGGGGAATAAGATGGAGAAATCATTTCGCTTAAGCTCAGATGGTATGTTTTCGAGACCGGAAGAGATATTTCCTGAAACGCCATTGCGAATCATTTTTTTGTCGGTAGAAGGAAATGTAACAGAACAGAATTATTTTGGCTGGCTTGAAAAATACAGGGAAAAACTTGGGATAAAAACCGGTGTTCATGTACATCCATTGAGAAGAGGAAAAAGAGATAATTTCAGTGCACCCGCTCAGGTGTTGGAATTGCTGGATGAATATATTGAAATAAGAGAATCCGACATTTTACCGGATCGGATGAGAAAAGTGATTCCAACAAAATATACAGATGCTTTTGTACAACAATACATGAAAGATCCGGATAGTGTTGATAAAGATAAAAAAGAACAGTTTGAGATGCTGTTAAAACAAGTGGGTATTGATCTTGAATATCAATTTTTTGTAAAAGAATATCAGGGGCAGGATGATTTGTTTGGGGTGGTAATCGACAGAGATTATAATACACATACGGTTATGCAGTTGAACGAGATTCGAAAGCAATGTATTGAAAAAGGCTATCATTTCTTTATTACGACACCTTGCTTTGAATTTTGGCTTTTACTGCATTTAGTGGATGTGAAAAAACAATATAAGGGTGATATGCAGAAATTTAGGGACAATGAGAAAAGAACAAACAAGCATACATTTACCAGTCTTCAAGTTTCTGAATATGCGGGACACTCAAAAAAAATCAGTGAAAAAATTTTTAGACAATATTATCTTAATCATATTGATTATGCAATTTCACAGGTTAAAAAATTTTTCTCTACAGATGTAGAGAAGTTGATAGGTACGGATGAAACCGAGGATTCCAAAAAGGGAAAATTGGGGTCAAATCTTCCGGAATTGTTTAAATTATTGCGGGAATTGTAATTTCTGATTATGAAAAAATTTTTCAGGGGCGTTTCAAAAAACAAGGCATCAATGGCTATTTCAGAAAAAATTCAGACAAGGGAAGAGGAGTATTGGTCTTTAAACAGCGCATTCCATTTATGAAACCAGTAATAATGGATCAGTTCATGAACACAAGTCTCCAGCATTTCTTCCGATAATTTCCTGTAATTTATGTAAATTTGATTGTTCTCAAAATCATAAGGGCAGACACAATTTTCGTCGCGATTTTCCTGCCACAGGCAATTCATTTTTTCGATTTTGCCGGCGATTGCTGCGGCATTATTATTTTACTCGTTTTGAACGATGGTTCGGACGGTGGTTTCTAATGCCGCATTGTTTTGAAACGCAGGTTCTGTTGGAATATGAAAATATTCGCAGATGTATTTTTTTACACGCATATGCTCTTCATTTAAGGTTAGCAGATTAAATATGCTGTTTATATCTTCCTCAATCGGAGCTTCGCAAAA
>OHPI01000806.1_pt1 | contig 19813 bp, 13 predicted proteins | sample 1577651 | NCBI WGS metagenome assembly OHPI01 (sample SAMEA3879578, study PRJEB24766) | human gut metagenome | biome: human-associated habitat; feature: feces | place: USA | collected 1985/1987
CTCGCATAACCGTCTGTAATAATATACAGAGACCAGGCGCTTTCAAGATGAAGTCATCCTCATTTCTTGCAGCAAAGATAGTTGTTTTTCCGAATGATCGCGCAAGGCGGCCCCTGAAGGGGCTTGGTTGCCTGTGAAAAAATCTTCCTCTTGCTGACGCAAGAGCGTATTTTTTCACGGCAAGCCTTGCAGCAATCATCGGAAAACGAACTGGGGAACGCACAAGAAATAAGAATGCCTACCCACGGGCAGGCCATGTATAACTCAATAAATGGAAGATTATGGAAGCGAACAATGTGGAAAAAAGATTCAATGACTGGTTTACGGTGTCTTATGACAGGTTAAGAAATCTCGTTGGCAGATACGGGGCACTGGATGAGGACAATTTTCATGACACTTATCTGTTTGTAAGAAAGCAGGTGCTGAATCAGGAAAGGGAAATAACGGATTATGAAGCATACTTTATCGGATGTTACAGGAAAGCGTTCATGGCCAAGTTCAGGCTGGAAAGCAAATATGCCTATCCGGATGAATATTTCTTTCTTCGATGTGGGGAAGATGAGGATTTCCTTTCTCCGGATGACCTGAACAGCTGTGAAAAACTGGTGAAGGACATTCTTAACTTTATCAGAAGAAAGTTCTCCTATCAAGAATACAGGATATTTACGTTGCGTTTTTATGAATCAGACTTTTCATTCAAGGCGTTGGGTGAATGTATGGGTATATCGGCAAGTGCCATTTCAGGAAAAGTAAACACGATCATGGATACAGTACGGTCAAACCGGGGATTCTCATGGAGAAGCCAGATGCTGGCAGTAGAAGGATTCATATCCTAATCAGTTAGTTTATTGTATCACCCTTAAAACAGAAACTTATGGCACTGATAGTATATAATAAGGAGAACTCACGTCCGCAGCAGGTGGTTTATCAGGGGAAGCGGACAATCAACATGGACAGCAAGGGAACGGTTTACCTGTCAAAAACAATGTCTATTGAACTGGGGATTCTCGGTGGAGGACGGGTTAATTTCGCACACGATGAGGATACGGGAGAATGGTATATCTGCCATACGACAGACAAGGACGGGTTCACTGTATGGAAAGATAAAAGGTGTGCCAGATTCTCTGCCGGATTCATCGTCAGAAGAATCATGCTTCAGGCAAAAGTGGAAAGGAAGACCGTACAGTTTATGATTGCCAAAGCTCCCATAGAGGTGGGAGGTACAGTATATTACAAGATTCTGCTTTCCAATCCGATTCTCAAATAGCAAGAAGAAGATGGCTCAGAAAGATCCATTATCAGATAATGGTGATGGATTTTTCCGGGATATGTTGTTTGGATTTTTGCATCATACTATTTGGAGCATTAGGATATTGTTTTGTCAGGGCATTATATTGGCATAATACTATGTCCTGACAATATTATAATATGGGGGTACTATGTTATTGCAATATTATGTTGTTAGGGTATTATGTTGTTGTGTTATCATGTTATTGCAATATTATGTTGTTAGGGTATTATGTTGCTATGTTACTATGTTATTGCAATATTATGTTATTAGGGCATTATGTTGTTGTGTTATTATGTTATCAGGGTATTACACTATTGCAATATCACAACAGAGCTTATTTTATATACATGCCGATTATCAATACATTACAATCTTTATTAAGCAGCGAATACAACTTCACTATAACAATCTACATACTATTATATGATACAGATTGATATGTAATATCTGTAAATCAGGATGCCATAGTACAATATAGCATAAAACTTTCAATATTGAATATTTAAATTTCGGCAAATAACTAAATATCAGGTACTCCATTCACACGATATTCAACTCTGCATACAGGTTTGTCACAAACAAACTGATATTTACATTTTTCATCAGGTAAATATGACTCTATTTTATAGCTATAAATGGGCATGGAGCCACAATCCACTTTAAGTGGATTTTCTGTTCAAACGAACAGAGCAAGTTGTGTTTTTGTCCGACAGAAAGTATTCTGCCATACAAAAACCAACTTGCCCTCTCTAACGGTCGGGGGATTTTCCTCCAAAGTCGGATATATAATAATTGTTTCTATAGATACTATGAGCCACTAGATGTACAAAAGGTTTAGAAAGGATAACCTCAAACCTTTTAGTGAATGGAGCATTAAAAGATACTGTTGTCATTTGAAATGTCTAAGAAGGAATCGGTAAGCACAGAATGAGTAAAGTATCAGGTGAATGCAAAGGTGGGAGTATAAGCTACTTTGGTATAGCCAATACAAGAATCAATAAAATTACAATGAACGACTACAAAATAAAATTTATACTTTACATTAAACCTATCTATAGCTGCTAATTTTACTTTTTTCGATATTGATTGAAAAAATACGATTTACATTCAATAATGTTTTTATCTGAAAAAAGTTAACATCTTGTGCTACCATAGCTGGACCAAGAATAATAGACTTTAATTGAAATGGAAATGAATTAGCACCATTTCCAAACAAATCTTTCTCTACATAAGGAGTCATAACATTATTATCATTATTTATATACCAGCCGGCAGGTTTATCGCTCTCCAAATAATAACGATATTCATCCTCATTTACGTAATCTTTATGTTTAATAAAATGCTGATTACTAAGCATTTTATTAAAACAGAAATTTATATTTTTCTCTTTAAGAGCTGTCATAAGTTTATTAATTTTTAATATCAGCTCATCTCCTTCAGCAACATATTTAATTTTTCTCAAGGAACCATCTTGGGGAGACTTAGGTGCGAAAACCAGACAAACTCCTCTAGCATTATCACCATATAATCTCCACATATTCAAATCATCCTTTTTTCCAGAGAAAGAAGTAATAAATTTTCTATTTGCTAATATATATTCATCTCCTTCTTTTTCTATTGACTCTCTAAAATTTTTAATCATTTCTATCATGAAATTAGTTTCCGTTTTATCATTCATTCCTACAATAGAATTGATTCTAATCTTACCAGATGTAAGAGTAGCTAATAGAGTTTGAAGAGAAGTATATTTCACAACTTCCTGTTCTTTATCAATTTCGTTTTTAACCAAGAAATAATCAATTATTTTTATCTCTTTATTTTGCCTCAAGAAATAACAATCTTTACCCCAATCATAACATACATCGTCAGGCAAAATATTTATATCAAAAATTGAATTTATGGTCTCAACAATTGTCTGCTGTACTTCTTCTTTTTTAGCTGGTGCAGCAAAAAGAATAGATAATAAATTATCTCTTAAAGCATTCTTAATTGTTTTATTCAACCTATGGTTATATAATTCAATTTCACAATCATGTCTTACAATTATTTCCCAAATAGGCATATCATATTGAGTTGGAACGAAAGATATAACTGTACCACCGACAAAAGCTTCTAACGAAATATATAATCTATTGTTAAGATATAAGTCCGTAGTTATAACACCTTTATATTCAATGGTGGTATGATACTTAATATCATAATCCTTCAAATCTTTAAGAAAGTCTATAATGCTATCAAGCGTATTATTATAAGCCATTAACTGAGATTCCACACTTCTTTTAGTCCACATTGCACGAGATGATTCCAAACATATATCCAAAAGGCGTATTCCATCGATATTTTCAATAACATTTCGAGCTAAATAGCATGAAATTCGCTTTTCAAGTTCCACATTTGATATTAACTGATCATCATCTAACTTTCCATGTACAATACTTGATGAAATACTTGTACACTCTGTCAACTCCTCAGTTAGTTCCGAAAAGCCACTTTCTCTTAATACCCTTACACTTACAGGTAAACCCGTCCTCTGCAATAGAGCACTTAACTTAAACATTTTGTCATACTCTGGCAACACAAATCTTTCTTCAATAACTTGCTTATAATCATCGGAAGCTCTATACAAAAACAAATCATCAATCATAATTATTTTTTTGCTATATTAATTATTTACCAGATTTTTATGTTTTTATTATGGACCATACATTTACAACATCATCTTCTGAATAATCATTTGTGTATTGGCATAAAAAGGTACATCAGTCTTACCCAGAACCGTAGTCGGCAACGTAGAAAGTTCTGCAAGATTATCCATAGGCACAAGTACCGTCTTTGCTCCGTTTTCCGACAAGATTGAAACCTTGTCACTGAAATTGACAGCACGTTCGATAGCACCACCGATAGATATATTACCGATAATTCCTAAAGCAGGCTTCAAGTTCTTGCTGAATACCGATGAAATGATAGCAGCAAAGACAGCTCCACCAATTCCACTCTGTACTGTAGAACCTAATAAGGCTGTTACCTGAACCGTCACATCCATGTTGGCAAACGAACGTTGTTGAGAAAGTAACATCTTCTCATTCGCCCTCATATAGTTATATGTATTCTTAATATCCTCCTTTACGGTAGCAGAATTCGTTCCGCTGATGTTCAACTTTCCATTACCTGCCATTGTGATTACCTCTATCTTTACCAAGGCAACCTTATCTCCATCCGAAGTAGCAGAATAACATGTTCCTGGAGGTAAAGGAGAGTCACCGATCAATCCACTACCTCTTTCTTCCGGCACTGGAACAAAAGTCTCTTCCTGTGTTTCCTTATCTATATAAGAGAAATTGGTATCCCAGAACTCCATCCCGCCAATACGTTTCAACTGCTCTTTTACCCTTCTACGCATTTCTATCGCCCATTCCAGATAAACACGTACATCTTCCTTGGTGTACTTTCCATCCGGATGCAACAGTTTGATAAGTCCCGAAACAGTTTTACGAACCGGTTTCGTATCACGCTGACGCATTTGTGAGCCTAACGTGAAATACTCATCTATAGCATTAGTATAATTGTCTTTTCTCAAAGCATGAAGCATTTCACTGAAGAAATCCGTACTGAAACCAAAATGATTAGTGAAATTGGCAGGTGCAAACTTCATTATTTCCCATCCCGGCAAGAAAAAACCAATACGGTCAAGAAATGCCGTATCATCCGATATTTTGTCAGAGAAAGGACTGAATAAATGACTGGTCTGTAATACCGTTTCTACTGGCTGATTGATGTTACCATTCAGGATAATAGAAGCATTGGCCGATTTCTCACCTGATTTTCCGGCCCTTGAGAAAGATCCCGATTCCATATAGTCCTTCATCAATGGCACTACTTCACGGTCTTTAAACAACTCATCTGTAGATTCATCGAAACATACGGCATCCCATTTACCCATTGCTCCGATCTGACCATTGGAATTATTCACAAAAAGAGAGGCAGCCGTACCTTGTCCTCCAGAAACCAGCATAGAGTATGGTGACAACTCCTTGAACACGTATGATTTACCGGAACTTCTCGGACCAAGTTCAGCCATATTAAAGTTAGCTTCCACCATAGGAATGAAACGTGAAAGAAGGAGCATCTTCATTCGCTGTGTCATACCTTCCGACTCCGGTTCATAACCACCGCTACGTAACAACACATTCAACCATTCTTCATTGGTAAAATTCTTTCTGTTGTTGCTTATTCTGGACATATCAAAGCTCGATAACTGAATAGGGCGAACTTTGGATACTACGAACGGATACAGCTTACTGCCAATTGCCATAGTAGAATCATACGTTATATCCACGATAGCCCATATTCCACCCATCATCATCTTTTCATGTTCCGTCACAATCCTGTCATCAATATTTGCATCTCGAATATTCAGGTTAGAAAGTTCTGCCCAATATTTATCCTTAGAAGCATCCAGACGGACAGAAATCTTATCTATCACTTTGTAAGTACCTTCTTCCCTTATCTTTGCCTGTATCAGATTAGCCTCATCCGGATTGACATAATGTTTGCGGAGTACATTTTTCACATTCTCAACTCCTTCCTTGATTTTCTGTTCATCATCCGTACTGCATGAATTTGCAAGCAAATATTCCAACACAAAAACCGGCACATTCGCACCACCTTTTACAGAACGAACCACGTCTTTCCGAACTACATATCCCTGAAACTGATCCAGTAATTTTTTATCTAATTCCAACATAATACCATCTTTTAAAATAAGTCATCCAAGTCTCGTGACGCTGATTTTTTCACTTCACAGAAATCCACTTGCTGCTGTGTCTGAATATCTACAACCACTACTTTCACATTTCCTGTTGCTACCAATGCAAATTCAGCTTCCTGCACAGATGAAGGAGTCATTCTATATACCGAAGACGTACTCAACAAAGTTCCATTTCCATAAATCTGAATAACCACTTTTCTCTCTGCCTTAAACAAAGTATTCTCTACACTTTCAGCCTTCAGCTTAACTATAAAATAAGTTCCTGTAACATTCTGCAAAGCTGATTTGTTTACGATGGAAACTCCTAAAAACTCCTGATTTTCATTTGCAAACTCATAAGCCGGAATAATACATTCCTGAGGAGTAAATCCACCATGTGCGTAACCATAAGCACCTTTTGAAACGAACGGTTTGTCCGACTTAGCATAATACTGATATTGACTATCCTTATACTTCTGGCTCCGAACAATTATATTTTCATCCTCCAAAGTATCATTTGCCAGACAGAACCTTTCCTCCGATTTGATTATATCACCATCTGGAACCGGAATTTTATCCGCTTCATCCAATATACCGGTTATCACAAATCCATGATCGGCTGTAAGATACACTTTACCATAACCCATACTAAAGAGTTCATTTATTTTTTCCGAGACAAAAGCCTCGTATGCATTTATATCTTTCAATCCAGCCAGCTGTTTCTTTTCGCCAACCTGGTCTATATCACCAAACATCAATACTAACTTATTTGCCGTCACTCCGCTGTTGAGCTTTTCCAGTTGGATAATCTCTACATCGGATATTACAGTCTTTAGATTAGTATATCTTGTATGAGCCACATCTTCTACTTCCGCACAACCGAAAAGCGAACTCATGCCATTCTCCGTTACAGATGGTAATTCAGCAAAAGCCACATCCTTATTTCCCTTAACCTTAATCTTATCAGCTATGGATTCTGCTATTTCTAGTCTCAACCCGTCACAAACTATTACCGCTATCCGTCCGTTTCCGGAAAGTTTATCAGCTATAAATTTTCTTTGAGTTGGTTTATATCCATCTATAAGCCCAAACCAACGGTCAAGCAATTCTTTATTATATTGTTCGTATCTGTATTGATAAGGACGCAATAGTTTTTCTTCCTGGAGCCATGCCACATACAGATGTCTTATGGCTGAATCCAAAGGAACAAAGTGCGATTGATAATAAGTTGCCAGTTGAGAAACGGTATTGATTTCATAAAGCTTCTCATTCTTGAAGTCAAGCAATACCTTTACATCCTTCAACCATTCAACCTTATATGCTTCTGCTTTCTTACTATTAGTTCGATTATGGACATATTGCCGGAATCCGATAATATATTCATTGTTCTCCAATGCGGCACTTAGTTGCTTGAAATACAGTCTGTCCAACTCAATAAGACAATGATCCGGATGAGTATCCAATACAGACACACTTTGAGGTATTTTATATTTCTCGATATAATTCAGTAAAGGCTCCCTCATTGAATTGCTGTCCACACACTTATAATAGATCTTCAAAAGTCTGTCTGATATGTTATTATGAATCAGTCCGTCAAATATAGTATCAGCCACCGACTGTGCCAACACCTCCACAGGCTGTTTTGTCTGTGGCTTCGAGATAAGGCTATAAACTTCCGATTCAAAAATCTTCCATACATCTCCATCCATATTCTTTTTAATCTCTTTAGGATGATGCAGCAAATCTATTACCAGTCCGTCCGTATCCAGTGGTTTGATTATTCCCTTACTTACCCCATGCCACCAGTTCAAGTCCTTTCCCTTGCTCAATTTGGCAGCCATCAGAAGTTCCTGCTTTCCTAATTCTGTATTTTCCTTTATACCTTCAAACAGATGTTTTCTGATATAAGCCTCCATATCATCCAGCACAATACAACCGTATGTTTCCGCGTACTCTAACAGAAAGCATAAGGAGTCTGGCGTATTCTGCTTATAGAATACCACCTTCTTGCCTATACAGTCTTTTTCAGCTTTGTATCTCGCCTCAATCTCATCTATTTCCTCATTGCCAGTATTGATCACCACTACATCCGAAGGCAAATAATCCAACAGGAATCTGCCTTCTCCTAAAGCATCTGTCACTACCACACGGTCATGTACAGCCAATACTTTATTTATATCGTTTTGAAACCATTTATCAATCATGATTTTCTATATTTAAAGCTTTATCTCTTTCATTTCTCTCTTTAAAAACCGATTTTATCTCTTTCTTTATTCTCAATTCCGAAAGAGAGAATATTCCTAATAATCAACATATTACAATTCATATCTTTTATTTCTCTCTTTCAAAATCGATTTTATCTCTTTCTTTATTCTCAATTTCAAGAGAGAGAATATTATTTCTTAAGCCTATATTTTGTCCATCTATTTTTACCTGTAGATTCCAAAATACCTTCTTTTATCATATTATCCAATTGTTTCCACAATTTCTGATAACTAATCTCATCTCCTATTCTCTGCTGAATATCCCTTAAAGAAGCACATTCATATATTTTCAAGTCTTCGATAATTAATTCACGAAGTCTATAAGGTTCTATTCTTTTCAAGGATGTCTGTCCTTTATAACCACTTTCTTTAAGTATATGAGAACAAACCCGATATTCCTTTCCCTTCTTTCTACCTGAAGTTTCTACGATACCGTCATCCACTAACTTATCAAGCCATGGAGAAAGCTCATCGCGATTTTTCAGATTCAGCAATTTAATCAAATCTGCCGCCGAAAGACTTTCATGCTGGGCTATCAGCCCCAAACAGATAATCTGCTTTTGGCGGAGTTCCACTACCTGCAAAGCATAGCGAATTACTTTGATGGCTTCCTGGCTGATAATGCGTCTTCCTACTATGGCCTTCACATAATCATCTCCTTCCTCCACTTTCGGAATCTGTTTTCCATTAGAAAGCAGCACTTCATACATCTTGTCATATCCGGAACCTTCACGCTCCATCATTTGCAGGGCATAGCACAGATTGGCAAAATGCTCGTTTCTTTTTACCGTTTTATGAAGAATATTCTGCGGAGTTACTCCCAATGGTAATGCTCCCGGATTGACTACTTCAATCATGTCCGGATGGATATTGATAAATATATCCCCTCTTACCGTATAAGGACGGTGCACCAATGCATTGCAGGTCAGTTCTCTGACTACCGCCTCGTCATACGCAGGAATTTCCTTGCGGAACAGTCCGTCACTGATTTCATTGCTTTCCCTCCAAACAGGCACATTATTCCATATCGCTTCAATGATTTCCTGAGGATTCTTGGTAAAGTCATCAATAAGATATTTCCAGACCTTATCACCATACTGGTCAAACTGAATACACTGTACCACAGGCGCATTCATCAGTCTGCCTCGTTGCGATTGGGTTCCGATAAAAAGTACTCCCAGGTTGGTCATTTTGTCCGACTCTTCCACTGTCAGGAAATAATAATCCAACAGTTCCTTATCTTCTTTCTGCTTGACAAAATCCGACACACGGTTTGAATTCCGTAAATTTTGAAGTAGCATATTTAATTTCTCCTTGTCAGCATCTTTCCAGCTCCATTTGCTTTCCTCGTCTTCCCAACGATAATAACCTTTTTCAGCCGAAAGACGGGTTATGTCGTCTCCTGTAAGCGGTACACTGTTGTCGCTTACACGAGTGAAATATTTTCCGGAGGTAGTAGAAGCAGAAGAAGTCCCACGTGCTATATGCAGACGGATATACTGCCCGCCGTTTTCATGTGTCAGGATTTCGGCATGGGCAGATACATTCAGTGTCTTGCCACTGATTTTGTTTTCCAAATTAATGGCTATGTCTTCTGAAACCTTCTGGTCTGCCGGTGGTGCATCTGCATCATCTTCTATGCCATAGTCTATCACTCCACCTTGAGCATTACTGAAAGCCACGCAATCTTTGGCCACTTCGTTCCAGTCTGCACTCTTACCGGTAATCTCACGAAGAGACTTTTTATCGTATAGTGAATTTTCCTTCATACCTTTTCTTTTTAGTAATCCTATTACCAATCAGCATTCAAGTATTTTTTGAGCTGTCCGGCATTCAGCACCTCATAGCTCAACAAGCCTGCCTTCTGCAAAGGAGCAATGTTCTTGCCTACACCGTCATCCAATTTCGGATCATAACCGCTTGCCAACAGTTTATCTATCTTTTCCGCAAACGCTTTCAGCTCTTTCAACTGCTCTTTCAGTTCTGCTGCTTCAAGCTGGCCATTGGCGGTACTGATATCTACACCCGAAAGACGGTCGTTCAAGGCAGTTTCCCTATTGGCTATATAGACACTCTTGATACGGAACACGGTATCACGGCTCCATTTATAGATACTGATATACAGTTCTATGGCATGGTGCGTACCACTTGTCAGATGCCAGATAAACGGAGTAGCTGGCAAATGCTTAAACAATTTCAAATGGTTACTTAATTGAGAAAAGAATTTATTCAGCAAATAATCATTTAAAGTTCCTCCAAGTACTTGGATAATCTGTGAAATCTGTGCAGAGTTGTATCCGCGCTCCACCAATTCCTGCTCTACACGACCAGCCAACTGTTCTTCACCCATACGTTCTGTCAATGGAATTATCCCATCATCATCTTTCGCCAATACACTACGGATTACGTCTGTTATCAGTTCAAAAGCCAATGCCTGTGTACGTTGCGGCGGCAATATACCGGCATTCTTAAACTGATACCATACTTCTATTGGGTTCATCTTATGCTTGCTGCAGAATTCCTCCCATCCGTTATTACCCTGGTACAGCAATTCAAAGTCATCGATATGCGGCTGCTCTTCATTAATTTCCAGAGAGTTGATATGTTCCAACACTTCTGGAGAAGCAGGGAACTCCGTATTGGTTGATAGCCATTCTTTATAGGCTTCTTTGGCTTGCAAAGAGACACTATAATCACCAACAGGGACACCTTCTTTATCTATAACCATTTGACGGTCATGAGCTGAAAGAGCATAAACATTAATTATAATACTATCAACAACAGCCTCGTTTAACAAAACCAACGTTAACAAAGCACTTTCTTTGATATAGTATTTATATATATTTCTATTGACTTCACCTATAGATAATATTGGCGAGTGTTTAAATTCATATTCAATTATAGAATAAGAACATATATCCTTTTTTATAGATACACATTGATTACATAAAAGATTTAATAGACATCTTACATCTGATTCAGGAAATACCAAAGGAATTCGATTTAAATCTCCTTGAGTAGTATTTACTGTTGGATTCAAACACTCTAACATATATCTTGATAAGGTACTATTCATTAAGCAACAGATATATTGCCAATCAATATTTGTGTTATTTTTAACAGTTATAGATGGACCACCTCCACTAAATAAAAAATAATCCGGAAGATATCTAAATGAGGCCTCTTTGGAACCAGAACTACTATAAGTGACCCCCTCAATAAAATAATAATCTTGATTTCTTATTACAGCTTTGGGAAAGTGCTTCAAGTCATATCCATCATTATCCCAATCTACCAACAACCAATTATTCCCGAACCATTTACAAAAAGGTCCTCCTTTAGAAAAAAAGACCCATCTTCTTTTTTCATTCTTATGCTTTGTAATATTATTTAATTCAACTTCCCAAAAAAAACGCTGGTATTTTTCTTTATTTGAGACAGACATACCTTGCGAATTTTTTACAACACTATCTATTGATTTTGATTGGAACTTTTTCCTAAACTCATCCGAAATCCAATAAATAAAAGGATAAGATTTTATTTGTTTAAACTTCGTTTGAGATAACATATATACATGAGAATCATCCAAACCTTGAGCACAATTTTTATATGCATCTAAAAATATTTGCGGCTTATTTGTATGATTTTTATATTTTGTCAAATTAATATAAATACCATTACCACTTATATCATTACTTTTATCAAGAATATATGCCGCAGTATCAATTTGTGCATTTTTAAATACTCCTCCAAGTCCCAATTCAGTCAATATAGATATATGCGTATTATCTAAAATATACTTTCTTACCTGCTCATAAGAAGATATATACATAAAAGACAATGGATGAATCATTCCCACCTTACCATCATCCCCTGCCAATTCACAGCATCTTTTGATAAAACAAGCATAAAGATTGGAGTTAAACTTCAAAGGCTTGGAATAATTTGCGCCCACAAACTCTTTCAATTCTACCCCAAAATCCGCACTATCCGTATAAGGAGGGTTTGCTACAGCCACATCAAACTTCGTACTTAGAATATCCAAAAACGTAATGGCATCGTTCGCCTTTGTCAATGAATATTCATTGCTGCCTTCACCAGTCCACTGATGTACCTGATTGCGCAAAGTAGTAATCATCTGATGTTTGAAATCAAACATATCCGCTTTCCACTGATTGGCAAACATATCTGAAGAATCTACCGGCAGCAAGGCATCCAACTGCTCCTCCACTCTAATCAAAGAGCCGAATTTATAAGCTGCACGTAAATCTTCCCAAATAGAATGAATTGTTTTTTGTTGTGCTTCATTCCAATCTGAGCCTGAAATAAATGCATCTTTCACTTTAGAATACTCTGGAAGTTCAAAATGTGTACTTACCACATGCGTATAGGCAGGCATAGCTCCTCTACGTCCTTTCAGTTGCATAGCCTTAATAAACAAAGCTATTTGGGTAAGCTGTACAGCACGTTCATCCAAATCTACACCATAAAGGTTGTTTTCCACAATCAGTTTCGGTATATCCCTGCGTGAATAATCAGCATCATACTGGTCTATCTGGTTCAGGTACAAATCATAGAACAGTGAAAATGCATAAATCAGAAAGTTTCCGCTACCACAAGCCGGGTCTATCAGTTTGATTTCTTCCAGCTTCTTCGGATGACGCATTTGTGAAGTAGGCGCATTAGCAATCAGATATTTCACCTTACCATCTTCATCATAGATAAAATTACTCTCCGGATACATTTCCAAATACATCTTTCCCAAAGTATTGTCCACCAAGAATTTTACTACCCATTGAGGAGTATATACCTGGCTCTGTAAAGAGACCTTGTCATATTCTGTCTTATCACCGGAATCTTTTAATTCAAGTTTCTCTACAGTATTGAAGTTCTCGTACAACCAGCCCAATATATCATCGCCTTTCCAAATATCCGCACCGCAATCCGCATCCTGTTCTATCTCATTGAAAGCCGTAATAATTTCAAACAATTCATCGGCTGTAGGCAGCATGGCGTATGCATAATCGGGACTATACAAAGGGATCTTGTAATTTTCGGAAAGCTCCTGAAATTTATCTTCCAGGAAATGCTTCAAGCCCATTCGTTCTGCATTCCGTTCATCCGTATGTTCTTCCAGCCATTGTTTATGCGCATACGAAAGGTTTCCATGCTCCACACGGCGACGGATTACTTCCGGGAAAAGCTCCCTGTCTTCCATCACCTTAAGAGCTGCCAGACGATTAAAAAGCGTGAAGGTACATTCATTGATGGTTTCCTTTCTCGCTTCTGCATAATCATTACCTAACGCCTGCTTATGCGTTGCTATAATAGCTTCCAGTCTGTTTCTTTTTTCTCTACTACCGGTTGAAGTATTTTCCGGAAGTTCTTTTTCCTCCGATGCTTCCAATCCCAAACGGGAAAAACGGTTGTCAATGGCCTGTTGTATCAGGCTGCGTATATGGAGTACATGATCGATCAGTTTCATACATGATAAGAATTTATACTATTGTTAAATTAAAAGAACTAATTTAATGGAGGTAACGTCTTATCGCATCTCTGAGCATTGGCGTGAGCTAATACCTCACCAACAGAGGTTATTGAAAATGCATAAGGAAGCTTATCCCACCAAAGTTTTAATTTATTGAGATTGGGACGTTTCATCCATTCATCCATAAAAGTTTTCCTTACCTTAGTCATTAAATTAGAATCCTTAGAATATAATTCAATCACTGAACGGACCGCTTGTTTTTGCGTATCGGAAAAAGGTATGACAATATTACCCCTATCTACTGAATGTATAATCTTCAGATTTTCAACCTCTTCAATATTGTTAATGTTAATCCGAACAAAATCAGGATTTAATGCATTTACCACTAGAATCATGTTAAAATTTAATCCATTCTTTTGTAATATATCTTTTGCTTGATTATATTCTTCTGAGTCTTTCTTGATACCAACAACTGCTATGCCATTCAACATTGTTGTATAAATATCTTCTATACTCTTAAATGTTCCGAGTTGATTTATACGAATAGCATCTAAAATATCTAAATGTTCAATCCAATTATTACTTACAGGCAACTCAGAATACATAATTTTTTCAAATAAACCATTTAATATATCCAATGCATGATTCACATCAGAAGATGTTGGAATAAAAGAATTAACAGAATGAACGACCGTCAAAGCTAATAATGCCTCATCAGATATATCCTCAACGATTTCCACAGCACGGTGAACGCCTGTTCTCACATGACGATCATTACCTTTTTCTATTCTATGAACTAATAATTCTGATAATAAATCATAATCAACCTTCCGTTCTGTAGCTGCAGCACTTTTCTGAGCTTCAACTAACAATAATTGAAAACTAGGATCAGCAAAAGCTTTCAAGCCATTATCAATAGCCTCCATCTTAGGTATAAGTCTATTTTCTAATTCCTTTACTCTTTCATTTGCTATTTTTAACGCCTCCTCCGTAAAACTATTCTTCGCGATATTATATTTCTCATCATAAATCTCTCTCGCACGTTTTTCATCAATTCCTATCGTAAGATTCTGGATTTGAATTTGCTGAGAATTATCACCTGCTTTCTGTATTTCCATGATTCGTTATACTCCCTATTTGTGTTTGATTTGAATTATTTCCTGCTTTCTGACTCTGAGAAACTTTATTCTTTATTCCTATTCTGTAACCGATAAAGCCTCCGCTACATAAGCCTACTATCAATGAAATAATCTCTGTCCCTATACCATCGAAAATCCAATCCATACCAAGTCTATATTATTAAGTCATTATTTTAATTATCAAAATTCAAAATATCATTCTCACCAAACATGTTCAACATCGCCAACTGTTGTTTTAGCCAAGACCTGTATTCAGCAACAGAAGCGGTACCCTTCGGCAACTTCGCTTTCATATTGCGCTGTATAGGTTTGGGTTGTGGTGCCGGCTTATCTTCCGGAGTCGGAGTATCAGGTAATTTAGGAATATCCGTTTTTTTAGGTGCAGGATCTTGAGTTATAATCTCCGTATCCCACAAACTGACTTCCTGCTTATCTATACCCAAATTCGTAATCTTGTATTCAATGTCGCGCAACAACAGGCCTGTATTGCTACACTTCACACTCCATTTATCCAGGTTTATTATAACCGTTGCATAGCTTTTCCATGATTTTTCCAAATCTTCAATCTTACGATAGAGTCTGGCATTCCATTCCTTTGGATATTGGTCTATTTGCTGCTTCAGCTCATCTGTTTTGGCAAATAAAGCCAGAACGTCTTCACTCAATAGTTCGGCTTTATGCTTCATCACCTCGTAATAAATATCCTTGATATCCTGAGTCAGTTTTTTCATTAATGGAGCATTAGCCACCAGGTCCTTTTCACGAGCTTCTTCAAATTGTTCTTTTTTACCACGAATCAGGTTCATATCATTTCCTGTCTTGTCGAATTCCTCCGTCACATTTTGAATAAAAGCACGTTCTTCTTCAATAGCCTTAAACTCAGAATCTATGAACTTCAAATCTTTCTGTACCTGTTCTACCGCTTTGATATAATCATCCGCTTCCTGAAGGAATGTACGTGCGGTAGCTATATAATTGGCATCCGTTACAGCTGCTGTATATTGACTGAATACATTACGTGCCTGAACAGAACGTTTGAACAGAAGTTCCATTTCATCATCGCCCATGATTTTGTCCTTTACCTTATCCATCATACGTTTGGAAAGTGTACGGATGCAATCGACCAGCTCAAAATCATTCAAATTGTAAGAAGGAGCATTTTCTCCTGTAATCTTCTTATACTGGCAATCCTCTTTCAGAATATCTACAATCTCCTGCCTGTCATTATAAGACAAGGATTTCATGACAGCCTTGAACGATGCTTTGGCAAAGTTACGGGTATTGTCGAAAATTTTAGCTGCAAGCGCATCCGATACAGAATGGAAGTCTTCGCCATTGAACTTAGCTATCAACTTATTACCACGAAACAATGCCGCCACAGAAGTAATGATAGTACCAAACTTATAACCTGTAGGAGGTGCAGAAAGTTCCTCTTCCAGTTTATCCCCTGTACAGTACGACTTGCATTTCTCTAAAATCTCTGTTGCCACACTTAAATTCTCACCGATAAACTTTCCGGCAGAATCGAAGAAACGAAATTCCTCCGAACCGCCAAACATGGTAGTCAGCTGAGTACTGTTTGCCGTAAGCACTTTAACTGCCAATGAATCGGATAAAGACGCTCCCAGTCTCTTATAGAAAATATTTCCAAACATCTTGCGCTGGAGAGATTCTATTTCTTTCTGGTAGTTGGCATCAGTCAACTGATAAGTGTTAAACAGATAGACTGCTGTTCCTTCCGTATATGATTTATTAATCAATTCAGTAAGGAATTTCATCTTTTCTTCCTTAGTAGAAACAATATTGTTTACTACCTTCTTCTCATCGGCTGTATGATAGGTCTTGGTTTCGATATAATCTATCTTCAAAAGTTCCTGTGCACGATTAAAGATTTCTGTTCCGTAAACAGATGAAGGGATGATACTTATTATGCCTTTCTGGCTCTGGGTATCCTGTTTTACAGAAGCTACGAGCTGTGCATGATCTTCATGAAAGACATCATAGAAGCTGACTTTCATATATTTTTCTCCTGCATTTACAAAATTCTCTCCAAGAGAGCTTTCCACACAGAAAGGTATAGCCTGTCCATCAGAAGTTAATGTCTGCGAAACTTTGATGATTTTCTGTTGTTTCAATATTTTGGTTATCTCGGCACGCACACGATAAACTTCTGCAGAGTATGAATTCATATCATCGATAATCTGCTGTTCTATCTGGCTGGTGATACGATACTGATTACCGGATGTAATCAAGACATTACACTCTACCAATATTTCAAGTGCTTTCTTTACTTCAGCAAGCACACTGTAATAGTCTTCCGGTCTGCGGACATACGACTTGGTGATATTTTCTATTGTAGTATAAGCATTGGCTTTCTCCAGGAAATGAATGGTTTGCAGCAAAGCTCTTCCTTCTACATGCTTCATACCTTCTTTACCGATATGGTTATCTGCCTGTTCATAGCGCATACGCAATGCTTCCGGAATATTTTCCTCTGCCTGACGACATAGTTGCGTAGCATTAACATGCGTAAATACGTCCGCTTCAGTCATAGCTTCTTTTTTCAATACATCGAACACAGAAACCAACATACCGCGGGTACCGATTTGAGAAGTTACCGTATCTCTTGAACCGAACAGGAAATACTGCAACAGTTTGAACTGATGCTCATAGAACGGATAATAATCAGCGTATGTATGCTCATCTTTAGTGGCATTCAGGGAAACACCGGCAATATGGGTTATATCCTGAATCATACCGTTGTTTTTATCATAATAAGCTTCCAACTGTTCTTTTCCTGAATCGGTCTTAGCCAAGAGTCGCTTACGGATGATGGTATCAATTTCCTCTGCAGCTATAGGAATACGGGTCTTGAATCTGGCTTCCACCTTATTGAGCTGATGAATATTCAGTCCGGATGCATTCAATACATCATTAAAGGCCTGTTGTGCGATACCCACAGTCCATACTCTGTTTCCAAGAGAAGACAAGGCTTCCGAAAGTCCTTCCAAATCCAAAAGATTAATTTTTTTCTGACTTAAAGCTTCGCTCATTTCATCAATGAAAAACACGATTTTCTTTTCCGGATAATGTTCCAGATAAAGACTCAAATCTTCCTTCAGTTTTGTAGCATCGTATGTTTTTATTCTTTCATCAATCAATTTGCGGGTTTCTTCATATTCATCTTCTGACATGAAAGTAAGAATGGCTCTTTTAAGAGCCGGAACTGCTGACATTTTTTTTCTTATGTCATACCAGTCTTTTCCTGCATTCTGCTCCTTTACTGTAGCTAAGAACTTGTCATATCTGTTTTCAAGCATCAGATTGAATTCCATCATTCCAATCCAGTTACTCAGAAAACCCAAAGATAACAGGAAATGGCTCATAGCCATATACGATATGCCATGACTGGAATCTACTTTAGCACAGTCGAACAGAGTAACCTGATAATCTGTCTTATCCAATGAACGTATCTGGTTTTCTATGATTTCCTTATTCTTAAGACCAATAAGTTTAGGCATAAACCGGTCACGCATAGGGGTTCCTTTAATAACAGGATTGGATATCAGGAAACCTATCATCTTTGCGAAATATGATTTACCGGAACCATAAAAGCCACTAAGCCACACACCGGATTCCTTCATATCTGAACAGAATACATCAAGGAAATCAGATAAATGTTTGGCAAGACTTTCCGTAAGGATAAAACCATCCAGTTCATCTTTTATATCTTCCTCATTTTGCGAATTCAAGTCAATGACATTCTTTATGTCGTTCTCCAATTCAATGGAGAGTATATCTTTTATCTTACTCATAAGACATCTTTAATCAATAGGTTTCTGATTTATTTTATTACGATACAGCGGTAACTGGATGGATTCTGCTTACCCAAAAAGTTTATGTTATACTTATCCACAGTAGCCGGATAAGAAACACCTGTTATATATCTCTGCAATTTCTCGGATAACGGTTCATAATAAAAGCCTTCCGACAGGGTGATCCGCTGGTCCGACATGAGCTCTCCATTCAGGAAAACACCGGTAAGGACGGTAGTTTCCGCCATGGAAGATTCTTCCTGCAGGATTTCTGTCGAATCTGTGGAAGAACTGTCGATGGCAGGTGCCGGGCTGGGAGAGGGAGAAAGAGATGGCTCCGCTGTCTGGTAGGCCAGTGTGGGATTGTCCGACGCATAATCTCCCAAAGTGTAAGAGTTATGTTGGGAGACTCGTAGCAGACCACCGGCCACCACCGTGATGAGAGCAAGGATTCCCACCATTTTCCATATTTTATTGCGATCAATCGGATTCATAAAAATTTTCCTCGTTTCTGTTTCTGATATATTCTGATACATAATGATACAAGCATAACTATAATGGTTTTTGGAAAAGCATACAAGAGATTTTGAAAAAGTCGGTTCAGTTCCCCGTTAAGTGTTGTAAATCTGTGCATAATCTAGTAAAATAGGAGCGATATCTTGCAAAAGCAGAAGATAGCTGATTCTCCGGCACTAAGCGAATATGGAATGGAGATTATTTATGGAGATCATTAAAGCAAATAATGTGGTATATGAATATATTCGTCGGGATGAAGAGGGAAATGTGGAAGGGATCACAAGAGCGGTGAATGATGTTTCTCTTGATATAGAGCAGGGACAGTTCATAGCCATCCTCGGACATAACGGTTCCGGCAAGTCTACTCTGGCAAAGCATATGAACGCCATCTTAAATCCGACAGAGGGAACGCTCTGGGTCGATGGCATGGACACGAAGGATGAGGACAACATCTGGAAGGTCCGTCAGACAGCCGGCATGGTGTTTCAGAATCCGGATAACCAGATCATAGGACAGGTAGTGGAAGAAGATGTGGGATTTGGCCCGGAGAACA
>OHPI01000811.1_pt1 | contig 19718 bp, 20 predicted proteins | sample 1577651 | NCBI WGS metagenome assembly OHPI01 (sample SAMEA3879578, study PRJEB24766) | human gut metagenome | biome: human-associated habitat; feature: feces | place: USA | collected 1985/1987
TTTTTAATAAATTAAGCGTATACTTCACATATTAAATATAAAATTAAGGACTAAAAGTTATGCTTACATTTAAAGAAGATATTAAAGATACACAGATTTACCTCGGACTTCGTAAAAAAGTCGGCTGGATAGAATTAAATCCGGTTCAGGCACAGAGGGCATTAGATAACAGCATGAAAATAATAACAGTGTATGATGATGACAAGCCTATAGGAATGGGAAGAATAGTAGGTGACGGAGCGGTTATCTGTTATATACAGGATTTGATTATTATACCTGAATATCAGGGAAAGCATATAGGAAGCCGCCTTATTGATAAACTTATAGAATATGTTAACAGTCTTATTATACCTGACAGCCGCATGATGTTATGCCTCATGTGTGCAAAAGGAAGAGAAGAATTTTATACTAAGCATGGATTTATAGCCAGACCGACATCTGAACTTGGTCCGGGAATGATTCAGTACATATTAAAGTAAAGTATTATAAAAACGGATGTGATTTACATTGATATATGTAAAATTCACATCCGTTCTTTATATCTGTCCGAGAAATTGTCTCAAATCAGCTCATATCGGTATTTAATAATTATTGATTATGCAAGAAGAGTCTTTACATATTCAGCGAGCTTGTCACATTTGCAGTTAGCAAAGAAGAGTTCCTGGAACTTTTCACCTGCAACAGCACCTTTAACAAGATCCTGGTCAAGGTTCTTTAAGATATCAATAAGACTGTCCTTGAAAGCAACCTTTCTTACTTCATCAAGAATCTTTTTGTTTCTCTGTTCCGGAACAACTCTTTCCTTAGGATAGCCACCACCTGGTTCGCCTTCAAAAAGTTTTTCAAAAATATATGTAAGATTTAATTCGGCACCCCAGCCAAAACCTTTTGCAAAAGGAAGAGCGATAGCATTACCATCGTTAATCTGCATGAACATATATGCATCAGAAGGGTCAACAACATGTCCGCATATTACGCCTGGGAATGAGTTGAGTGCGAGCATGGCACCTTCACCTGTGCCGCATCCGGTTACAACAAAATCAGCAGCACCGCTGTTAAGAAGGATAGCAGCAAGGATACCATTCTGTACATATGTAAGCTGTGATTTATCATCAGCTGAGTACATACCATAGTTATCAACTTCAAATCCCTTAGAATCAGCTACCTTCTTGAGTGTAGAATAAATCATGTCATTCTTTGCAGCCTGACTGTTTTCATTAATTAATGCAATTCTCATTATACAAAAACCTCGTCTTTCTTAGTTTATTATGTAGAAAATATTTTTTCTGCACATATAGTTTAACTATAATCAAAAAAGCTGATTTTGTCAACAGTAATGAATAATGAACTATGCAAAATAGCGGTTTTGCTTTATATAAAAATATATGTTATTATAACTTTTACCGGAAAAAATCAAGACAGATTTAATTATAGATTATAAATTAAAAGATTGGAGAATAAAATATGGATAACAATAATCAGGCAGCTTTTATGGGGGCATTAAACAGCCTTAAAGAATATGCAAAAGTTAATGGTAATATAGTTACAAAGCAGGACGTTGAGAGTTATTTTAAAGACCTTGGACTTGATGATTCAAAGTATCAGATGATAACAGGTTATCTTCTTGCCAATGATATTACAGTCAAGGGTGAGAACGGTGTTGACAATGAATTCCTTAACATGCTTGAGAAATCTGCTGTAAAGCAGACAGAAGAGCTTGAAGAGGAAGTTGCAGAAGAGACGGTATTTGTCACAGATGAAGATTATGAAAAAGATGAAAAATATATACAGATGTATATGGAAGATTTAAAAGATGTAGAGGAATTGTCTGATACAGGAAGAGCATTTCTGCTTATGAATATTGTCGAAGATAATGATAAAGAATCATTAAGCCTGCTGTCACAGTCATTTCTAAAAAAAATAGTAGGGTGGATTGAGCCTTTCAGAAGAAAAGGAGTGCTTGCAAGTGATTTAATACAGGAGGCCAACCTTGCGATGATGGCTTATATAGGTGAAAAGCATTTCCTTAATAATTATGAGTGGAAGGATAAGATAAAAGAAGGAAATACACAGGATTTGATAAACGTTCTGGAAGAAATTGAAAAAGAAGTAAAGTCAGAAATAGAAGGAAGTTTACGCATGATGATTGATGAGCAGAATATGTCCAACAAAGCTGCGGCAAAAGTCCTTGGAAAAGTAAATCTTGTAAATGACTGGGCAAAAAGGCTTAAAGAAGAACTTGAAAGAAAACCTACAGTTGATGAACTTGCTGAAAAAATGGGAATATCAAAAGAGAATGTAATGGAAGCGATAAGACTTTCGGCAGAAAATATTGAAGATATTGATATAAGAGCATAATTTTAATTTTTTTGCATACCATATTGTATGAGCAGCAGATGTATGATATAATAAACGAAAAGAAAGCCATGACAGGTCAGACTGTTTATGGTGAACGTAAACGATTAATCGTATTTTAATTTAATATTTATATTCCTGGGATGTTCGACAGCCTGTCATATTTTGATCCTACATTTTTTCGTCGGGATTCCTATATTTTCATGCCAATGTCAAGCCTCCTTTGTCAGTGGAAGGCAGCGGTATGTGTGCGGTAACCCACCTGGCTTTGGCTAGGAGTCGAAAAAGATGGGAACGGCATTTTGGGAATTATAAGAGCTGTATGGGAGTAACCATCCAGCTCTTTTCTTTTGTCTGACAGCTGCAAAGCCAATGCCATCACCGGATGACGGCATTTGTACGATGACTTTGCCACTTGGGTTCTAATAAAAAATTCTTCCGAATATACTAAATATTATCAGGCATGTACTTGTGTGCCATTGAAGGGAGAAATCTTCACATGAAAACACGCTATGCTAAAAGAAGAAAAAAGTTAAAAATAATGGTGTTTATTGTTCTTGTATCAATTGGAATCCTTTTTGCATTATTTGTTAAAAAAAATAAAAGTGAACATGAAGGCATTAATATGGCACAGGCATGTAAAGTGATAGCGTATGCCTGCGGATACCAGCCGTCGGACGGTCATGGTAATTACTGGTATGATGAATATATTGATTATGTGCGTGAAAAGCAGATATTTACAGACTTTAAAGCCAAGGATGCTTTTACACGGAAATATGCAAAAGAATTATTTTCATATTGCGGTGTGAATTTTACGGAAGAACTGTATTCATATGATACATTTTCAAATGAGCAGTTTTCACAATTGATTTATGAGTTGAAAGATTTTTTCAGCAGTGGAGATAATTTATCATGGATGGAAGCAGCGGTAGTTGCAACTCCTGATATGGACAGCCAGCTGTCAGGATGGAATGTGTGCACGGACAAAGGAATTTATTCATTTAAAGGCCTGAAGCTTTCAGGTAAAGTTGATAAAAATTGTGTGTTCCTTACATGTGGCAGTGAAATTCTTATGTTTGTAAAAGAAACAGGAACAGAAGTGATATATAAAAATGTATGGATTTATAAAATTGAGAATAACAAAATGTATATTGATTTGTATGGTATAAAACGTAAGTTTCAGGTAGGAAATATTGAAAATATAGGAAGTGCCCTGGCAGATGTTTCACTTGAAAACAAAAAGATTGATGCAATTAATCTGAAAAAGGATACAATATCCGGAAAAGTACTGTCTGTAAGTGATGAATACATAGAAATTACAGGATATGGAAAAGTTTTTGTTGATAATAATTTTGTGAGATACAATCTTACTGATTATTCCGCAGACAGAGATGTAAATAATATTGTTATAGGTTATGATTTGCAGGATTTCATTGTGGCCGGAGGAAAAATCTGTGGTGCATTTTTATCTAAAGGATTTTCTCCGGGAAATATAAGAGTTCTGCTTAAAACTACAGGATATGCTGATATATTTCATAATAAAGTTTCAGTTACTTCTGACAATGGGTATAAGGTGTGCTTTGATGAAAAAGAAATACATGTTGATGCGGGAAATATATCTGAATTTGATATTTCAGATTCAAAATTTGACAATGGCAGAATAGAGATAAAACCCGATACGGCAGATGGAAAGATAAAAGTGACAAATATTTCACGAAGTCAGGGGAATCCTGAATATTATGGCATTATAGAACTGTCTTTATGGGATGAAGGAATAGTTATAATAAATGAGACAGATATTGAACAGTATCTTAAAACTGTTGTACCAAGTGAAATGCCTGTAAGTTTTGGTGTTGAAGCGTTAAAAGTGCAGGCAGTGTGTGCGAGAAGTTATGCGTATAAACATCTTACTAATGTAGGTTATGCATTATATGGTGCACATGTTGACGACAGCACACAGTTTCAGGTTTACAATAATAATTTGGAATTTGATGCATCAAATCAGGCAATTCTTGCGACAAAAGGCGAGATGTTAAGATATGGTGATGATGTTGTTCAGGCATATTATTATTCGACATCGTGCGGCAGTGGCACAGATGTGACATTGTGGGGCTCATCAAAGGAAAGTTATCCGTATTATGAAAGCCGTGATATAGGAAGCAGTGAAAGAAATATTAATTATATGGATGAAGAATCCTTTGCTTCGTTTATAAAACAGAAGTATGACAGTGATTATGACAGTACATGTAATTATTACAGGTGGAAAATGACTGTGAGTGACAAAGATTTGAGCAGCTCGTTTGATTCAAAGATATCAGATGTGGGGATTATACAGAATATATATGTCAGGAAAAGAGTATCAGGTGGAGCTGCCGTAAGCGTTGTTGTTGAAGGTGATAAGAATACAGTTACGCTTGACAGTGAATCACTTATAAGGCAGGCATTTGGAAATGCTGCAGTGACACTTGAGACAAATGGCGGAACTGTCAATACACCATATCTTCCAAGTACATTCTGTATATTTGAAAGCCAGGAAAAAGATGGTGAAAAATATTTTGTGATTACGGGAGGCGGTTTCGGACATGGCATAGGCATGAGCCAGAATGCCGTAAATGCCATGACAAAACGAGGTATGAGTTACAAAGATATATTAGAGTTCTTCTATCCAGGAACCAAAGTCGCCTGAACGCTTTTTTGTAAGAAACATATTAAGTTCAGCACCCAAGAAAACAATTATCATACAGAAATACATCCACATAAGTGCAAAAACCAGTGTTGAAAGGCTTCCGTACATAAGAGAAAAATTAGGTGAATGGTTTACATAAACTGAGTAAAAATATGAAAACAGAAACCATCCTGTTGCGGCAAATACAGCACCGGGAAGCTCATTGAAAAAAGTTGTCTTTCTGTTGGGAACATATTTATACATGCATAAAAATATAACCATTAATACACAAGGGAAAAGCAATGCCCTGTTGTGCAGTATGGCGGTAAATGTATTTGCAACTTTAGGAAGAAATAATCCGATTATCGAAACAAATTTGTCACCGAAAACCATAAGTACAAGCGTAAGAAGTATGCTTAATAAAAATATAAGTGTGTAAACAGTTGATATGATTCTTGAAATAAACCAGTTGCGGTGTCTGTGTGAACCGTATATTGAATTAAGGCATTGCATTATTGAGAGAAATCCCTTTCCGGCTGACCATAAAACAACGACAGCCGTAATAGAGACTATTGCAATGCTCGAATTATTGTATACATCGTTGATGATAGTTTCAAAGACAGGTTCTATCTGCGGTGGGGCAACAGCACGCAGTACCTCTATTATCGTATCAGGTGTAACCGGAAGGTAATGTATAAGGCTCATAAGTATTATCAAAGCCGGAAAAAATGATAACAGCATATAAAAACATGACTGTGCCGCATAGCTTGTTATGGAGTCTTTTGATAATTTGGATGCTATCTGTTTGATTGTTATAATAATAGTATTCATTAAATCTCCATTTCTAAATAAATAATCATAAAAATAAGTATATATCATCAGAAGAATTTTTTCAATCTGCTTGTACTTGCAATAAGTTTTATTTTTGGTTACAATATAAGTTGCGTTTTTATATTGTATGAAGATGTATGTATACATATGTGCAGCAATATAAAGATTTATATCAAATTAAAACGGAGCCGCAGTATGGGAATAAATGTAAAACTTCAGGTGTTTGAAGGGCCGCTTGACCTGCTTTTACATCTGATTGATAAAAATAAAGTGAATATTTATGATATTCCGATTGCAATGATAACAGAGCAGTACATGGAATATGTCAATCAGATGGACAAAGAAGACCTTAATGTTGTCAGTGAATTCCTTGTGATGGCTGCGACACTGCTTGACATAAAATCAAGAATGCTTCTTCCAAAAGAAGTTAATGAAGAAGGAGAAGAGGAAGATCCAAGAGCAGAGCTTGTTGAAAAACTTCTTGAATATAAGCTTTTTAAATATATGTCGTATGAATTAAAAGACAGGCAGATGGATGCAGAAAAGTCATTTTACAAACGTCCGACAGTTCCGAAAGAAGTTGAGGCTTACAGACCACCTGTTGATTTGAATGAGCTGATTGGTGATACGACGCTTGCAAAATTAAATGCAATTTTTCAGGATGTACTAAAACGTCAGGAAGAAAAGGTTGACCCTATAAGAAGCAAGTTTGGCAAGATTGAAAAAGAAGAAGTCAGCATGTCGGAAAAGCTTGTTCAGGTTCAGGATTTTTTAAGGACAAACAAAAAGTTTTCATTCAGGGAAATGCTTTCAAAGAATTCTTCAAAAGTTTCTGTTATAGTTACATTTCTTGTAATGCTTGAACTTATAAAGACTGGTTTTGTAGAAGTACATCAGGAGAGTACATTTGGAGACATTGATATTAATGTTGTAAAAGACCCGGAGCTGATAGATGAGATAATAGTTGAAGAATAGAGGAATTGGTTTAAATGGATTTGGATAGAATAGAAGCTGTTATAGAAGCAGTGTTATTTACGATGGGCGATTCGGTTGAGGTTGAAAAACTTGCTGCTGCCATAGAGCATGACGTTGATACAACAAGAAAAATAGTACATAATATGATGGATAGATATGAGGCCGCAAACAGGGGAATAAGAATAATTGAACTTGAAAATGCATTCCAGCTTTGTACAAAGACAGAATATTATGATGAACTTATAAAAGTTGCAAGCCAGCCAAGAAAATATGTTCTTACGGATGTTTTGCTTGAAACACTTTCAATTATAGCTTATAAACAGCCAATAACGAAACTTGAGATTGAAAAAATCAGAGGCGTAAGCTGCGACCATGCCGTAAATAAGCTTGTAGAATATGGGCTTGCAAAGGAACTTGGACGTCTTGACGCTCCCGGAAGACCAATGCTTTTCGGTACTACAGAGGATTTTTTACGAAGCTTTGGTGTTCAGTCAATAGACGAACTTCCTGTAATCAGCGAAGATCTTGTTGAAAAGTTCAAGGATGAGGCACAGATGGAACTTGAAGCACAGCAGCGTGATTTGGAAAGCGGTAATTCAGATGATGATAACCAGCTTACACTGGATATATAAATTATTCTTTTAGCCATTCAGGCAGAAACGGAGGCAGTACAATGGAAAGAAAGAATGCATGGGAAAAGTATGATGAATCAGGGAAGAAAGATGTTTTTGGATTTTCTGAAAAATACAGGAAATTCATTTCTTCCTGCAAAACTGAACGCGAATGTGTAAAGGAGTCTGTAGAGCTTGCAAAGGCAGCGGGATATAAAGACCTTTATGAAGTTATAAAAAATAACGAGACACTTTCAGCAGGTGATAAAGTATATGCCGTTAATATGAATAAAGCTATAGTTCTTTTTTCAATAGGAAAAAAGCCTATGGAAGAAGGACTTAACATTCTTGGAGCACATATTGATTCACCGCGTCTTGATATAAAACAGAATCCGTTATATGAAGACAATGGTCTTGTTTTAATGGATACACATTATTACGGAGGCATTAAGAAGTACCAATGGGTAGCACTTCCACTTGCACTTCATGGTGTTGTTGCATTAAAAGACGGAACAAGTGTTGAAGTTTGTATAGGTGAAAAAGAAGATGATCCTGTGGTGGGAGTTTCAGACCTTCTTATACATCTTGCATCTGAGCAGATGACAAAAAAGGCAGATAAAGTAGTTGAGGGTGAGGATTTAAATGTCCTTGTTGGAAGCATGCCGGCAGTTAAGAAAACAGATGATTCTGACAGTGAAAACAATCAGGATGTTAAGGAAGAAAAGGAAAGAGTTAAGGCAAATATACTTTCACTTTTGAAAGAAAAATATGGAATAGAGGAAGAAGATTTTCTTTCAGCAGAGCTTTGCGTAGTTCCGGCAGGTCCGGCGAGAGATTACGGCTTTGATAAGAGCATGATAATGGGTTATGGACATGATGACAAAGTGTGTGCATATCCTTCACTTATAGCACAGCTTGAATCGGTAAAACCTGAAAAGACAAGTGTATGCATTCTTGTAGATAAAGAAGAAATAGGAAGTGTAGGTGCGACCGGCATGCATTCAAGATTTTTTGAAAATATGGTTGCAGAAGTGATGGATAGATGCGGACAGTATTCCGAATTGAAATTAAGACGTACACTCACTAATTCATGCATGCTTTCATCAGATGTAAATTCTGCATTTGACCCGAATTATGCCAATGTAAATGAAAAGAAGAACACAGCATATTTCGGAAAAGGCGTAGTATTTATGAAGTATACAGGCTCAAGAGGCAAGAGTGGCTCAAATGATGCCAGTGCAGAATATATTGGTAAACTAAGAAAAATAATGGATGATAACAATGTTTCTTTTCAGACAGCCGAACTTGGCAGGGTTGACCTTGGCGGCGGCGGAACGATAGCTTATATACTTGCTAATTACGGAATGAATGTTATTGATTCAGGTGTCGGTGTGCAGAATATGCACGCACCATACGAAGTTATAAGCAAGGTTGACCTTTATGAGGCATATAAGAGCTACAAAGCATTTTTAAAGGACGCTTAAAGTAATAATGGTGAGAGATTTTTTCTGAAAATTGATTGGAATTGGAGATAAATATGAAGTGGAACAGATATACGATTAAGACAACAACTGAGGCAGTTGACCTCATAAGCTGCATGCTTGCAGAGCTTGGCATTGAAGGAATAGAAATTCAGGATAATGTACAGCTTACACAGGAAGAAGCAAAAACGATGTTTGTAGATTTCATTCCTGAACTTCCGCCGGATGACGGAACGGCAAAGGTTAATTTTTATATAGACGCCGATGAGGATGATAATACAATACTTGGAAAGGTTGAAGAAGGTCTTGAAGAGTTAAGAACTTTTGTAAATGTTGGTGATGCAACCGTAACAGAAAGCCAGACAGAAGATAAAGACTGGATAAACAACTGGAAACAGTACTGGCATACATTTACAATAGGAGACCTTTATATAAAGCCTACATGGGAACCTGTGACAGACGAGATGAAAGGACATCAGGTGCTTTCAATCGATCCGGGTACAGCGTTCGGAACAGGTTCACATGAGACAACAAGAATGGTAATATTACAGCTTCAGAAATATATAAAAGGCGGCGAGGAAGTCCTTGATGTAGGATGCGGAAGCGGTATTTTATCTGTTGTGGCATTAAAATACGGTGCAAATCATGCACTTGGAACAGACCTTGACCCTAATGCAATTATTGCTTCGGAAGAAAATGCACAGCAAAATGATATTGCACCGGAAAAGCTTGAAGTTATAGAGGGCAATATTATTGACGACAAGGCAGTGCAGGACAGATGCGGATATGAGTGTTATGATGTAGTATGTGCCAATATTCTTGCAGATGTGCTTGAACCTTTATCAGCAGAGATTACACAGCATATGAAGCCGGGAGCTTATTTTATAACATCAGGAATTATTGATACAAAAGAGCAGGAAGTGGCAGAGTGTTTCAAAAAGAATCCTGAGCTTGAGATAGTTGAGATAAATCACGACGGTGAGTGGGTTAATATAACAGCAAGGAAAAGAGGTATATAATGTATCATTTTTTTGCACAGCATGAAAATATCCATGATACTTATATTGATATTACAGGTGATGATGTCAATCATGTAAAAAATGTTTTAAGAATGAAAACGGGTGATGAACTTCTTATAAGCAGCGGAAGCAATGTAGACTATTATTGTCACATCAGTGAGATGACAGATGATAATATAAGAGCCGAAATAGACAGCATTGATGAAGAAGGCAGGGAATTGGGAATAAAAGTATGGCTGTTCCAGGGACTTCCCAAAGGCGATAAAATGGAGCTTATCATTCAGAAAATGACAGAGCTCGGAGTATACAGAATTGTTCCTGTTTCCATGAAACGCAGTGTTGTAAAGCTTGATAAGAAAAAAGCGGATTCGAAAGTAAAACGCTGGAATATGATTAGCGAGTCAGCTGCAAAGCAGAGTAAAAGAAGCATAATTCCGGAGATTATGCCTGTATGCACATTCAACGAGGCATTGGAAATGTCGCAGCAATTAGATGTTAAACTGCTTCCATATGAATGTGCCGATGGAATGGCAAAGACGAAAAAAATCATAGAAAACCTGAAAGGCAATGAAAGTATAGGAATATTTATTGGTCCTGAGGGCGGATATGATTTGGACGAGCTTTCAAAGGCAAAAGAAGAAGGCTGGGAAGAGATTACGCTTGGCAAGAGAATTCTTCGTACCGAAACGGCAGGAATGATGCTTATGTCAGTGCTTATGTATATGAATGAAAAATAAATTAATATAATATGCGAATGAGGTGAAAAAATGGAAGCATATCTGGATAATGCTGCAACGACGAGGGCTGCCGATGAGGTTGCAAAGGTCGTAACAGATATTATGCTTAATGATTACGGCAATCCTTCATCAAAACATTCAAAAGGTTTTGATGCGGAAAAGCAGGTTAAGCAGGCTGCACAGATTATAGCAAAAACACTTAAATGTGATGAAAAAGAGATTTTGTTCACATCTGGCGGAACAGAGTCAAACAATATGGCAATTATAGAAAGTGCCATTGCTAATAAAAGACGTGGAAATCATGTCATAGTTTCAAGCGTCGAACATTCTTCTGTAAAAGAACCGTTCAGATACCTTGAAGAAAATGGATTTAATGTGACATATCTTCCTGTTGATAACAGAGGGCTCGTATCTGTTGATGCTTTAAAAGAAGCACTTGACGAAGAGACAATACTTGTATCTGTAATGCTTGTAAATAACGAGATAGGAACAATTGAACCTGTTGAGAAAATTGGAAAAATAGTAAAAGATTACAATAAAGATATAATTTTCCATGTTGATGCAATACAGGCATATGGTAAAATGCGTATATATCCGAAGAAAATGAATATCGATCTCCTTTCTGTAAGTGGACATAAAATTCACGGTCCAAAGGGAACTGGATTTTTATTTATTAAAGATAAGACCAAAATAAAGCCACTTATACTCGGAGGAGGACAGCAGCGTGCAATGCGTTCCGGCACAGAAAATGTTCCCGGAATAGCTGGACTTGGAAAGGCAGCAGAACTTATTTATACAAAAGATTTTGATGAAAAAGTCGATAAAATGTATGAATTAAGAGATTATTTTGTGTCAGAACTTGAAAAGCTTGATGGTGTGCATATAAATGGAATGAGAGGACGTGAAAGTGCACCGCATGTTGTCAGTGCGGGATTTGAAGGTGTACGTGCAGAAGTTCTTTTGCATGCACTGGAAGATAAAAATATATATGTATCATCAGGTTCGGCATGTTCATCAAACAAGCCGGGACTCAGTTCGACACTTGTCGCAATAGGAACAAAAAAAGAACTGCTTGATTCAACAATAAGATTCAGCTTCTGTTTTGAGACGACAAAAGAACAGCTTGATTATACTCTGGAGGCATTAAAAGAACTGCTTCCTGTGTTAAGAAAATATAAAAGAATGTAAATGGAGAGAAAAATGTACAAAGCTTTTTTGATTAAATATGGTGAGATAGGTGTTAAGGGAAAAAACAGATACCTTTTTGAAGATGCACTTGTGCGTCAGATAAGATATGCACTAAAAGAAGTAGATGGAGAATTTAACGTAACGAAAGAGAACGGAAGAATTTATGCAACAGCAGTTTCAGATTTTGATTATGATGAAGCGGTTGCAGCTTTAAAGAGAGTTTTTGGTATTATCGGAATCTGTCCGGTTGTCCAGATTGAAGATAACGGATTTGATGACCTTGCAAAACATGTTGTTGAATATTTTGATGCAACATATCCAGACAAAAATATTACATTTAAGGTAAATGCGAGAAGAGCCCGCAAGAATTATCCTATGGATTCAATGGAGATAAATATGGAACTCGGCGGAAGACTTCTTGATGCATTTCCTGAGCTTAAAGTAGATGTTCACAAGCCTGAAGTTCTTTTACAGGTGGAGATAAGAAATAAAATAAATATTTATTCTGTCGAGATTCCGGGACCGGGAGGCATGCCTATCGGAACAGCCGGAAAGGCAATGCTTCTTTTATCGGGTGGTATCGACAGTCCTGTTGCAGGCTATATGATTGCAAAAAGAGGTGTCCAGATTGAAGCAACATATTTCCATGCACCTCCATATACAAGCGACAGGGCAAAGCAGAAAGTAGTTGACCTTGCTAAGCTTGTGTCAAGATATTCAGGTCCTATGGTACTTAATGTAGTTAATTTTACAGATATCCAGCTTGCAATTTATGAAAAGTGTCCGCACGATGAACTTACAATTATAATGAGAAGATATATGATGAGGATTGCAGAGGAACTTGGAAAGAAGAGCGGCTGCCTCGGACTTATTACAGGTGAGAGTATCGGTCAGGTTGCAAGCCAGACAATGCAGAGCCTTTACTGTACAAACGAAGTGTGTGAGATGCCTGTATTCCGTCCGGTTATCGGTTTTGATAAGCAGGAAATTATCGATTTATCTGAAAAAATCGGAACATATGAGACTTCAATCCAGCCATTTGAGGACTGCTGTACAATATTTGTAGCAAAGCATCCGGTTACAAAGCCAAATCTTAATATCATTAAAAATGATGAGAAACATCTCGATGACTGCATAGAAGAAATGTTAAAGACAGCAATTGATACAGTTGAAAGAATTGAAATTAAATAATATTAATAATAATATAAGAAAAGCGGCAGAGATTTTTCTCTGCCGCATATGTAACTAAAAATAATAATATACAGATTATTTGGAATTATACCATGTATGGTGCAAGAACTGCCAGTATAGTATCAATATCTGTATCAGCATGGATATTTAAGTCGATTGGTTTGGATAAATCAAGACTAAAGATACCATGATAGACTTTGCATCAATTACATATCTTCCTGATACAAGGTCGAAGTCGACATCAAATTTTGTAATATCATTGACAAAAGATTTTACCTTGTCTATTGAGTTTAACGAAATTTTAACAGTTTTCATAATGCCCTCCTGAAATACATATTGTGATTGTGATAATTTATATCAGAATCACGTCTCTTTATTAAATATTATAAAGATTAAAAAAAACATGTCAACATAAATTATGTCGATAAGTAAGAAAAATTGGGAAAAAGATTATTTTAGTGTGTACGGACACAGAAATGGAGAAAGATGAACCGAACGGTTGCAATACACAGCCTTGGCTGTAAAGTTAATTCATATGAAGCAGAATCAATGGAACAGCTTTTAAAGCAGGCCGGATATACGATAGTGCCATTTGATGAGAATATAACGGCAGATATTTATATAATAAATACATGTTCTGTCACTAATATAGCTGACAGAAAATCAAGACAGATGCTTCATAAATCAAAAAAAATTAATCCTGATGCGATAGTTGTTGCAGCAGGATGTTATGTCAATGCAGATACAAAGAAAGCCGCTGAGGACAATGCTGTAGATATAGTCCTTGGTAACAACTGCAAAATTAATATAGTAGAAGCACTTGAAAATTATTATAAAGACAAGAATAATTCCGAGATGGTTGTTGATTTTAAAGAAAAGCAGGAATATGAGGAATTAAAGCTTGATGAAGTAAGTACACATACGAGAGCTTATATAAAGATACAGGACGGATGTAACCAGTTCTGCTCATATTGCATAATTCCTTATACAAGAGGAAGAATAAGAAGCCGTGATATAGATGAAATTGAAGAAGAAGTGACTAAACTTGTGTCAAAAGGATTCAAGGAAGTTGTTCTTACAGGAATCCACCTTACATCATATGGTGTTGACAATAACAAAGGCTCACTTCTTGAAGTAATAATGCGGCTTGATAAAATAGAGGGATTGCAAAGAATAAGGCTTGGTTCACTTGAGCCACGCGTTATAACAGAAGAATTTGCAAAAACATTATCATCAAGCAAAAAAATATGTCCGCATTTTCATCTGTCGCTTCAGAGCGGCTGTGATACAGTTTTAAAACGTATGAACAGAAAATATACTACACAGGAATATTATGATAAATGCTGTATTTTAAGAAAGTATTTTAACAATCCGGCAATTACAACAGATGTTATAGTTGGATTTCCGCAGGAAACAGAAGAAGAATTTGAAGCAACGAAGGTATTTCTTGAGAAGGTGCATTTTTATGAAATGCATATATTCAAATATTCAAGAAGAAAAGGTACAGTTGCAGACCGCATGGAAGGTCAGGTTGATGAAAAGGTAAAGACACAGCGTAGTGCAATTTTACTTGAACTTGAAAACAAAATGTCAAAAGAATACAGGCAGCAGCATATAGGTAAGACGGAAGAAGTGCTGATAGAAGAAATCGTATCAGAAAACGGCAAAGACTATTTCATGGGATTTACACCTGATTATATACGTGTAAAAATTACGTGTGATACGGCTTTTGATAATTCGGAATACATTAATACAATTAAGAAAGTTTACATGAAAGAACTTAGCGATGACGGCATCGTTGTGACAGGAATATTTGAATGTTAAAACTCATGTAAAAAATATTTTACACAAAGAGGCAGAACCCTTTAAAACGGGGCATATGCCTCTTTTTTTATATTTAAACAGATTTTACATAACATTTACAGCTATTTAAGGAAAATATGATAGTAGATTTCACATAATTTTTTGTATATTAACATTGTTGAAAGAAACAAACTCAAAAAGAAAGACGAGGAAGCAATGATGAGAAAACAGAGTTTAAAAAAAGCAGCAGCACTTGCGATTAGCGTAATGTGCATGGCAGGAGTATTTACAGGATGTGGAAACAACAATTCAAATACTTCATCAGGAGATAATGCAAATACAGATGCAAAACTTACAGGAAGCATTACAGCAGCAGGTTCATCTGCATTAAAGCCACTTGTGGATGATGCAGCAGATTTATTTAATGAAAAACATCCTGATGTAAATATTACAATTGATGCCGGTGGTTCTGGTGAAGGACTTAAACAGGTTGCCGAGGGTACAGTTAATATCGGTAATTCAGATGTAGAAGCAGCAGAAAAGCTTGACGCTTCAAAGGCATCACAGCTTGTAGACCACAAGGTATGTGTTGTTACAATGGCACCTATCGTAAATAAAGATGTAACAGCAGGTGGTGTTAAGAACCTTACAAAGCAGCAGCTTACAGATATTTTCACAGGTAAGATTACAAACTGGAAAGAAGTCGGTGGTGCTGACGAATCAATAGTTCTTATAACACGTCCTGAGTCTTCAGGTACAAGAGCAACATTTAAGAAATATGCACTTGGTGGGGCAACAGAGGCTTCAAACAAGTCAATGGAAACAGATGATTCAGGTGTACTTCTTCAGAATGTTAAGACAACAAAGGGTGCAATCGGTTATGTAGCATTATCATATCTTACAAAGGATGCAGGCGTAGATACAGTATCACTTGATGGCGTAGCACCTACACTTGAAAATACATACAGCGGTAAATATCCTGTATGGACATATGAACATATGTATACAAAGGGAACACCAAATGAGACAACACAGAAGTTCCTTGATTACATAATGTCAGATGAATATGGCAAGAAAATGGAATCACTTGGATATGGTGTTTCATCAAAGATGCAGGTAAAAGAACATTAATTGTAAAATCCTTTAAACCCTCAAAAACATAAAAGTTATCGCGGCAGTCACAAGATTATAGTACAGACATGGAAATCGGCCTGTTGCCCGCGGAATATAATGCGGGCAGTAACTGCCCGCAAATTTTGGTAGTTAAATACGATTTTTGTGGAAGTGGAGAAAATTTATGAACAGTAAAAAAGGTATGTTTGCCAAAGAATACTTATGGCGTACAATCGTAACATTATGCGGATTATCCGTTATTGTCCTCACACTGGTAATAGGCGGATTCCTTGTATACAAAGGCTCAGGCACATTTTTTAAATTTCATCATACGATAGGAGAATTCTTATTTTCCCCTGATTGGGCACCTATAGATAATATGGAGGGCGGCGGAAGTGTAGGTACGCTTATATTTATTGTGGGCTCTCTTAGTACATGCGGACTCGCACTTCTTATTGCGACGCCGTTTGCTTTAGGCTCAGCCATATTTATGACAGAAATAGCACCTTCATTTGGTGAAAAATTCTATCGTCCTGTCATTCAGATTTTTGCCGGAATTCCGTCGGTTGTATACGGATGGGCTGGTCTTACTGTGCTTGTTCCTGCAATAAGAAATGTATTTCACAGACAGGTTGGACATTCGATTCTAGCTGCCGGACTTGTGCTGGCGATAATGATATTTCCTACGATAACAAGCGTTTCGGCTGATGCAATTCGTTCAGTTCCGAAAGATTACAGAATGGGTGCATATGGAATGGGTTCAACACGCTGGCAGACAATATATAAAATAGTCCTTCCGGCTTCAGCTTCGGGAATTTTTTCAGCAATTATTCTTGGACTTGCAAGGGCGTTTGGTGAGGCACTTGCTGTTGCTATGGTAATAGGACAGACAACAGCACTTCCTACAAGTATATTTTCTACGACAAAATCACTTACAACAGAAATTACTGCACAGATGGGTAATGCCATGGAGGGCGGTGAAACAAAGACAGCACTCTGGACACTTGCTCTGCTTCTGTTTTTGATTTCACTTCTGTTTATCTTCCTGATACATTATTTTTCGCGTAAAAAGCCGGAAACATCAGGTAAACATACAAAAAAAGCTGTAAAGGGAGGTATGTAAAATGAATAGAATAAAACGTGCAAAAACGGCTGATAGATTTATGACAATAATATTTTATTGCATAGCAGTATTCTTTTTCATGTTTCTTGCAGCCTTTGCGGGATATGTAATAATCAAGGGCTTTGCCGGTGCAGATGCATCAATGTTTAAATTTTCGAGACGCGGAAGCATAGGAAATCAGTTATTTAATACAATTTATCTCGTTTTTTTATCATTGCTTATAACAGTTTCTATTGGTACGTTTGCAGGAATCTATCTTGCAAAATATGCCAAGGGTGGAATAATAACAAAATTTATAAGAATATGTATTGAAACACTTTCATCTCTTCCGTCAATTGTAGTCGGACTTTTTGGTTATCTTATATTTCTTGTAATAATGGGAATGGATAAGAGTCTTATGGCTGGTGCTTTATCAGTTTCAATTCTCACACTGCCGCTGATTACAACAACAACGGAGGACGCGGTAAAAGGTCTTCCAAAGGGGTATTTTGAGGCGAGCATGGGACTTGGCTCAACACGCTGGCAGGCAATATTTCATGTACTTCTGCCTGCATGTCTGCCACGAATAATGACAGGTATAATTCTTGCAGCCGGACGAGGCTTTGGCGAAGCAGCTGTACTTTTGTATACAACTGGTTCGGGAACAAACATAAGATGGTCTAACTGGGATATTGCATCTTCTACATGTCCGCTTAATCCGTTTCGTTCTGCTGAGACACTTTCGTTGCAGATATGGGATTTACAGGTCAATGGACAGGATCAGGCACTTGCAAATCTTGCATCTGCAGTTCTTCTTATTCTGGTGCTTGCATTCAGTATTGGTGCAAATGTACTTAGCAACAGGATTAATAAGAAAAATTCAGGTGAAAAGGCCTGAAAAAATAGTTTACAAAATATGCCACAAAAACAGTAAAGAGGTAAAAGTATATGGGAAAACCGGTTAAAAACGAAGAAAATTATAAGTTTGAGATAAATAATCTTAATTTGCATTATGGAGATTTTCATGCACTAAAGAATATCAACATGAATATAGAAAAAAATCAGATTACTGCATTTATCGGTCCTTCAGGCTGCGGAAAATCGACATTTTTAAAGACATTAAACAGAATGAATGACCTTGTTGACGGTGTAAAAATAGATGGAAACGTATATCTTGACGGAAAAGATATATTTGCCGATATGGATGCAATAAATTTAAGACATCGTGTCGGAATGGTATTTCAGCAGCCAAATCCTTTTCCAAAGAGCATATATGACAATATTGCCTATGGTCCGAGACTTTTTGGCGTAAAGAAAAAATCTGAACTTGATATCATAGTTGAAAAGTCTCTTAAACAGGCTGCAATATGGGACGAGGTAAAGGACAGACTGAAAAAATCAGCTCTTGGTCTTTCGGGAGGACAGCAGCAGAGACTCTGTATTGCGAGAACGCTTGCTGTAGAACCGGAAGTAATTCTTATGGATGAACCGACGTCAGCACTTGATCCGATTTCAACATCAAGAATAGAAGACCTTGCTGTGGAACTTAAAAATAATTATACAATAATTATGGTCACACATAACATGCAGCAGGCTGCACGAATTTCAGATAACACAGCATTTTTCCTTCTTGGAGAAATGATTGAGTACGGAAAAACAGAACAGTTATTCTCTATGCCTGCCAATAAGAAGACAGAAGACTATATAACAGGTAGATTTGGCTGATAATAAAAATTGGGAAAAGGAGAAAATCATGAGAGATAAATTCCAGAAAGAACTCGAAGAGCTTAATGAAGAAATTATTGAAATGGGTAAAATGATTGTATATGATATACAAAATGCTGTAAAAGCATTAGTTACACAGGATATAAATCTGGCAAAAGAAGCAATTCAATATGACTCATCAATAGACAGACAGGAAAGAAACATCGAACATCTTTGCCTGAAGCTTCTTCTTGAGCAGCAGCCGGTGGCAGGAGATTTAAGAATCATATCATCGGCTTTAAAAATGATAACAGACATGGAAAGAATAGGTGACCATGCAGCTGATATATCGGAACTTACAATACTTATGGCAAAAGAATCATATATAAAGCATCTTGAACATATACAGCTTATGGCTGAAATATCAATGACTATGCTTTCAGAAAGTCTTGACGCATATGTCGAAAAAGACTTAAAAAAAGCGGAAGCGGTAATAAAACGTGATGATGAGGTTGATGATTTATTTGACAAAGTAAAGAATGAACTTATAAATATTATCCATGAAAATGTAAATGATGGCGAACAGGCAGCCAATCTTCTTATGGCAGCCAAATATATGGAAAGAATCGGCGACCATGCAACAAACATATCTGAGTGGGTAATATTTTCAATAACAGGAAAACACGAAGAAGAGCAGTAAGAATGTAAGTGGTAAACGATAAATAATAAATAGTAAATAACAAACAGTAAAAGTGCTGACATATGTAAGAAACAATAGATTCTGAATGTGGCGGCACTTTTTAATATGTTGTTGGAAACCGTTAAAAGCAGTAAATATAAGGCTTTGAACTCTTATAAAATATAAAAATGAAATAAATGCAGAAAAAAGTCAAAAAAAGTTATAAAAAATCAAAAAAAGGTGTTGACATATATAACCTCAGGT
>OHPI01000816.1_pt1 | contig 19635 bp, 17 predicted proteins | sample 1577651 | NCBI WGS metagenome assembly OHPI01 (sample SAMEA3879578, study PRJEB24766) | human gut metagenome | biome: human-associated habitat; feature: feces | place: USA | collected 1985/1987
GAACCGCCGTAAACGGTTTTGCAGACCGCTGACTAAGCCACTCATCCAAGGAACCGATAATATTTTAATTTACACAAAAGACTCTCATCCGAAACTCGAGGTTCCTGGCGGATTCGAACCGCCGTAAACGGTTTTGCAGACCGCTGACTAAGCCACTCATCCAAGGAACCAAATCATCAACAACCAGGTTGTTTTTCTTTTGCGATTGCAAAGGAACGAAATTGTTTTGAATCTGCCAAATTTTTCCTCGACATTTTTATAGAATGATTATTATTGGCCTTTTTTTCTGCCTTTTAGTATTCCTAGTATTTTTCGCTGAACGAGGAAAAGAAGCATTATACCGACCCGATTATTTGAATAACTAGAAAAAAAAGAGTTAATTTGCAATCGTATATTTTTAATGGATAAAACAAATCATGATTTATACAGAAACTGAAATTCCAGGCGTGTGGATCATTGAACCGAAAGTATTCAAAGATGCTCGTGGTTATTTTATGGAAGCATTCAAACAAGAAGAGTTTGATGCGCATATTGGTCCTACTCGTTTCATACAAGATAATGAATCTTGTTCTTCCAAAGGTGTATTGCGCGGACTCCATTATCAGCAGGCTCCTTATTCACAGGCAAAACTGGTACGTGTCATTAAAGGATGTGTACTCGACGTTGCAGTTGATATACGTAAAGGTTCTCCTACATTCGGCAAACATGTTGCCGTTGAACTGTCAGAAGAGAACAAACGTCAGCTATTCATTCCGCAGGGTTTTGCCCATGGATTCCATGTACTGAGTGATGAGGCGATCTTTACTTATAAGGTGGATAATCCTTATACACCTTCCGTTGAAAGAAGTATCCGGTATGATGACCCGGACATTCAGATCAACTGGGGAATCGAATCGCCCGAAAAAGTCAATCTTTCAGAAAAAGACATGAAAGCTCCGTGGCTGAAAGATGCCGATATTAATTTCACCTTTTAAGAGACAACCAACATGAAGACTTATTTAGTGACAGGGGCAGCCGGTTTTATCGGTGCCAACTTTATCAAATATATGCTGGCCAAGTACGACGATATCCAGATTGTTGTACTTGATTTGTTAACGTATGCCGGTAATTTGGGAACGATCGCCAGCGACATCGACAACAAACGTTGCTTTTTTGTCAAAGGAAACATCTGCGACCGCGAATTGGCAGATCAGCTTTTTGCCCAATATGCATTTAATTATGTAGTCAATTTTGCAGCAGAAAGCCATGTGGACCGTAGTATCGAGAATCCGCAACTCTTCCTGCAAACCAATATTCTGGGTACACAGAATCTGTTGGATGCTGCTCGCCAAGCTTGGACAACCGGCAAAGATTCAACCGGATATCCGACATGGCGCACCGACGTTCGTTTCCACCAGGTTTCTACCGATGAAGTATATGGCAGCTTAGGTGCTACGGGATTCTTCACCGAAACAACACCTCTTAACCCGCACAGTCCATACAGTGCTTCCAAGACAAGCGCAGATATGTTTGTGCAAGCTTATGCCGATACCTACAAAATGCCAGTCAGCATTACTCGCTGCTCCAACAATTATGGTCCTTATCATTTCCCGGAAAAACTGATTCCGCTTATTATCAAGAATATTCTGGAAGGAAAGAAACTGCCGGTTTATGGAGACGGATCGAATGTCCGCGACTGGCTGTATGTAGAAGACCATTGTAAAGCCATCGATCTGGTGATTCACCAAGGTAAAGCCGGTGAAGTTTACAATGTAGGCGGACATAACGAGAAGACTAATCTCGAAATTGTCAAACTGACCATTCGTACCATCCGCCAGTTGATGGAAGAAGAACCTCAATACCGGAATGTATTGAAGAAAAAGGAAATGGGTGCAGACGGACAGCTTTCTATTGACTGGATCAATGATGATCTGATTACATTCGTCAAAGATCGTCTGGGACATGACCAGCGATATGCCATCGATCCTACTAAAATCCAAAGAGAATTAGGTTGGCTTCCGGAAACCAGCTTCGAGACAGGTATTGTGAAAACCATCCGTTGGTACTTGGAAAATCAGGCCTGGGTGGAAGATATCACCGGAGGCGATTATATGCAATATTACGAACGGATGTATAAAGGCCGCGAACTTTAAAATCAGATTACAATGGATTTCCGATTAAAGGTGTTTTACAGTGTAGCTACCAATCTGAGCTTTACCAAGGCTTCACATGAGTTATTCATCAGTCAGCCGGCTATCAGTAAGCATATCCGGGAACTGGAACAACGCTTTGAGACACCTTTGTTCGAACGAAACGGAAACAAGATACAACTGACGCGTGCGGGAGAATTATTGCTCTCGCATGCCCAGTCGTTGTTGGCTGCTTACCGGCAGTTGAACTTCGAAATGAATTTACTGACCAATCATTTTTCCGGAGAACTCCGGTTAGGAGCCAGTACAACGATTTCCCAATACGTTTTACCTCCGTTGTTGGCCAAATTCATGCAAAAGTTTCCCGACATCAAACTTTCTCTGCTAAGCGGAAACAGTAATGACATCGAGCGAGCCCTGACCGAAGGGAAAATAGATTTAGGACTTGTAGAAGGATGTGCCCACTTAAACACTTTGCATTATGAAGCATTCATGAAAGATGAGCTCGTCGTTATTACGCACACCTCTTCTTCTTTGGCAATCCATGATAAGCTGACTCTCGAACAATTCCGTTCACTTCCTTTTGTATTGCGGGAGAATGGTTCCGGCACACTGCAAGTATTGGAATCAGCCTTATCCGAACATAAAATAAAATTATCACAGCTGAATATCTTAATCCAGTTGGGAAGTACGGAAAGTATCAAATTATTCCTGGCCAATTCCGATACCCTCAGTGTTGTATCCATCCGTTCCGTTGCCCGCGAGATTGTAGCCGGAGACTTCAAAGTGATTGATGTTCCGGACTTAAAGATGGAGCGAAAATTCAGTTTTGTACGGCCTTTGGGAAGAAATAGTGGGTTGGATGAGAACTTCATTCGCTTTGTTCTCCGCAACGCTACCTGATATAACTTGAGGTTATAAGCTATAAAAATTTACCGTTCGCTTTTATGAATAAGTTACTCTACCTTTGTCCTCCGAAAACAAGTAACATCATAAAAGTAAAAAGATATGTTTAGCGAAAAAAGAGGAAACGTACTTCACGGAATTTTGCTGATCGCCTTATTCTCCTGTTCAGCATTCTACATTGCAGAATTTGATTTCATCAAGAATCTTTCTTTCAGTCCACTGATCGTAGGTATCATCTTAGGTATGCTGTATGCCAACAGCCTGCGTAACCATTTGCCGGAGACTTGGGTTCCGGGTATTCAGTTTTGTACCAAACAAATCCTGCGTGCCGGTATCGTACTTTACGGATTTAAACTGACTTTCCAAAGTGTCCTGGCTATCGGTTTACCGGCCATCCTGATTGATTCGATTATCGTCATTGCGACAATCCTATTGGGAATCTTCCTGGGGCGTGTATTAAAAATGGACAAAGATCTGGCATTATTGACATCCACCGGAAGTGCTATCTGCGGAGCTGCTGCTGTTCTCGGCGCCGAACCTGTCGTAAAAAGTGAAGCACATAAAACGGCTGTAGCTGTATCTACCGTAGTTATCTTCGGAACAATCTCCATGTTTATCTATCCGGCCTTATATCGTGCCGGTATCATCGACCTGACTCCTGAACAAATGGGTATTTACACCGGTTCTACATTACATGAAGTTGCACACGTAGTGGGTGCAGGAAACGCGATGGGAAAAGAGATCTCTGATGCTGCTATCATTGTGAAAATGATTCGTGTCATGATGTTAGCGCCGGTATTAGTCGTTATGAGCTTCATGCTGGCTCGTACGGCGGTTAAAGCAGTAAGCCATGCAGGCAAAGCAACGAATGAACGACGTAAGATCACTATTCCCTGGTTTGCTTTCGGCTTCCTGGCTGTCATCGGATTCAATTCATTGGATTTATTACCAGCACCGGTAGTCACTACCATCAATAACATTGATACTTTCATGCTGACAATGGCGATGACGGCTCTCGGAACAGAAACCAGCATCGAGAAATTCAAGAAAGCGGGAGCCAAACCGTTCTTACTGGCAGCGCTGCTTTATATCTGGTTGCTTGTCGGAGGTTATTTACTGGCCAAGTATGTAACACCGATCTTAGGCTGATAAACTTCATTCAATGATATTCGGAAAAGAGAAATAAAGGTAAAAGCAAACCTTTATTTTTCTTTTTGAACAACAAAACTGACAAACAGACCATTTAAGTTATAAAAAAAGCACAGCTAATTTAATAAATTAACCTACCTTTGCACAACTTCAAGTCGGCCAGAATTTAGATAGTGATTATCTATAATTTTGGTCATTTTTACGTTAATAAGGAAAGACATGGATTATGCAATAATTGCAGCGGGCGAAGGTTCTCGCCTTGCACAAGAAGGAATTAAATGGCCTAAACCGCTTGTTCGGTTAAATGGAACAGCTTTAATTGACAGATTGATTGATATATTCTTGAAGAATGATGCATCTTCAATTCGGATTATTGTCAACGAAGAGATGACAGAAGTACAGGAACACCTGAAAGGATTGAAACTACCGGTACCTTTTCATCTATTGGTTAAGTCAACTCCCAGTTCGATGCACAGCTTCTATGAATTAAGCCGCCAGTTTGAAAGTGATCAGCTTTGTCTGACAACCGTTGATACCATCTTCCGGGAAGAAGAGTTCTCTTCGTATATTCGGGCATTCCTTGATCAGACAGAAACGCCCCAGTATGTTTCCGGTGGAATCTATTGCCTGCGGCAGCCCGCTATTCAGATTCTTTCTCATTGCATAGAGCAAGGCATGTCGAGAATGCGTAACTATCAGCGCCAGCTCATCACAGAAGGCCTGACAATAAAAGCGTATCCTTTCAGTAAAATCATTGATGTCGATCATGCAGACGACATCCGGAAAGCAGAACAGTTTATAGCATCTAAATAAGCAGTTTAAAATAACATGGAGGAAATGACTATTGCCGGTATCCGTCGGGGAAACCAGTTTTCGCCCAACCATATCGGAAACGATGCGGCTATCTTCAGTCTGACCGCAGAACACTTAGGGAAATTAGGTTGCAAGGTCAACGAATACATTGAATCAGACTTATTATTGCAAGACTTGAAAGAGAAGGCAATCTTTAATATGGTCCGCGATTGGAAATCGATTCATAAACTACAGGAACTGGAAGACAACGGATATATCGTGATCAATTCGGGATATGGCATTGAGAATTGTACACGCGAGAAGATGACACGCCTCTTGCTTGACCATCATATTCCGCATCCTACGAGTTTATTCTTATCTACCCAGGCTGATCCGACTCAAATGCTTGAAGAAGCCGGACTGGATCATTGCTGGATCAAGCGAGGTGACTTTCACGCGATCCATCGCGAGGATGTAACGTATGTACGCAACCGGGAAGAAGCCAAAAGTATTTTAAAGGAATATGCCATTCGTGGTATTCCGACAGCCGTGATCAACGAACATCTGGTAGGCGACCTGGTGAAATTTTACGGAGTTACCGGAACTGATTTCTTCTATTGGTTCTATCCTTCCAACCAACATCATAGTAAATTCGGACTGGAAGTTATCAATGGAACAGCTAAAGGTATTCCTTTCAATCAAGACTATATGCAACAAATCTGTAACGAGGCTGCCCGCGTTTTGAATATTCATATCTATGGCGGTGACTGCATTGTCTCGGAAGAAGGAGAAATCCGTATCATTGATTTCAACGACTGGCCCAGTTTTGCTCCGTGCCGGGAAGAAGCAGCTCCTTATATCGCCCGTCGGATTTACGAGCTGGCCGCCCAATCAATCAATCAATCAATCAATCAATCAATCAATCAATCGGAAACAAACTAAAGATTCATGACAAGCAATACAAAACAAAAACCAACCCTCGAATCGACACTCAAGTCGATGGATACCGAGGAGTTTATCGATATACATTTTTATCGGCCAATCGGATATCGATGGGCTTTGTTCTTCAACAAATTCGGTATTTCTCCCAATACCGTTACCATTGCCAGTATCTTTATCGGAGCGGCAGCTGGAGTCTGTTTTTATCCGCATAACCTGACGATTAACATCATAGGTATGTTACTGCTGATCTGGGCAAATTCGTATGACAGCGCCGACGGTCAGCTGGCACGGATGACGGGTAAGAAGACTCCGCTCGGACGTATTCTGGATGGTACGGCTGGCGATATCTGGTTTATCTCCATTTATGCAGCCATTTGTGCACGACTCACACCACAATGGGGCATCTGGATCTGGGTTTTCGCCCTGATAACCGGTATTTTTCACAGCAAACAGGCAGCTATGGCCGACTATTACCGGAATATCCATCTTCTTTTCCTCAAAGGAAAGGCCGGAAGCGAACTATCTCACTCTCCTGTTCTGAAAGAGAACTACAAGAAGATGAGCTGGAAAAAGGATTTCATCTACAAGTTATTCGAAACCTTTTATATCAATTATACTGTCGGACAAGAACGGCTGACACCGAAGTTTCAACGTATGATGCAAATCATTCGACAGGATTATCACGACCAAGCTCCCGAATGGTTTCGGACAGCTTTCCGGGAAAAGAGTCTGCCACTCATGAAATATACCAACATGTTGTCGTTTAATACGCGCGTCATTGCTTTGTTCATCTCCTTGTTTATTGATATGCCGTGGTTATATTTCACTTTCGAAATCATCGTTTTGAATGCGATGCTGGTCTATATGATCAAACGTCACGAACATATCTGCCAAGGATTTACTCAAGAATTAAAAGAGCGTTGTCAAACAAACTCATGATAAAAAAGAACGGTTATGCTTACAATAGATAAGATAAAAGGAATCATCTTCGATTACGGAGGAACTATCGACAGCAACGGCCTGCACTGGGCTGAAGTTATCTGGAAGGCTTACGAAACCTATCAGGTATCCGTCGCAAAAGCCGACTTCCGAAACGCTTTCGTTTATGGCGAACGGACTTTAGGAAAGAATCCACTGGTCAAACCCGAACATACGTTCCTCGATATGCTGCGTATCAAAATTGATCTGCAGCTGGAATGGCTGAAAGATGAAGGACTCATCACTCCAGCCGACGCATCTTCGCAGAAAAAGGAAGACATTGCCCAGTGGAGTTATGCAAATGCACGGAAACATATCGACATAGCCCGCCCGATTCTGGAACAATTGTCACAGAGATATCCGTTAGTCTTGGTGTCCAATTTCTACGGAAACATCGCATCCGTCTTGAAAGATTTCCAACTGGATCATCTTTTCCAGACAATCGTTGAATCGGCTGTCGTAGGGATCCGAAAACCGGACCCGGCAATCTTTCAGTTGGGAATCGATGCGCTTCATTTCGCTCCCAACGAGGTTGTAGTCGTTGGCGATTCGTTTGATAAAGACATCGTTCCGGCAACAACTTTAGGATGCCAGACTATCTGGCTGAAAAGTATCGGGTGGAATCCTTACAAGGGAACAGAAACGGCCGATGCCATCATCACTGATTTTCCACAAATCAAGGAGATTTTCTCTCTCCGATAAAGGTATAGGAAACAAATCCTTTCCATCCAAGAAAAATCCGGACTGATTGTTATTCTTTCATCAGTCCGGATTTTTTATGTCTTCATCCGAGCGACTAATTCTTTTCCAACGGGAAACTAATCACAATCATCCGACTTATTATATTTCCTCCGGTCGGAGGAAGCCTATCCTTCGGACGGAGGAACAGTATCCTCCGATCGGGGGAAGGTCGTCCTTCGGTCGGAGGAAAGATAACTATTCGTTAGTTTGCAGTTAGCAGCTCGGCAGATTCATCTTAATACCTCGGCAGGGAAGCATTAGTCACTCCGCAGGGAAGAACGGACAAGCTTGGTATTCTCCACAAAATAATGTACCTTTGTTTGCCTGCTATGGCAGGGAGGAATAAAAACAAAACGTATGTATTTCAAAGACATTATCGGACAAGAGGAAATCAAAAGGCATTTGATACAGACGGCACAATCGGGAGTGTTGCCTCACGCCCAGTTGTTTACCGAACCAGGTGGAAGTGGAGCCTTTGCCCTGGCCCTTGCCTATGCCCGTTATGTGAATTGTTCCCGACGGACTGACACGGATGCGTGCGGACAATGTCCTTCGTGTTTGAAATACGACGAACTGGCCCATCCGGACCTGCACTTCGTATTTCCGATCGTTGCCAAGAAAGAGCGGAAAAAGGAAATATGCGACGATTACCTGCAGGAATGGAGAGCTTTCTTGCATGACCATACTTATTTTGGTATCGATCAATGGTTGGATGCCATGGATGCTGGTAATTCGCAAGCTTTGATCTATTCGAAGGAAAGTGATGAAATCATCCGGAAGCTAAGTCTGAAAATCTATGAAGCGGACTATCGGGTCTTATTGGTCTGGCTTCCCGAAAAGTTACACGTTAGTTGTGCCAACAAACTACTGAAACTAATAGAGGAACCTCCAGCTCATACCCTGATTCTGATGGTATCGGAACAGCCGGATTTAATCCTCGGAACAATCCAGTCGCGCACACAACGCATCAATATTCCACGGATTTTGCCGGAAGACTTGGCCAAAGCCATGCAAAGCCGCTATGGTCTGTCGCCCGAGGATGCTCATTATGTCTCGCATCTGGCGAACGGAAATTACCTGAAAGCCGTCGAAGCAATCAGTGTGAACGAAGAGACGATGTTCTTTCTAGAGCAATTCAAGACCGTAATGCGTAACTCGTGGGCCCGGAATGTAAAGGCCATGAAGGAACAGGCCGATGTACTGGCTTCAATCGGAAGGGAAAAACAGAAGAATTACCTGGCATATTGCCAGCGACTGGTGCGCGAAAACTTTATCTACCGTTTCCAGGCGCCCGAATTGAATTATATGAATCGGGAGGAAGCCGCTTTCGCCGTCAAGTTCTCACCGTATGTCAACGAACGTAACGTTATCGACCTGATGGACGAACTGGCGAAAGCCGAACTGCATATCTCCCAAAATGTCAATCCCAAGATGGTCTTCTTCGACCTTGCCTTACGGATTACGGTATTGATCCGCCGCTAATCAGATGGTTCTGATATGATCAGCCAGGAAAGAAACGCCCAACTGCCGGCGAACCTCGTCAATAATCTCGATGGTGATCAGGGAATTCTCGTGGCTGTTTACTTCTGATTCCAGCTTTCCTGCCTGCACCAGATTGATAAACTCAGCCACCTCATAATAATACTCGTCTTTATCTGTTACGGCAGAAATATCTTCGACCGGCGTCAACGGACCTTTTCCCGACGAAGCCACCGGACGTGCCTGCCACGTCACCCGATTAATCTGGTTGATCTTATCCAGCATGAAGTTCCCGTCCTCACCTTCTATTTCCGTAGGTAAAGACGAATTGGCAATCTTCGAATACAGAACCGTTGCATTCATCCCTTCATATTCAAAGTTCACGGCACCTTGTCCGTCGGTTCCGGTAGAAAGAACAACCCCCGAAGCACTGATCTTATTCGGCCGGCCGAACAAGACAACCATCGGATAGACTGTATAAACGCCGATATCCATCATCGCACCATTCGACAATTCAGGTTTAAAGGCATTCAAGACAATTCCTTCCTTAAACTTATCATAACGGGAAGAATACTGGCAATAAGAAGCGAAGTAACGCCGGATCACACCTGCTTTGGGCAACGCTTCGCGTAATACACGGAAATTAGGAGTCAGAGTTGGTTTCATGGCTTCCATCAAAGTAACGCCATATTGCCGGGAAGCAGCGATCATCTGCTTCACCTCGTAAGCATTCGAAGCCATCGGCTTTTCGCACAGCACATGTTTTCCGTGCTTCATGCACAAAATACTTTGGGAAGCATGTAAATAGTTCGGAGTTGCAATATAAACCGCATCGATCAGCGGACTTGCCGCCATTTCCTCCAGCGAAGTAAATGTATAGGGAATATCATATTTGGCAGCAAATTCATTGGCCCTTTCCTGCGTACGCGAACAAACCGCAACCAGTTCGAAACGTTCGTCTTGCTTCGCTCCGGCAATGACCCAGTCGGTGATGAAGTTCGTACCAATGACTCCAAAACGAATCTTATTCATACATAAAATGATTTATAGGATTTTACAGACAAGACATTCCAGAATAAATAAACCAGGCTTCAGATAGGATATATCCAAAACCCGGTTTACATAATCCTTTTGTATCTTATGTATAGATGAATTACTTGCGGAAAGGAGCTTTCACAACCTGAGCCTTCAGATTACGGTTACGAACCTGGATATAAATCTCAGAACCAACTTTCGAATAAGCTGTCTGAACATATCCCATACCGATACCTTTCTTCAAAACCGGCGACATTGTTCCGGAAGTAACAACACCAATGGCATTACCTTCGGCATCCACAATCGGATAACCATGACGAGGAATACCTTTATCTACCAATTCAAAGGCACACAACTTACGGGTAACGCCTTCCTTCTTCTGACGTTCCAGTTCGGCACGGTTTGTGAAGTTCTTGCCATCAACAAACTTCGTGATCCAACCCAAACCAGCTTCAATCGGAGAAGTTGTATCATCCAGGTCATTACCATACAGGCAGAAGCCCATTTCCAGACGAAGCGTATCACGAGCACCCAAACCAATCGGCTTGATACCTTCCGGCTTGCCAGCTTCAAAAATAGCATTCCAGATCGTCATCGCATCACTCGGATAGAAATAAAGTTCGAAGCCACCGGCACCGGTATAACCCGTATTCGAAATGATTACCTGCTTGCATCCGGCAAATTCACCCGTAGTAAAGGCATAATATGGAATAGCCGACAAATCAACCGGAGTCAGGCGCTGCAATACTTCCAATGCCTTCGGTCCTTGGATAGCCAACTGAGCGATATTGTCAGACGCATTTTCCAATTCGGCACCTACTGTATTATGACTGACACACCAGTTCCAGTCTTTCTCAATGTTAGCCGCATTTACAACCAACATATATTTCTCCGGTTCATAATGATAAACCAACAGGTCATCAACGATACCACCCTGTTCATTCGGGAAACATGTATATTGCGCTTTTCCTAACGGAAGCACGGAAGCATCATTCGAAGTAACCGACTGGATAAAAGCCAATGCATTCGGACCTTTCACCCAAAATTCGCCCATGTGAGACACATCAAATACACCGACACCATTTACCACCGTCATGTGTTCGTCGATAATACCTGTATATTCAATCGGCATGTTATAACCTGCAAATTCATGCATCTTGGCACCCAGTGCGATATGCACGTCTGTAAAAGGAGTTGTTTTCATTCTTTCACGATTTAGATTTATTCTATATAGATAATATTGTTTACAAAATTACTTGGTTGCCACCAATTCTGCAAAGAAGGAATAGGAATATATTCATAACGTCCGTGGAAATTATGACCTCCAGTAAACAGATTCGGACAAGGCAAGCCCATAAACGACAGGCGTGCTCCATCGGTTCCTCCACGAATCGGCTTGATCTGCGGTTTCACACCGACAGCTTCCATCGCTTCCGAAGCCAGATCTACAATGTATTTCTTCGGTTCCACGATTTCACGCATGTTATAATACTGATCGTGCATTTCCAAAGAAACCATACCCGGATACTTTTTATTCAACTGTGCAGTGATCTGCTCCAACAATTGTTTTTTCTGTTCGAACAACTCACGGGAATGATCACGGACAATGTACTGCAAAACGGCCTGTTCTACGCTACCGACCATTGTAGTCAGATGGAAGAATCCTTCATAACCTTCGGTTGTTTCCGGACGTTGATCTGCCGGCAACATGGAAGCAAATTCAACAGCCAGCAAAGAAGCATTTACCATCTTGTCTTTTGCTGTTCCCGGATGTACATTCCGTCCGCTGAAAACTACTTTAGCCGCTGCTGCATTAAAGTTTTCATATTCCAGCTCTCCGATTTCTCCGCCATCAACCGTATAGGCAAACTCACAGCCGAACTTTTCTACATCAAAATGATCAGCTCCGGCACCAATCTCTTCATCCGGCGTGAAACCAATCCGAATCTTACCATGTTTGATTTCCGGATGTTCCTTCAAATAAGCCACCGCTGAAATAATGGCAGCCACTCCGGCTTTATCATCAGCACCCAACAAGGTAGTTCCGTCGGTAACAATCAAGTCTTGTCCGATATATTGTTCCATTTCCGGGAACATACGCGGTGAAAGAACATTATTCTCGGCTTCATTCAATACGATATCACCACCTGCATACGAAACGATTCGCGGTTTAACACCTTCGCCCGACATATCAGGACTCGTATCCAAATGAGAAATAAATCCGATTGTCGGTACTTCCTTATCTTCCATATTCGATGGTAAAGTAGCCATCAGATACGAATTATCATCCAAGGAAATCTCTTCCAATCCCAAGGCTTCCAGTTCTTTTACCAATGCTTCGGCAAAGACACGCTGACCAGATGTACTCGGAGTAATACCCGATTCTTCATCCGATTGCGTAGCAAAAGTCACATATTTTAGAAATCTATCTACTACTGTCATCTTTATGTTGTTTTTATAAGAAATCGATTTTCATTTATCAGGGCTAAAATTAGGAAAAGCGGATGAATTAACCAAATAAACCGAATGACAGCTCGACCGAAAAGAGGAAAATTAAGAAAAGATAGGATCAACGTAAAAACATGAGGGGTAAATTCGATAAAATCGTATCTTTGAGAACAACAAATCATTATCAGTTATGGAAACCAACGGTTATCGTCTCCTTCTTCCGGAAGGGACATTGGATTATTTCATCATCGCAGATGTAAAGGAAAGTAGTACTGACATTGTCATTTTCCTGGAAGAGAAAAATGAGGTTCCCAGTGAATACTCGAATATGAAAGTGGAAAGCAAGGGATTTTATGACCCGGTAGTGGTTCAGGACTTCCCGATACGTGGCAAGAAACTTTTCCTGAACATCCGCCGTCGCCGATGGATTGTTAAGGATGATGGACGCTATGTAAGCCGTAACTGGAAACTGGTCGCTGAGGGCTGCCGTATGACGCATGATTTTGCGTCTTTTTTAAAAGAACTATATTGATACACTTCCGGTAAGCTGCAAGCTTTTAGGCTTTCTCTTCGGTGTAAACGGAGAGCTACTTGAGCGTCAATACCGAAACCATCTGAGCGGTTACTTGAGCTGGGAACAGCTCTCACATGCGGAAGAGTGGATTCTTTTCGAGAAGAATGTTAGTGCATATGTGGGTATTGATGAAGTCTGCCTTTCACAGGGCGAACTCTATACAATCCTGATAAACAAGGAAAGAATAGGACGTTCGGGGAGTATCATCGCTATCATAAAAGGTACCGATGTAAAGATCGTTACTTCCGTCTTGTTAAGGCTCTCCAGACGCAGGCGGTTCCAAGTCAGGGAGATAACCCTTGACATGGCCCCCAACATGGAACAGATTGCACGCGTCTGCTTTCCCGTCGCACGTCGTGTAACGGACCGTTTCCATGTCCAGAAACTGGCTTATGAAGCTGTTCAGGAAATGAGAGTCAAGGCTCGATGGGAAGCCTTGGATGAGGAATCCATACAGATAGCACATGCCAGGGCTTGCGGGAAAATCTATCATGCTCCGGTTTTCGAAAACGGGGACTCAAGGAAGCAATTACTGGCTAGAAGCATATACCTTCTCTATAAGAAAGAATCCTTATGGACCGAATCGCAACGTGCCCGCGCTGCCATCCTCTTCAGAGAATATCCGGATATAAAGAAAGCCTATTATCTTTCAATGAGACTTGGGCTGATATATCACCAGTGCAGGCATAAGGATACGGCCTTGACCAGACTTGCAAAATGGTACGATGAAGTAGACAAATCCGGATTCCTTGCTTTCGGCAGAGTGGCAAGATCCATACAAACCCATTATCAGCAAATCCTAAACTTCTTCGACAAGCGGTCTACTAATGCGGCTTCTGAGTCCTTCAATGCTAAAATAAAGAACTTTCGTTCTCAGTTCAGAGGGGTGAAAGACAAAGCTTTCTTTCTCTTCAGACTTTGCAATATTTATGCTTAAATTTATAATCCCTCATATTTTTACGTTGATCCAAAAGATAAAGGAAGGCAACAGAAAGCATACAAACGGATACAAACAAAAAAGGATCTTCTTCCGAAGATCCTTCCTTTTGCTGGGTGAAAGATGGGGCTCGAACCCACGACCCTTGGAACCACAATCCAATGCTCTAACCAACTGAGCTACATTCACCATATCGGTCTTCAGCAGACGCTGTTTCTTTAAGACGGTGCAAAGGTAAGCATATTTTTTAATTCTGCAAACTTTTCGCAGATTTTTTATTCCAAAATATTCCTAGAAATCCAAACTAATGACAAAATGAACACGGTAAACCAGACGATCCAATAACTGCCATAAAGTAGAAATGTCTTCAGAACCGCTTTGCCCCAACTGCTCCGTGAATAAACCCGACGAACAGCTATGATACTATATACCAAGAAGTAAATCCATAAAAAGCCATAAAGCATTCCCCAATGACAACCTAACCATAAAAGGATCAGCATAACCGCCGAGATAATCAGCAATACCGAATGCAGATGCAAGGCAAATACCAGATGCGACATATAGCCCAACTTCTCTTTCCGGAAAAACAACATCAACAGCAAGGCAAAGATCGGAATCAGCAACAAGGCTATCAATGGCCAATTAGACGAATACCAGGAAACCAAACGATTGTATTTCCATTCCGAACGCAAGTCTTTCAACTCCCGCTTCTGTTTCTTGGTAACATCAACTTGTGCCTGATGAACAGAATCCTTTTCCAACACAAAAATGGAATCCGATTCCTCCCATGCCTGAAACTCTTCTTGAAAGATTACTTGAGCCAGCTGTACCCGAAACGTATCCTGATAAGGAGATTCCAATAGACGCAACATTGGTTTGTATGATGACAGCATAGCCGTATCCGTTACAGTCCAGATAACTGTATCCTCCAGACCGGATTGAGCCATAACGGTTTCATACGAAGTCCAACTTCCTGCTTCTCCTGTATTTTTCAGTACTTCCCATTCTGCCATTTCCTCGGTATGAGCCTGCATCTTTTTCCAGTCATCGAGCAGCGAAAAGGCAAAGATGAAGAACAAACAGGACAAGAACATGAACAGACGCAACGGATGCACGTACGAATTAATCTTTCCGGCATTAAACTCCCGCGTCAGAAAACCCGGACGACGGAATAAATAATATAAGGTAAGCCATACTTTACTATCGAACTGATAGACGTTCTCGAAGTATTGCTGCAGGTATTTCCAGAAAGGCTGCTCGATATCCAACGCATACTGGCCGCATTGCGAACAATACATGCCTTTCAGTTTCTTTCCACAATTCTTACAATAAGTATAAGCCGGAGTACGTTTCCGACGAACACGCTTCAGGCGACGGTATTCGATCTGACGAGACAACGCCTCTTTCTGCTTCCGGACTTTCTCTTTCCAAGTATCTAACTTCATTCCTCTTTCCTCCCTTTACACATATTCCGTAAAATCTACATGGAACAGATGGATCGCACACCAAACTAAAGTACTGATAAACACACTGCCCAGAATTAGCATATAAAGCACATAAAGCAAACCCGTTTTTATAAAGGCCTTAATCCAGCCGGTTCGTTCATATACCTGATAAATGGCAATCCACATATACAACAGGAACAGACTCATCAAACCCAGTGAAACTTCCTTCGTATAAGGTGTCTTGACATAATAAGCCCACAACAGATTCACCGCCACCAGCAGCAAAAGCACCGAATGTAAATGCAGGGCAAAGGCATAATGCTTCATGTAAGGCATCTTTTCTTTCCGGAAGAACAGTTTCAATAAAAGAGCGAAAACCGGAATCAGCAGCAACAGGATAATGGGCAGATAAGTCGAGTACCACGACACAAAAGCCCCGAAGTTCATCTCTGTCTCGATCTTTTTCAGTTCTTTTTTCACCTCATCCGGTTCCGAACCGAAATAAGTATCGTCTTCTGCCAAAGCATATACGCTATCCTGAGCCGTTATCGGCAACAGATAACCTTCCTCGATCAGGATTTTCGGAACCGAAAAGCGCAAGGTATCCCCCGAATCCGATGGCAGCTGCTCACTCATGCGTCGCAACATTTTCTGCATGATCGAATCTCCACAGAAATAAATGGTGGTATCTACGGCTGCTTCACGTTCTTTCTCATTCAAATCGTCATACCAGAAATCGATCACATCTTTGGATAAATCCATCTGGAGAACCACATCCTCAGCCGATATTTCAGCAGATTCACCTACTTCACCTTCGACAGACCAATTTATACTATCCAGCGAACTGGGAATCAAGGCAAAGAAAAACAGGAAAAACAAACACGACAAGAACATGAACAAACGCAGTGGATGTACGTACGAATTGATCTTGCCAGCATTGAATTCACGTGTCAGAAAACCGGGACGGGTAAAAAGATAGTATAGCGTAAGCCATACCTTGCTATCAAACTGATAAACATTCTCGAAGTATTGAAGGATGTATTTCCAGAAGGGCTGCTCGATATCCAAGGCGTATTGCCCGCACTGATAACAGTACATGCCGTCCAGTTTGGTACCGCAATTCTTACAATAAGTATATTGGGGAGTTTTTTTTCGCCGCACACGTTTCAACCGCCTATATTCGATCTGGCGGATGATCCGCTCTTTGTGTTTTTGCAGCTTAGAGAAGATCTCTTTGTTTTTCATCGTTAAAATCAACTTAGGTTTGTCTGCTTTCTGTATTCTCAACGTGTCAAAAACGGTCATCCAACAAGATTGGACCTTCCGACGCCCGTCGAAAATAGTAATCCGCAAAGATTAGAACTTTCAACACCCGTCGAAAACTATAATCCACGAGGATCAGAGTTTTCCACACCCGTCGAAAGAACAAATCGTCAGTGATGAGTCTTTTCGACGGGTGTGAAGTTTACAAAACGTCCAGAATCTCTATTCCCGACGGATTGAATTACTTATAAATCTCTTTTTTTCCTGCCAACAACGTGTTTCGCATCAGTGAAATAATCGTCATCGGTCCTACTCCACCCGGAACCGGACTGATATACGAACATTTCGGAGCTACTTCGTCGAATTTCACATCGCCGCATAGACGGAAACCACTCTTACGGGTTGGATCGGGCACGCGTGTTGTACCAACATCTACAATCACGGCTCCTTCTTTCACCATATCTGCCTTCAGGAATTCAGGAACACCCAAAGCCACGATGATGATATCTGCCTGCAGACACATCTCCTTCAGATTCTTCGAACGGCTGTGACAAACCGTTACCGTACAATCACCCGGATATGCTTTCTGCACCATCAGCGAAGCCATCGGCTTACCAACGATGTTGCTACGGCCTAAAACAACGCAATGCTTGCCCTGAGTCTCGATGTGATTCCGCTTCAACAGTTCCAGAATACCAGCCGGTGTAGCCGAAACGAAACATGGCAGACCGATTGACATACGTCCGACATTGATCGGATGGAAACCATCCACATCCTTGCGGTAATCGATAGCCTCGATTACTTTCTGTTCAGAAATATGTTTCGGCAACGGAAGCTGAACGATGAAACCATCCACATCCGGATCGTTGTTCAGTTCATCCACCTTGCGAAGCAATTCTTCTTCGGTTACATCCGCTTCGTAACGGATCAAGGTTGACTTGAAGCCAATCTCACCACAAGTCTTCACTTTGCTGGCAACATACGTTTCGCTACCACCATCATGCCCTACCAGGATCGCAGCCAGATGCGGCACTTTGCCACCTTCCGCCTTGATGCGGGCCACTTCTTCAGCCATCTCCTGCTTCATCTGAGCAGCAGTAGCCTTTCCGTCTAACAATTTATATTCCATGATATCTGATTTATTTTATCTTCTGAATCCGAATCCCGGCATCTTCGGGAGTTTCATATTACCTGATTTGGCATTAGTCAGCATACGCATCATCTTGCGAGTCTCATCGAATTGCTTCAGCAGTTTGTTTACTTCCTGAATAGAAGTACCACTACCTTTGGCAATACGCTGGCGACGTGAACCATTCAAGATAGCCGGATTCTTCCGTTCTTCCGGAGTCATTGAATAGATGATCGCTTCGATGCTCTTGAATGCATTATCATCGATATCCACATCTTTCAAGGCTTTTCCTACACCCGGAATCATTGATGCCAATTCTTTCAGGTTACCCATCTTCTTGATCTGCTGGATCTGGGCGATGAAGTCATTGAAATCGAACTGATTCTTGGCAATCTTCTTCTGCAAGCGCTTAGCCTCTTCTTCGTCGTATTGTTCCTGAGCACGTTCCACCAACGAAACGATATCACCCATACCCAAGATACGGTCGGCCATACGTTCGGGATGGAATATATCCAGCGCATCCATCTTTTCGCCGGTTCCAACGAATTTGATCGGCTTATCTACAACTGTACGGATAGACAACGCCGCACCACCGCGTGTATCACCGTCTAACTTCGTCAAGACAACACCGTCGAAGTCTAAGCGTTCATTGAATTCTTTCGCTGTATTGACTGCATCCTGACCGGTCATGGCATCTACGACAAACAAAGTCTCATCCGGATGGATGGCCGCCTTGATGGCCGCAATTTCCTTCATCATCTGCTCGTCGATAGCCAGACGTCCGGCTGTATCGACAATCACCAGATCGTTACCTTTTGCCTTTGCTTCCGCAATAGCATGCTGGGCAATTTCTACCGGATTCTTATTTTCTTCTTCCAGATAAACCGGCACACCAATTTGTTCGGCCAATACCCGCAACTGCTCGATAGCGGCCGGACGATATACGTCGCAGGCAACCAGCAACGGTTTCTTGTTTTTCTTGGTCTTCAACATATTGGCCAGCTTACCGGTGAACGTAGTCTTACCCGAACCTTGCAAACCCGACATCAGGATGACTGCCGGACGACCTTCCAGATTCAGTTCGGTAGCAGTACCACCCATCAACTGAGCCAGTTCGTCGTGTACGATCTTAACCATCAATTGGCTCGGCTTAACTGAAGTCAGCACATTCTGTCCCAAGGCTTTTTCTTTTACCTTGTCGGTAAATGTCTTGGCAACCTTATAATTGACATCGGCATCCAACAAGGCACGACGTACATCCTTTAATGTTTCCGCAACATTGATTTCAGTGATTTTCCCTTCACCTTTCAGCAACTTAAACGAACGCTCCAGGCGTTCACTCAGATTGTCAAACATACAAATTATCTATTTTTTTCGATTATCCAACTGGGAAACGTGTTTCGGGGCATTCCCAAAATCCGCTTCTTTATTTTTAATAGGGAACAAAGGTACTAAAAAGCGTGTAATTATCGATACAGAATACGGAAGAATCTGAGGATAGCCTATTTAATGCCCCATAACAGGACATCTCTCAAAAAGATCGGGGAGAAGAACTTTCGCCCTTCTCCCCTACGCCTTGAAATTCGATCTGTCCTCGTTTCCCAACGAAAGCAAATCATGATTACTATGAATACCTAAACAAACTGAAAGTCTGTATAGGGGAGTTATCCCTTAGTTTCACAACTCTA
>OHPI01000820.1_pt1 | contig 19549 bp, 16 predicted proteins | sample 1577651 | NCBI WGS metagenome assembly OHPI01 (sample SAMEA3879578, study PRJEB24766) | human gut metagenome | biome: human-associated habitat; feature: feces | place: USA | collected 1985/1987
CCTACCTATTTGCAATAGCAGCCTGTGCTGCTGCCAAACGTGCAATAGGTACACGGAATGGAGAACAGGATACATAGTCAAGACCAATCTTGTTGCAGAATTCTACAGAAGATGGATCTCCACCATGCTCACCACAGATACCGCAGTGAAGTGCGCTGTTTGCAGGTTTTCCAAGTTTCAGAGCTGTTTCCATCAACTTACCAACACCATCCTGGTCAAGTTTAGCAAATGGATCGTTCTCGAAGATCTTAGCATCATAGTAAGCATCGAGGAACTTACCAGCATCGTCACGTGAGAAACCAAATGTCAACTGTGTCAAGTCGTTTGTACCGAAGCAGAAGAAGTCAGCTTCTTTTGCAATCTCATCAGCTGTCAATGCAGCACGTGGAATCTCGATCATAGTACCAACTTCGTACTCAAGGTTTGCACCAGCTGCTGCGATTTCAGCGTCAGCGGTCTCTACTACAAACTTCTTAACATATTTCAATTCTTTTACATCACCGATCAATGGGATCATGATCTCAGGTTTGATGTTCCAGTCAGCATGAGCTTTCTGAACTTCGATAGCTGCGCGGATAACTGCTTTTGTCTGCATCTTAGCGATTTCCGGATAAGTTACAGCAAGACGGCATCCACGATGTCCCATCATAGGGTTGAACTCGTGAAGAGAAGCAATGATTGCTTTGATGTCTTCTACGGATTTGCCCTGAGCATCAGCCAATTTCTTGATATCTGCTTCCTCTGTAGGAACAAATTCATGCAAAGGTGGATCCAAGAAACGGATTGTAACCGGGTTTCCTTCCAAAGCTTCGTAAAGTGCTTTGAAGTCTCCCTGCTGATATGGAAGGATTTTTTCCAATGCAGCTTCTCTTTCCTCTACTGTATCTGCACAGATCATCTCACGGAAAGCAGCGATTCTGTCTTCCTCGAAGAACATATGCTCTGTACGGCAGAGTCCGATACCCTCAGCACCAAGCTCACGAGCTTTTTTAGCATCTGCAGGTGTATCTGCATTTGTACGAACCTTCATAGTACGGAACTTGTCAGCCCATCCCATGATGCGTCCGAACTCACCAGCGATTGTAGCGTCTACGGTAGGAATGATTCCGTCGTAGATGTTACCTGTAGAACCATCGATAGAGATTGGATCTCCTTCGTGGAACTCTTTACCATTTAATGTAAATTTCTTATTTGCTTCGTCCATGTTGATGTCACCACAACCGGATACACAGCATGTTCCCATACCACGTGCAACTACGGCTGCATGGCTTGTCATACCACCACGAACTGTCAAGATACCCTGGGAAGCTTTCATACCAGTGATATCTTCCGGAGATGTCTCAAGACGAACAAGTACGACTTTCTCGCCGCGGGCATTCCACTCTTCTGCATCTTCTGCAGTAAATACGATTTTACCACAAGCAGCTCCCGGAGAAGCACCAAGTGCTTTTGCCATTGGAGTAGCAGCTTTCAATGCAGCTGCATCAAACTGTGGATGAAGAAGGGTATCGAGGTTACGAGGATCGATCATAGCAACTGCTTCTTCCTCTGTTCTCATTCCTTCATCTACCAGATCACAAGCGATCTTCAAAGCAGCCTGAGCTGTTCTCTTACCGTTACGTGTCTGAAGCATGTACAATTTTCTGTTTTCTACAGTAAACTCCATGTCCTGCATGTCTCTGTAGTGATTTTCAAGTGTAGCGCAAACCTCTTTAAACTGAGCGAATGCTTCTGGGAATTCCTGCTCCATCTGAGCGATAGGCATCGGTGTACGAACGCCGGCAACAACGTCTTCACCCTGTGCATTCTTAAGGAATTCTCCCATCAATTTCTTCTCTCCTGTAGCAGGGTCACGAGTAAATGCAACACCTGTACCACAGTCATCACCCATGTTACCAAATGCCATGGACTGTACGTTTACAGCAGTTCCCCAAGAATAAGGGATGTCGTTGTCACGACGGTATACATTTGCACGTGGGTTGTCCCATGAACGGAATACGGCTTTGATAGCGCCCATCAACTGCTCTTTTGGATCGTCTGGGAAATCTTCGCCGATTTTTGCTTTATATTCAGCTTTGAACTGAGAAGCAAGTTCTTTCAAATCATCTGCTGTCAGATCAACGTCCTGCTGAACACCTCTGTCAGCTTTCATCTTATCGATGAGCTCTTCGAAGTATTTCTTACCAACTTCCATAACAACGTCAGAATACATCTGAATGAAACGACGGTAGCAGTCCCATGCCCAACGAGCATTTCCGGATTTCTCTGCGATTACGTTTACTACTGTCTCATTCAAACCAAGGTTAAGGATGGTATCCATCATACCCGGCATAGATGCACGTGCTCCGGAACGAACGGATACAAGAAGAGGATTCTCCTGATCACCGAATTTCTTTCCTGTGATCTCTTCCATCTTCACGATGTACTCATTGATCTGTCCCTGGATTTCATCATTGATCTCTCTGCCGTCCTCATAATACTGAGTACAAGCTTCTGTTGTAATAGTAAATCCCTGAGGTACCGGAAGACCAAGACTTGTCATCTCGGCAAGGTTCGCACCTTTACCACCAAGGAGTTCGCGCATGTTAGCGTTTCCTTCACTGAACAAATAAACCCATTTTGCCATGTTTATTAATTCCTCCTAAATATTGTATTAGTTTGACCTTCAAAAACTCTTTGAAATGTCGCTGTGAATATTATAACACACTTTACCCCGAAAGATAAAGTGTTTTTTTGCAAATTTCTCTTTTTTTTCGGGCAATTCTATGAATAATAACAAAGAATACAGATCCGTCATTTGGAATCGTTATAAAAAAAGAGAAGAAACCAGGTCGGAATTTCCTGCTCCTGCGGAAAAATCAAAAGAATTTCTTAGTAAAAATTTTACTTTTATCACTTTCTGTCAATTCCCGATATTCACCTTGACACAATGTGTCATCCAAACACAAATTTCCAATGGCGATCCGTTTCAGATAGACCACATAACATCCTACTGCTTTCAGCATTCGGCGGACCTGATGTTTTTTTCCTTCCGTAATTACGATTGTTCCGGAAAAAACAGCCTGCTCTTTCCGATTTCCGATCCGGATTCCGCTTGCCAGATCCAGAATGTCTCCCAATGTCTTTGTTTCACACCGCTTGATCTTGGCCGGCTTAGCCGTCATTCCACGAAGTTCGACTCCGTTCTCGATCCGATGGATTTTTTCCTCATCCAATTCTCCCAATGCCCAAAAGAAATAGGTTTTTGGCACATGATTTTCCGGATGCATGATCTCCTGATTCCATTTTCCATCATTGGTAATGAGTAAAAGTCCTTCGGTATCTTTGTCCAATCTCCCGACCGGATGAAGTCCTTCTACTTTTTCATCGGCAAAATATTCCATCACCGTTTTATGTGTCGGATCCGTTACTGCCGTAATGCAGCCACGCGGTTTGTGAAACATATAATACTTCAACTCTTCCATGAAACCTCCAACGATAAAACGGCAGCACGGAATGAACAATTCATTCCTGTGCCGCCGCTATTGCAAATAATTTTACATTATTTGTAATTTACAATCTTGCCAAAATCCGGTTTCAAAGAGGCACCGCCTACGAGGCCTCCGTCGATATCCGGTTTTGCAAACAATTCTGCTGCATTTCCGGCATTTACAGAACCGCCGTACTGAATACGGATCTCTGCTGCTGTCGCATCGTCATAAACTTCTGCGATACAGTCACGGATTGCCTTGCAGACTTCTTCTGCCTGATCGGATGTCGCTGTTTCACCGGTTCCGATTGCCCAAATTGGCTCATAAGCGATAACCGCTGTCTTTGCCTGGTCTGCTGTCACGTTCTGGAACGCAATCTTAATCTGCATACGGATCCAGTCGATGTAAATCCCCTGTTTTCTCTGTGTCAAACTTTCGCCACAGCAAATAATCGGTGTAATACCATGTTCAAATGCTTTGAGCACCTTCTTATTTACTGTCTCGTCTGTCTCGGCAAAATACTCACGTCTCTCAGAATGTCCAAGAACTACATAATTTACTCCGGCATCGGTCAGCATATTTGGTGCGATCTCACCGGTATATGCTCCGCTTTCCTCAAAGTACATATTTTCAGCGCCAATCTGGATATTACTTCCTTTGGCTGCTTCCATACATGGAATAATGTCAATGGCCGGTACACAGAATACTACATCTACTTCGTCATTTGCTACGAGTGGCTTTAATTCATTTACCAAAGCAACGGCTTCCGAAGGTGTCTTATTCATCTTCCAGTTGCCGGCGATAATTTTCTTTCTTGCCATGTTCCCACTTCCTTTCTCACTAAAATACCTGCTATTTTTCTTATTTGTCGTCTGCTGCTGCAACACCAGGAAGTTCTTTTCCTTCCAGGAATTCAAGAGAAGCTCCGCCACCGGTGGAAATGTGGGACATCTTGTCGCCATATCCAAGCTGGTTTACAGCTGCTGCACTGTCACCACCACCGATGATCGTGATAGCATCTGTCTCAGCAAGAGCTGCTGCAACGGCTTTTGTACCTGCTGCCAATGTAGGGTTTTCGAATACGCCCATAGGTCCGTTCCATACTACCGTCTTTGCTGTCTTTACAGCATCGGAGTACAATTCAACAGTCTTAGGTCCGATATCGCATCCCTCTTTGGAAGCATCCATCTGATCTGCTGCACATACTGTGGTATCTACAGGAGCGTCGATTGGGTTAGGGAAATCTTCGATCATTACAGTATCTACAGGAAGAAGCAGTTTTTTACCAAGTTTTTCTGCCTTTTCCATCATTTCTTTACAATAATCAATCTTGCTGTCATCAACAAGAGATTTACCGATTTCATATCCTTTTGCTTTCAAGAATGTATAAGCCATTCCACCACCGATGATCAATGTATCACATTTCTCAAGAAGGTTAGAGATAACATTCAATTTGTCTGCTACTTTTGCTCCACCAAGGATAGCTACAAATGGTCTCTCCGGGCTGTTTACTGCATTTCCAAGGAAATCGATCTCTTTCTGCATCAAGTAACCAACTACAGCAGTGTCAACATATTCTGTTACACCAACATTAGAGCAGTGTGCACGGTGTGCTGTACCAAATGCATCATTTACAAATACGTCAGCAAGAGAAGCAAGTTCTTTGGAGAAAGCCTCTCCGTTCTTTGTCTCTTCTGCACGATAACGTGTATTCTCAAGAAGAACAACATCTCCATCTTTCATAGCGGCTACTGCTGCTTTTGCATTGTCGCCTACTACGTTAGCATCTGCTGCAAATTTTACTTCCTGTCCAAGAAGTTCGGAAAGACGAACTGCAACCGGTGCCAGAGAAAGTTCTGGTTTTGGCTCTCCTTTTGGCTTACCAAGATGAGAACAAAGAATGACTTTTCCACCATCTTTGATCAATTTCTGAATGGTAGGAAGAGCTGCTACAAGACGGTTTTCATCTGTGATCTTGCCATCTTTCAAAGGTACATTGAAATCGCAGCGTACAAGAACTTTTTTGCCCTTTACATTGATATCATCTACTGATTTTTTGTTTAACATAATTTACCTCATTTCCGCGTAACACGCATAACATTTTGAGCGGAATCCCCGCCTCATTTTAAAAATGGGTCCGGTCCATACAGACCGGACCCATTTGGGTTTCAAATATGAATTGTGTTTGTCTTAAACTTAAGCCAACTCGCTGAAGTATTTGATTGTTCTTACCATCTGGCTTGTATAAGAGTTTTCATTGTCATACCAAGATACAACCTGTACCTGTGTATTTCCATCATCCATAGGAGATACCATTGTCTGAGTTGCATCGAAGATAGAACCAGCTGTAGCACCGATGATATCGGAAGATACGATTTCATCTTCGTTGTAAGCATAAGACTCTGTCTGAGCTGCTTTCATAGCTGCGTTGATCTCATCAACAGTTACTTTTCCTTCAACAACTGCTACAAGGATTGTAGTAGAACCTGTAGGACATGGTACACGCTGAGCGGATCCGATCAATTTACCATTCAACTCAGGAATTACAAGACCGATAGCTTTAGCAGCACCTGTGCTGTTTGGAACGATGTTTACTGCAGCTGCACGAGATCTTCTAAGATCACCTTTTCTCTGAGGACCATCCAATGTCATCTGATCTCCTGTATATGAGTGAATTGTGCTCATGATACCGGATTTGATCGGACGAAGGTCATTCAATGCTTTAGCCATAGGAGCCAAGCAGTTTGTTGTACAAGAAGCTGCAGAAATTACTGTATCTTCTGGTTTCAATGTGTCATGGTTTACGTTGTATACGATAGTAGGAAGGTCGTTTCCTGCTGGTGCGGAGATAACTACTTTACGAGCACCTGCTTTGATATGAGCAGAAGCTTTTTCTTTGGATGTATAGAATCCTGTACACTCAAGAACTACGTCTACTTTAAGTTCTCCCCAAGGACAGTTTGTTGCATCTGCCTCTGCATAAATTTTGATTTCTTTTCCATCAACAATGATAGAATCATCTGTAGCAGAAACTTTATCAGCCAGAGCATATTTACCCTGAGATGAATCATATTTCAATAAGTGAGCAAGCATTTTAGGGCTTGTCAAGTCATTGATTGCTACTACTTCATATCCTTCTGCTCCAAACATCTGTCTGAAAGCAAGACGTCCGATACGTCCAAATCCATTAATCGCTACTTTTACTGCCATTTGTCGATTCCTCCTAAAATTTACTTTTAAGTATGTTTGTTAAATTTTTTACAAACTCTTAAGTCTATTCTAACCAATTTGGTTAAAAATTTCAAGTGGTAATTGCGTTTTTTCTCATTTTTTTGTATTTTAAAATCAAAATCTCTTACATGCAAGCACGACGATTCATTGATTCCCATACATTTGATCCTAACTAATTACTTTTATTTAAACTGGTGTCCGCTGATACGAAGTTTCGGACTGGAAAGTCTCTGACTGAAGAAATGGTACTTTTTCATACTCATTTTTCGGCCTTTGTACGTCACCATGCGCTGTCCTTCCAGCACTTCCTGAGCGGCTTTCATGCACTCTCTTCTGGCTCCGGAAGAATATTTCCCACGTTCAACATTTTTAGTTTCTCTTGCAAATTTTCCCTGGCGGACCGGACTAAACTGCCCTCTCTGCTTAATTACTTTCAATACCGTATTGGGGAAGCTTGAAGATTTTACACGGTTCATAACCACACAGCCAACCGCTATTTTTCCTGCGTAGCACTGATTACCGGCTTCACAGTAGATGATCGCTGCCATGTATTTTAAATCATTATCTGTATATGATTTTTCTGCCGCCTGAGATGTCTGTGCCGGACTAACTGCCGCACATGCGATCACAAGAAGAAAGGTAAGAATTGTCTTTAACACTTTTTTTGAAAACATAATAAAATTAACCTCCATGTCAAAATGATGTCTGTATCATTTTAGCAATATTTGTAATATATTTTGTTACGTTTTGTAACATTTATGTAATAATTATAACATGAAAAAGAAATATTTCAACCCTTTTTTTCAAAAAAAATGAACGCTGCATCTGCAAACGTCCATTTTTCGGTATCTTCAAGATTGTTTTGAAATTCACGAATAGTGTTTCAGCACCTCATCAAATTTCATTTTTCCACCAAATAGATCTAAGGCACTTCCAATCGTGAAATCCATTTTTCCACCGGATAAAGAATCCAGTTTTTCAAGATCAGAAAAAGATCCAATCCCCCCGGCATACGTTACCGGAAGTTTATTGCAGCGGGACAGGATCTGAACCAGTTCGCAATCGATTCCGGTTCCGGTTCCCTCCACGGCTACACCATGTACAAGATATTCATCACAATACCGGCTCAGTTCGTCCATCAACGCTTCATTAAGCGGTTGATCTGTAAATTTCTGCCAACGGTTTGTAACGATATAATATATTCCTTCTTTCGGGCGACAGCTCAAGTCAAGCACAAGGTGCTCTTTTCCAACTTCTTTCCGTAGTGCCTCCAGACGGTCAAAATGAATCTTACCTTCCGCAAATACATAGGAAGTAACTATTACGTGGCTGGCACCCGCTTTGATAAAATGCGCCGCATTTTCTACGGTAATACCGCCTCCGACCTGCAATCCATCCGGATAAGCAGCCAAGGCTTCTTCGGCCTGTCTTCTGTCTTCCTCATAATACTCGCTTCCTGCCGGATTTAAGAGGATCACATGTCCTCCGCGAAGATGTTTCTTCTTATATAGATCGGCATAATCGGCAGCACTCATCTCCGAAACAAAATTCTCTTTTGCCCGGTTCCCGGCATCCTGCAGACTGCCACCAACAATCTGCTTTACTTTTCCATTATGAATGTCGATACATGGTCGAAATTTCATCTGCCTGTCTCCTATAAACCAAGGATTTCTTTTACTGTTTTTTCCATTTCCGATTTGTCACATACCTTATCATGCAGAATTGGAGCGGTTCGAATCTCCTCAATTGCCTGTGGTACTTTCACACCGGAAAGTTTATTTAATTCATCTACGAGTTCAAAATCCGTCATGCTGTCATATTTTTCATCGATGGAGTCCATGACACTTCTTGTAAATTTGTACGGGCTTGCTGTCGATGCGATCACTGTTTTCACACCGGTTTGCGCAGCTTTTTGATAATATACATTGCTGGCCACTGCAGTGTGTGTATCCATAATATAACCTGTTTTATCATAAACATCTTTGATCGTTGCATGGGTTTCCTCTTCGGAAGCAAATCCGCCGACAAAATCTGCCAGTTTTTCTTTCATTTCCGACGTAATGCTATACTCGCCTTTTGTCGTCAAAGCATCCATAAAGGCTTTGGTCTGTGCAGCATCTTCCCCGGTAATACGGTAGATCAAACGCTCTAAGTTGCTTGAGATCAAAATATCCATCGATGGTGATGTCGTAAGGATAAACTCTCTCTTACGGTCATATGTACCTGTCTGGAAGAAATCAAACAATACTTTATTTTCATTGGAAGCACAATACAAAGTTTCAATTGGAATTCCCATATTTTTTGCATAAAATGCAGCCAGGATATTTCCAAAGTTACCGGTAGGAACCACAATATTGATCTTCTCATCTTTTGCGATCACACCGTTTGCATATAATTTTGCATATGCATAGACATAATATGCGATCTGCGGAACCAGACGTCCAATATTGATCGAGTTTGCAGAAGAAAACTGATATCCTGCAGCATCCATCTCCTTTGCAAGCTCTGTATCTGAAAACATTTTCTTAACGCCGGTCTGTGCCTGATCAAAGTTACCGTGGATACCGACAACAAAGGTATTATCACCTTTCTGTGTTACCATCTGTTTTTCCTGTACCGGGCTGACACCATTCTTTGGATAAAATACAATGATCTTCGTTCCCTTTACATCTGCAAATCCTGCCAGTGCTGCTTTTCCGGTATCGCCGGAAGTAGCAGTCAGGATCACAATATCATTTTTGACATTGTTCTTTCTTGCAGCAGTGATCAGAAGATGTGGCAGAATGGATAATGCCATATCTTTAAAAGCTATCGTCGGACCATGGAACAATTCAAGATAATACGCACCATCCGCATCCACCAACGGTGCAATCTCTTCTGTATCAAACTTACTATCATAGGCAGCATTAATACAGTTTTTCAGTTCCTCCTCTGTATAATCTGTCAGAAACAGTTTGAGCACTTCATAGGCAGTCTCCTGATAAGTCATCTTAGAAAGTTCTTCCATGCTTACATCCAAAGACGGAATCTCAGTCGGTACATATAAACCGCCATCATTTGCCAGTCCTTTTAAAATTGCCTGTGATGCTGTCACTTTTTCATTTGCGTCTCTTGTGCTTGCATACATTAATTCCATTTTCTTCGTCCTCTTATCTTTTTATTCATCGTAATCAAATTTCGGGGTTCTAATACTGTTCGGTATTATATCAATACGTTTTCGTATGATTCCCAATACTTTCTAAACATTATATAGGAAACGATTGCTTTATGTCAATGCTTTAACGTATGAAAATATTATTTTACCAAAATTGCAGCCGGTTGCATCCTGCTTCGAAACGTGATATGCTGAATACAACTCACTAATGCACCATAACATTTTTTGAAATGGAGAATTCTTATGTTAAAAGGCGTTTTTCCTGCCACAAAAAAAGATGGAACCATCTACTATCGTACAAGCATCAATTATTCCGGCAAACACATCAGCCTTGGAAGTTTTGCTTCAGAAGAAATGGCGCATCTAGCTTATAAGGAAGCATCCCAGACTCTTTCTGACGCCGTCATAACCATTGACAATGTCTATTCACACAAAAATATTCTCCCTCATGAAAAAATCATCATTCTGCTTAATTTCCGGGACAATGGACTTTATTTTAAAAATCCGATCTATCTGCGCAAAGGATATTTCAGCTATTTTCTTTCCGAACATGAGGAATTAAAATTTGATATTGATGATCTTTTTTATTATTCCAGCCATAAGATCCAGAAGCGGCAGGGACATCTTTTTGTCAGTGATTACGGAATGCAGTATTCCATTCTTTCACGTTATGGGATCCGTCCATACGCGGTTGCCGGAAGAGATTATCAGTTTGTAAATGGAGATTCTTACGACTATCGCTATGCCAATATTCTTGTGATCAATCGTTTTCACGGTGTCTTGCGTCATATCGTGAAAGGGATCACAAAATATCGCACAATGATCCACATCAATGGCAATTATCTTGTCGGCACTTATTCCAGTGAGGAAAAGGCTGCCGTGGCATATAACAAAGCCGTAGATCTCGCAAAGGCTGCCGGAATCAAAAAGGATTTTCCCGAAAATTATGTTGATACACTCCCGCCAAAGGAATATGCAGAAGTTTATACGAAAGTAAAGCTGTCTGAACGTTATCTTTCCTATTTAGAAGAATTTTCAAATAGCCCAGCGTAAGTTTCTTGTATCTTCCACTTAAAAGTAGTACAATAGAATCAAAGTTTTTTCACTATTCCTACTGAATAACTATATATAAGAGGAGACTTTATTTATGAAGCAAACCACTTTCAGCGATCTTGAACGAAATAATAAAACCTGTATGTATGCACATCTGATTGATTCAAGTATCATGACACTTTTCTGTATCCTGCAGGCGCTTTCCGGACTTCAAACCTGGGGATATATCATTATCTTCGCAGTTTTGGGTTTTGGACCGGTTATTGCAGAGTTTTTCTTTTGGAATAAGTCACATGAAACACCCGCGATCCAGCATCTTGTTGCCATCGGTTTCGCTGTTTTTTACAGTTTTGCAATCTTCACTGCAACCAACGGTCTCGTATTTTTATTTGTTATCCCGATGATCTTAATCATCTCAGTTTATAATGATGCCAAATACTCTCTCATAATCAATACCGGAACAGTCATCGAAAGTCTCATCATTACAATTATGGGGGCTCAGACCGGAAAGTTTGGCTACTCCGGACAGGACAATGCCGTGATCCAGGTTGTCATCATGATCATGGTCGGTATTTATTCTTATTTTACATCACAGACATTAAATATCAATATGGCACAGAAAATACAGCATGCAGAGGAATCACAGTCACAGTCCGAAAAACTGCTGGCAAACCTCTCTGAATTATCAGACCACGTCAATCAGAAGATCAACAGCATCCATCAGGAGCTTGATAAATTGAGCACTGCAGCTCAGACCACACAGCATGCAATGCAGGAAGTATCAAGCGGTGCTGCCGAAGCAACGAATGCCGTAATGGAACAGGGTTCCCAGACACAGGAAATTCAGGATAAGATTGTGATCGTCAATGATGTAACACAGCAGATCGATGCAAACATGAAACACACTTTAGATATCGTGACAGAAGGCAGTAGTTCCATGCAGCTTCTCGCCAGCCAGGTAGATACCTCTGTCCAAAACAGCGTGGATGCCGCATCAAAGTTAGAAACTCTGAACCATTACATGGAAGAAATGCATTCTATCGTGGAACTGATCGGCGGTATCACTTCCCAGACCAGTCTGCTTGCATTAAACGCAAGTATTGAAGCTGCAAGAGCCGGAGATGCCGGGAAGGGATTTGCAGTGGTTGCATCAGAGATTACCGGAATGGCTTCCCAGACAAAAGAAGCAACTGTAAAGATCACGGAACTGATCCAGAATGTTACTTCAGCTATCAACGAAGTTGTCACAGTCATCCAGCAAATGATCGATGGAATCAATCAGGAAAAAGAAAGTGCTAAAAACACGGCAAACAGTTTCTCCTCGATTCAAGAAAACACGCTCTCCATTCAGAGTGGTATCCAGAACCTGACCGTAAGTACCTCAGAGTTAAAAGATGCAAACCAGGTCATTTCTGATTCCGTCCAGACACTCTCTGCCATCTCAGAAGAGCTTACTGCTCATGCACACGAAACATTAGAAGCCGAAAATAAAAATACAGATATCCTTGATACTATTGCCTCAAAGATGCAGGAGCTTGTAATATTTACACAAAATCAGTTTTAAATCTATTTGATCAAAAAACATCCGGCAGACCTTTTTTAGTTGCCGGATGTTTTTTATGTCATATAATATTGGCAGGAAACGTAATGTCACCTTTTTACTGCTTTTTATGCAAACCAATTCTATTTGCTTAAATATTTTCTACCGCATCACGCAGTTCATCTGCCATACTCTGTACACAGGATGTCTGTGACGAAATTTCCTCCGATGTTGCTGCAATCGTTGCCACCTTCTCATTCATTTCATTGATATTTTCAATCAGATCTTTGATAGAATCAATGCTTGCATTAATCTTAGGAATGATTTCTTCTGCTTTTGCATTGTTCTCTACAATCAGTTTTTTCGTCGAATCGGACAATTCACGTATCTCACTTGCAACTACTGCAAATCCACGTCCAGCCTCTCCAGCCCTTGCCGCCTCTATGGAAGCATTCAGGGAAAGAAGATTTGTCTGCCCTGCTATGGAAGAAATATCCTCATTGCTTGCTTTATAAATATTGATAAAATCAGACATCGTTGCCAATGAACTGTTTAACTCCTGACAGAAATTGGAGATCTCCTGAATATGCTGTGCAAGCGTGGTCGCCTCATTTGCCGAAGTTTCATTCGCGTCACCCAGCTGATCAATATTTTCACTCAAAGATACAAACTGTTCTGTAATATCGGCAAGTTTCTGATTATGAATTTCTTGTTTCTGCTGTTCCTCTTCCATCAGATTCTGGATCTTTTCTTTTTCATTCTCCGCAACACTCTTGACATAATGTACACAGTTTTCCTTGACATTTACACCATTATAAATTGCCCTTGCCATATTGCGACAGGAAGAATAACCACAGGACTCACAATTCATTTTCTGGCTGGCAGCATCCGTCTTATTCATGGAAGCAAAAATCTCCTGCATTTCATGCTCCGCAGGCTCTTTAATCTCAACACTTTTGTTTGTATATTTGCGTACAAAATCATTGATATCTAAATCTTCAAATGCTTTCATCAGATTTACCAAACGATCCTTCTCCGGTACGGATTCGTCCCATGGTGAACCATTCTTTGTCTTCTTGCCAAACAATCCTCTTTTCGCGTCTGCTCCTGCATTTGCCGTTTTGTTTCTCATATCACTGAGTGTGAGCATAACATCATCCGTATTGCGCTCTAACTCAGTAGCTGTTCCATAGATGCATCCCTTAGAGCAGTTTAAAATATCGACCATAAACGGCTGTCTCTTATTCTTTTTGATACGTTCTAAATACTCATGCAGATAGCGATAGGCTTCCTTTTCGCCTTCTACCTGTCTTACCACCTGTTCTTTTCCAAGGAAATGTTCTACGTTTTCTCTTAAACCACCCGGCATCGGATAAAGAGCACCCATGCCATATTCCAGTTCGTCCTCATATTCCTTACAGCCCTGATATTTATTTCCAATCGTTTCAAAAAGCTTTTTAAATGTCACATTATATTTTACATAGCCATAGCAATTTGGATCTGTAATCTCTGTCTTCTTTGCGATACAAGGACTGATAAATGCAAGTTCATCATCACATTTTAAATATTTTTTTATGTAAATTGCCATACACATCATCGGACTATGAATCGGCATCATTTTCGGCAGTAATTCCGGAATATATTTTTCCACATAATTGACAACTGCCGGACATGGCTGGGAAATGCCACCCAGAAACTGATGTTCTGTAATATATTTTAAATATCCCCATGTCGTGATATCTGCACCGAAAGAAACACTGTAAATATGATTTACACCTTTTTCCTTCAGATATCCAAGTACCTTTTTATACTCATGCGGATAATTTGCCAAAAATGCAGGAGCTAAAATAACAGAAATCTTTTTTCCTGCTTCTAATGCTGTAAAAAATGATTTTGTGTCATCCTGATATTCTCTGGCATTATGCTCACATGCATCAAAACATGCCCCACATGCAATACATTTTTCAGAGTCAACTATTACCTTTCCTGCATCTGTTGCAACATTGGCGATCAGCACCGGACAATCTCTTACACATTTGTTGCATCCGGTACAATTATCATTTGCGTAAATAAGTTCCATTTTGTCCACCCACTTTGTATAATTTTCACAAAAAATATATTGTTATAGTGATATTTTATCATATTTTTGTGTTAATAACAATTTTTTATCACTTATTTTTTTGAATGTTTATAAAATAATATACAAAAGAACAGACCGCTTTGAGCAGCCTGTTCTTTTGTTCTTCTAATTGTACTTAAATTAAATTAAAGAATAATCTTCTTCGGACATTTCTGTGCACAGATACCACATCCGACACATTTTTCCTGATCAATATATGCTACATTGTCAATGACATGTACGGCATCCTTCGGACAGTTCTTCTCACAGAGATGACATCCGATACATCCAACGGAACATGCCTTCATTACATTCTTGCCGACATCCTTAGAACTACACTGAACAATATGTTTTGCTGAGTAAGGAACCAGCTCGATTAAGTGTTTCGGGCAGGCAGCCACACATTTACCACATGCCTTACATACTTCTTTATCAACCAGCGCTATACCATCTACGATATGGATTGCATCAAACGGACATGCCTTTACGCAGGAGCCAAAACCTAAACATCCATAGTTACATGCCTTTGGTCCACCGTTTGGAACGAACATCATAGATGCACAATCCTCATTACCAGTATACTCGTAATCTTTCTGTGTCTTGTCACAGGTTCCTGCACATTTTACGAAAGCAACTTTTTTCTCACCTGCACCTGCATCTACACCCATGATTGCACCGATCTTAGCTGCAACTGGAGCTCCGCCGACCGGACACTGGTTGACTGGTGCTTCACCTTTTGCGATCGCTGCAGCAAGTCCGGAACATCCGGCATAACCACAACCACCACAGTTATTTCCTGGAAGTTCGCCTAAGATGGCAACTTCCTTCTCATCAACTTCTACTTTGAATTTTTCTCCGGAAATACCAAGGAAAAATCCAATCAAGATACCTACGCCGCCCACAACAAGGGCTGCAACTAATATTGCTGTAACGTTCATCTTATTTTTCCTCCTAAATCATTCCTGAGAATCCCATAAACGCGATAGACATCAAAGCTGCTGTGATCAGAACGATCGCAGTACCCTGAAATGGTTTTGGAATATCATTGTATTCAATTTTTTCACGCAGACCTGCCATCAGAACGATCGCGATCAGGAATCCGAATGCAGTTGCAAAACCATTTACAACACTCTCTAAGATTCCATATTCTTTTGTAACGTTTGTTAATGCAACACCTAATACGGCACAGTTTGTAGTGATAAGAGGAAGGTATACACCTAAACTCTGATACAATGCCGGCATTGATTTCTTTAAGAACATCTCAACAAACTGTACTAATGCTGCGATAACAAGAATAAATACGATCGTCTGTAAATAAGTAAGATCGATCCCCTTGCTCATCAGATAGCTGTTTGCAAGAATAAATTTATAGATCAGTGCTGTTACAAACGAGGAAATCGTGATAACGAACACAACTGCACCGCCCATTCCGGCTGCTGTCTCTGTTTTCTTGGAAACTCCTAAGAACGGACAGATACCAAGGAACTGACTTAATACAACGTTATTTACAATCGCAGAACCGATTGCAATCAAAAGTAATTCTTTCATCTGTACCTATCCTCCTACTCTTCTTTTCCGGCAGCATCTGCTTTTACAGTTGCTTTACCGCTGCAGTGTGCAGCCTGGCTGCAGCCGGAGCAGTCGCCGCTCAAGCATCCTGCAGGCTCTGCTAACGGTTTTCCTTTTGCTTCCATCTTCGCTCTTACAATGTTCATAATAGCAACCAGACAGGACAATACTAAGAATGCACCAGGAGCCATAACGAAAATTGTGATCGGTGTAAACCATTTTAAGGATAAGATCTGGAATCCGAAGATCTGACCTGCTCCTAAAAGTTCACGGATCAAACCGATGCAGGTAAGACCAAATGTAAATCCAAGTCCCATACCAATACCATCAAACATAGACGGGATTACCGGGTTCTTAGAAGCATAGCTTTCTGCACGTCCAAGGATGATACAGTTTACTACGATAAGAGGAATATATACACCTAAAGACTCGGAAAGGCTTGGTGTATATGCCTGCATGATAAACTGAACCATGGTAACAAGTGATGCAACGATTACGATGAATGCCGGCATACGGACACCATCCGGGATCACTTTACGGAATGCTGAAATCAGCATATTGGATAAAATAAGTACCACTGTTGTGGAAAGTCCCATACCAAGTCCATTGATTGCTGAGGAAGTAACCGCCAATGTCGGACACATACCAAGCATCAGAACGAAGGTAGGATTCTCCTTGATAATACCGTTATATAAACGTTCTACATTTTTGTTCATTAATTTGTACCTCCCGCTAAAACATTCTGGAAGTATGTCAGGCAGGCATTTACACCGTTAGCCATAGCTTTTGATGTAATGGTAGAACCTGAAATTGCTTCGATCTCGTTGTCGGCTGACGGAGCTGACTTAACAACGGTAAAGGAATCTACTTTTTTGTTTTCAAACTGACCGTAGAAATCTTCTTCCTGCGCCTTCATACCAAGACCAGGTGTCTCAGAAATAGATGTGATGGAATAACCATTTACAGTTCCATCATTCTGGATACCTACGGAGAATGTGATAGATCCCTGGCTTCCGTCCTTTGCGGTTACCGTAAATACATAACCAAGTGTATTTTCGGATGCATCCTGTGCTGCAACTACTGTCTCGATCTCATCGGAATATCCGTTTTCATCTAACAGAGCCTGTGCTGCGTCTGCATCAAAATCTGCATAATCTGTAAAATGATCTGCATCTGTAAATACCTGTTTGTAGGCATTCTGTGTTTTTTCTTCATTTACCTTGTCAATTGAAGGTTTTGTGACACCGTACACAACTCCAAGTAAAAGTCCAAGTACGATTGTAAAAGCAAATAAAATTAATGCGTCATGAACGATCTTCTTATTCATCTTATTTGCCTCCTTCCTGCTTTTTGGCTTCTTTTACCATACCAAATGCTCTCGGAACTGTATATTTCTCGATCATCGGAACTAAGATATTGCTTAAGATGATTGCAAAGGAAACACCTTCTGCATTTGCACCAAAGCAGCGGAACAGTCCGGTAAAGATACCACAGCAGATACCAAAGATGATCTGTCCCATTGGTGTGATCGGTGAAGTAACATAATCAGTAGCCATAAAGAATGCACCAAGCATGAGACCACCACCGCAGAGCTGTGCTGTAATATAAGTCCAGTCAGCACCATGTCCGCTGAAAAGAAGCATGAAAACAATAAATGTGATAATATAGCTTGCCGGGATTCTAAGATCGATAACACCCATTAAAATCAGGAAAATTGCACCAATCAGAATCGCGATCGCGGAAGTCTCACCGATTGTTCCGGCTGTACGTCCGATCAGCATATCCATCGTATTGACCGGATCACCATTTCTCATTGCTGCAAGCGGCGTTGCTCCGGTATAGGAATCGATCGTAAAGTTCGTCATGTTAGCTGCAAATGCAATCAGAAGAAAACATCTTGCACCCAGAGCAGGGTTCATGAAGTTCTGTCCTAATCCGCCGAACATACATTTTACAACCACGATTGCAAATACACCGCCGAGTACTGCTTCCCACCATGGAAGTGTAGCCGGAAGGTTTAATGCTAAAAGCAGACCGGTTACAACAGCACTTAAATCATTGATCGTCTGTTTTTTATGTACGATCTTATTGAAGATCCACTCTGATGCAACACAGGATGCGATTGTTACTAAAATTAAAATCAGTGCTCTGTATCCAAAGTTATAAATACCAAATAAGGTTGTCGGAAGCAATGCAATAATTACATAAAGCATGATTCTTTCCGTCGTATCTTTAGAACGCACATGTGGTGATGATGAAACATGATATAAATCACTCACAGGAATCCACCTCTTTCTTCAGTTTTAAAAATTTATTTTTCATATTTCCATTATTTTTTGCGTTTTGCTGCAAGAACCTGTTTTTTCATGGTCTTGATAGACTGTGCAAGCTGTCTCTTAGCCGGGCATGCAAAACTGCAGCTTCCGCACTCAACACACTCTAAGCCATGCCATTTTTCAAATTCTTCGGAAAGTCCCTTATCTGAGAACTTCGCAAGTCTCGACGGAATCAACTGCTCCGGACATGCTTCTACACAGCGTCCACAGTTGATACATGCTGTCTGTAACTTTTCTGCAGCAGCAACCTCATCCTGTGACATACATAACAGGGAGGATGATGTCTTTGTGGTCGGAACGTCTAATCCAAACATGGCAAATCCCATCATCGGACCTCCTGAAATCAGTTTCTGAGGTTCTGTTATAAATCCTCCGGCGGCATCCACCAGTTCTCTGTGGTTCATTCCGATTGGAACTCTAAAGTTTCCCGGATTCTGAATATCATCACCACTGACTGTGACTACACGCTCCATCAGAGGCTTTCCAAAACGTACCGCCTGATTGATCGCGATCAGAGTCTCCACATTATCTACTATACATCCTGCATCTGCCGGCAACATTGCCGCATGAATGGCACGCTTTGTCGTGGCATAGATCAACTGACGCTCTGCACCCTGCGGATATTTCGTCTCCAGTACTTTCACGCTCATACGGGATTTTCCGGCAATCGCCTCTTTTAATTTCTCTACGCAGTCTTTTTTATTGTCCTCCACTGCAAAAATTCCTTCTGCATTCGGGAATAAAGACAGCACCACTTCCATTCCGCTGACAATCTCCCTTGTACATTCCATCATACGACGGTAATCTGCTGTAATATACGGCTCACATTCCGCACCGTTCGCAATGATGTACTCAATCTTATCGGCTTCCTTTGGAGAAAGCTTTACCTTTGTCGGGAATCCTGCACCACCCATTCCCACAACACCGGCTTCACTGATTCTCTCGATAATTTCTTCTTTTGTGAGTTCTTTCAGAGAAGTAATCGGGGTGTATTCCACTTCCTCATATGTACCATCGTTTTCCAGTACGATACAATTTACCTTACTTCCCGCCGGATTGTATCTCATTTCGATTGCT
>OHPI01000823.1_pt1 | contig 19516 bp, 18 predicted proteins | sample 1577651 | NCBI WGS metagenome assembly OHPI01 (sample SAMEA3879578, study PRJEB24766) | human gut metagenome | biome: human-associated habitat; feature: feces | place: USA | collected 1985/1987
CCAGAACGAAATGCTCAAGCTCTGATTTTATAAGATCTATAAGATTTATAAGAATTATAAGTTCTATAAATTTTATAGTTCGTATATCCGAAGGGCCGCGAATTAACTTTCGCGGCCCTTCGGGCGTTATATTATATGAAATGCGATATCCATAAGGGATTTATAAACTATATTATATTATGAAAAACACTGTTGAATTCAAAGGAGGAATCACCCGTCTCTGGTGGATTCCACTCATCACCGGCCTTGTATGCGTCGGTCTGGGCATATGGACACTCTGCTGTCCCGTAGAGTCGTTGCCGGTATTAGCCTATACTTTCGCCATCTGTATGGTTGTGGCCGGCATCATGAACCTGTCATATTCTGTTTTCACCTCCGGAGTAGCTTCCAATTGGGGATGGAGCATGGCTCTCGGCATACTCGAACTGATAGCGGGAATCTGGATGTTCTCGATGCCTGCTGTGGCAGTGACGGATATGTTTATCTTCGTGATGGGTATATGGATAATGGTGGTTGCCATCAATTCTCTATGCGAGGCTACTTTCATGTCGAGCTTCTCTCCCGCAGGAATCATATGGATGGTCGTGATACTTATAGCTACGCTCGCCTTCTCGGTGATATTCCTCAGCAGCCCTGTAGCCGGAGGAGTAGCCGTATGGTTATGGCTCGGCCTGTCGTTCATCACCTTCGGTGTATACCGCATCGTGCTTTCAATCAAAATCAAAAGCATCAACCGCGACACCCGCGGCCTCCTCTGATGCGACACATCCCCTCCGAGAATAAACCAATAAAAATCGGGACAAGACGGATTTCCGCCCTGTCCCGATTTTTTTATTGCGTTTCTTTCTTATCTGGAAGCGTTCTATTTGAGGGCTGCGATGGAGGCTTTGATGGTGGCGAGCTTTTCGTTTGCGTCGGCCATCTTCTTGCGCTCGAGGGCCACTACCGCCTCGGGGGCGTTGGCCACGAAGCGCTCGTTGGAAAGCTTCGTCTCGACGCCTGCAAGGAACTTAGTGTAGTATTCGAGGTCTTTGTTGAGTTTTGCAAGCTCCTCCTCCACATTGATCTTGCTTGCCAGAGGCACGCTGTATTCCGTGGCGCCGACGATAAAAGCAGAAGCGGTCGGCTCTTTCTCATCCACCATGTCGATCATCGATAGGTTGCCCATCTTTATGAGCACGGGATCGAAACCGGAATTATGGACGCCCTTCACATTAAGCTGAAGTTCCTCCTTCTGAGGAATCTGCTTCTGCTTGCGGATGGTGCGTATACCGGCGATTATCTGCTTAACATCCTCGAATTTCGCTATAATCAAGTCGTCGTATTCTTTGGCCTCGGGAAGCTGCGCATACATTATGCTCTCGCCAGACTTGCGCTCGTCGAGATGCTGCCAGAGCTCTTCGGTGATGAAGGGCATGAAAGGATGAAGCAGACGAAGAAGAGTATCGAGGAAACGGAGCGTAGCATCGTATGTCGCGCTGTCGATAGGTTTGCCGTAGGCAGGCTTGATCATTTCGAGATACCATGCCGAATATTCGTCCCAGAAAAGCTTATAGACGGCCATCAGTGCCTCTGAGATACGGAATTTACCCATCAGGTCGGCTGTCTCGGCAAGGGTATTGTTGAGCACAGCGTCAAACCATTCCACGGCAATTTTCGAACTGTCGGGCTGAGTTGCGGCTGAATCCACCTCCCAGCCTTTCACCAGACGGAAGGCATTCCAGATCTTGTTGCAGAAATTGCGTCCCTGCTCGCAGAGCGAATCATCGTACATTATGTCATGTCCGGCGGGAGCGGCGAGCATCAGACCCATTCTCACGCCGTCGGCTCCAAACTTGTCGATAAGTTCGAGAGGGTCGGGAGAATTACCGAGAGATTTCGACATCTTCCGGCCTAATTTGTCGCGCACGATACCGGTGAAATAAACGTTGTTGAACGGCTTGTCGCCGGCGAATTCATAACCGGCCACAATCATGCGCGCCACCCAGAAGAAGATAATGTCGGGAGCAGTGACAAGGTCGGAGGTCGGATAATAGTATTTGAATTCGGCGTTGTCAGGATGCATGATACCGTCGAAGAGCGATATCGGCCAAAGCCATGAGGAGAACCATGTGTCGAGGCAGTCGGGATCTTGCGTAAGATCTTTAAGGGTGAGCGATCCATCGCCCGTTTTTTCTATAGCCTTGAGCAATGCGGCCTCCTCGTTTTCAGCCACCACATATCCGCCGCCGGGAAGGAACCAGGCAGGAATGCGGTGTCCCCACCATAGCTGACGCGAGATGCACCAGTCTTTGATGTTGGTCATCCAATGACGATAGGTGTTTTTGAATTTAGCGGGCACAAAGCGTATGTCGTCGTTCATCACCGCTTCGAGGGCGGGCTTCACAATCTTGTCCATCTTCACGAACCACTGCATCGAGAGCTTGGGCTCGATCACGGCATCCGTGCGCTCCGAGTGGCCAACCTTGTTGACGTAATCCTCCACTTTCTCCACGAGTCCCGCCTCCTCGAGGTCTTTCATGATCCGGCGTCGAACATCGAAGCGGTCCATGCCCACATACATTCCACCGGCTTCGGAGATGGTGCCGTTGTCGTTGAATATATCGATGGAGGGAAGTCCGTATTTGTCGCCGAGCATATAGTCGTTCACATCGTGGGCCGGAGTAACTTTAAGACATCCCGTTCCGAAGTCCATCTCCACATAATCATCCATGATGATGGGCACAGAGCGGCCAACGAGCGGCACAATCACACGCTTACCCTTGAGCCACGTATAGCGGGGATCGTTGGGATTGACACAGACGGCGGTATCGCCTAAAATTGTCTCTGGGCGAGTGGTAGCGACAACGATGTAGCGGTCATCTCCCTCCACTTTGTAGCGGAGGTGGAAGAGATGACTGTGCTCCTCCTTGTAGATTACCTCCTCGTCGGAGAGGGCGGTCAGAGCCGTGGGATCCCAGTTCACCATGCGGACGCCGCGATAGATGTAGCCTTTTTCATAGAGGTCGCAGAAAACATGTATCACGCTGCGAGAGCGGGTCTCGTCCATGGTGAACGCAGTGCGCTCCCAGTCGCAGGAAGCGCCGAGACGGCGGAGCTGTTTGAGAATAATGCCGCCGTATTTATCGGTCCAGTCCCATGCATGACGCAGGAACTCCTCGCGGGAGAGATCGCTTTTCTTGATACCGTCGGCGGCAAGTTTTGCCACTACTTTTGCCTCGGTGGAAATGGCGGCATGGTCTGTGCCGGGCACCCACAGAGCGTTCTTGCCGGTCATTCGGGCGCGGCGCGTCAGAATATCCTGAATGGTATTGTTGAGCATGTGGCCCATGTGAAGCACTCCAGTCACGTTTGGAGGGGGAATCACAATCGTGTAAGGTTCACGCTCATCCGGCTCGGAATGGAACAGACGATGCTCCATCCAATAGGCATACCATTTGTCTTCCACTTCGGAAGGATTGTATTTGGTGGCTAATTCGTTCATAAACGTTTATCTCTTATTAATTTCAGCCTGCAAATATAGTTAAAAATTCGCATATTTCCCGACGCTTAGCCTGCCACGCTAAAAAAATGTTAAGGTGTACAATATTTTTTTCATCCTTTTGTATCCAAACTTTTTCTGGGGTTGTTATTAAGCAGAACACACACTGACATCTGAAAAACACTCTGATTGTCAATGCGCAGGAAGCCTCTATCGGAAGCGCTGACTATGCGATGCTCTCCGAAGGGTTAGCTGCCGCCCTTTTAATACCCCGGCAAATCCTAAAGTCAGATATGGCTTTGTTGAAAACAACGATGGCATAGAGAGTGTTAGAAAAATTTGTTAATTTTGCGTATTCGGAATGAACATTCTTATCTTCTTAAATTAAAAAACAGAGTCTATATTTCCATGAAAACCCTATAAGTATGAAAAAAATATTTACACTTTTCGCGATGGCCGCGCTCTGTCTGTCGGGCATTCATGCCCGGAGATATGCTGGCGGCGACATCTCGCTCCTGCCGGAATATGAGAAGGCAGGAGCCAAGTATAATGATTACACGGGCAAACTCATCCCGGAGCTTCTGCCCTGGCTGCATCAGGAGGGAATGAACGCGATGCGCGTGCGCCTGTTCGTGAACCCGAAGAAGTATAAGGAATTGCATTCTGCCGATGCCGGCGATACGAAATATGATCCGAATGCATGTCAGGACCTCGAGTATATCAAGCCGCTATGCAAGAGGATTGTCGACAACGGTATGGATCTCATGCTCGATTTCCATTATTCCGACACGTGGGCCGACCCGGCGAAGCAGTGGACGCCCATCGACTGGCAGAGTCTAAACGATGAACAGCTTTATCAGAAGATCTACGATTATACCAAGGAGACGCTCGAGGCTCTGAAAGCCGACGGCATCGTTCCGGCGTTCATCCAGCCGGGCAATGAGATCAGCTATGGTATGCTGTGGGGTCCGGAGGGAACTTCGAGTCCGAAGAAGGCGCTGATGGGCAGTGATGCCAACTGGGCAAGGTTCGGCAAGCTCCTGAACAATGCCACCAAGGCCTGCCGGGAGGTATGTCCGAAGGCGAAGATCGTGATCCATACCGAGCGCGTGGAGCAGACTGGCGTGCAGAAAAATTTCTACGACCAGATGAAGAAACTCGGCATCGACTACGACATCATCGGCCTTAGCTATTACCCCTATTGGCACGGAGATATTTCTGTACTCGCCAATGCTCTGACAAGTCTTGAGCAGAATTATCCGGAAAAGAAAATCATGATCGTCGAGACGGGCTATAGCTATAAGTGGGCGCTTGGCGACAAGGATTTCTCCTCCAAATGGCCGCTCTCCTACGAAGGGCAGGCGAAGTATGCCAAAGACCTCGTCACCCTCCTCGAGCAGCATCCTGCGGTTAACGGCCTATTCTGGTGGTGGATGGAATATAACGCTTACGGCACAAGCCTTCAGGGATGGTATAACGCTCCCCTCTTCGATTCCACCAACGGCCGCGCGACTCCGGCGCTCAAAGAGATCTGTTCGTTTGCCGAATCGAGCGGCGTGGAGGATATCACAACCCCGGAAGCCGAGGAGCAGAACCGCGTTTGGTACGACCTCTCGGGTCGCCGCGTCGACAATCCCGTAAATCCGGGTATTTACGTGAGTCGCGGACGCAAAATAATCGTGCGCTGACGCCTCCTGTCTTATGAACAAAACGGCCTGCTCCTTTGCGGATGCAGGCCGTTTTTCATTTGTAAAGTTATGGTTGTATAGACTCTGTTATTTCACGGGGAGGATGGAGATTGCGAAGCCACCTCCGGCTGCCTCATGAATCTTCATCTTTGTCTTCGGGGTCACTGTCTTTGTCTCGATCACATATGCCTGAGGATTGTTGCGATAGTGAGCATCCTTGGCGTCGCGATAGACAACGGCCTTGTATTTGCCGGCGGGGAGGAAGGAGAAGTCAACCTCGGCCGTGCGGGGATCAGCGCCGTTGGTGCCCCCCACAAACCATTTCTCTTCCCCTTTGGCTTTGCGGGCTACCGTGAGATATTCCATCGGCTCGGCCTCGAGGTAATAGCTGTGGTCCCAGTCGAGAGCCACGTCCTTGATGAACTGGAACGCGTCCATGAACTTCTCGTAGGTCTCGGGGAAATCGGCCGCCATCTGCAGGGGGCTCGACATCGTGACATAAAGCGAGAGCTGGTTGGCGAGCGTGGTGTTCACCCATGATGTGTTCTTGGGATTATACTTACGCATGTCGTTTTCGAACAGACCGGGAGTATAATCCATCGGGCCGCCTACAAGACGCGTGAAGGGAAGAATGGTGGTATGGCTCGGTTTGCTTCCGCCGAATGCCTGATACTCCGAACCGCGGGCGGATTCATTGCCGATGAGGTTGGGCCATGTGCGGCAGAGTCCGGTGGGACGCACAGCCTCATGGGCATTAACCATGATCTTATAGTCGGCCGCTTTCTTCACGGCGTAGAGGTAATGGTTCACAAGCCACTGGCTGAAGTGGTTGCTGCCTGCGGGTATGATATTACCCACATAACCGCTCTTCACTGCGTCGTAGCCGTTATCTTTCATAAACTTGTAGGCCTCGTCCATGCGGCGCTCGTAGTTGCGCACGGAGCTGGAGGTTTCATGATGCATTATCATCTTCACGCCTTTCTCCTTGGCGTAATCGCGAATTGCGGGCAGGTCGAAATCGGGATAGGGAGTTACGAAATCGAACACTTCATCCTTCATCTTGCCCGACCAGTCTTCCCAGCCGGTGTTCCATCCCTCCACGAGCACTCCGTCGAAACCATGCTCGGCTGCGAAGTCGATGTATTTCTTCACATTCTCAGTGGTTGCACCATGCTTTCCGTGAGGTTTGGTCTTGGTATAGTCAACACGGTCGAGATGGATATTTGGCAGATCGTTGGTATAGCTCCATTTGCTCTTGCGGTTGATCATCTCCCACCATACGCCAACGTATTTCATCGGCTTGATCCAGCTTGTATCCTCGATCTTACAGGGCTCGTTGAGGTTGAGGGTGATGCGCGAGGCAAGGATGTCGCGGGCATCGTCGCTCACGATAATCGTGCGCCAGGGGGTGACGCAATCGGTCTGCATGTAGGCTTTGTCGCCGACGGCATCGGGCGTGAGCATGGCCTTGAAGGTATTGGTGGCGGTGTCGAGCTCGAGATGCATGCAGGGATAGTCAACAAGCGCGGCCTCATGCAGGTTGATGTAGAGACCGTCGTCGCTTTTGAGCATAAGGGCGGTCTGCACGCCGTTGTCGGCCGGGATCGTGGTCCAGTCGTAAGAAGGACCTCTCACCTCTCTCACTTTCGAGGGAATCTCCGACATGCGGCTGCGGGTATAGTCGAACTCCTGAGTGTCGTAGTCCGCGGGAATCCAGTAAGCCTCATGATCGGAAGGCATAGCGAATTCCGTAAGCTCGTCGGTGATCACGAAATAGCTGAGTTTCTTCTGCATGGGGAACTCATAGCGGAAGCCGAGACCGTCGTCGAAAAGTCGGAAGCGGAGCGACATCAGGCGCTTGGTCTCTTTCTGACGAAGGTTCACAACCATCTCGTTGTAATGGTTGCGGATCTCCTTTTCCTCGCCCCAGACGGGTGTCCAGGTGTCATCGTTGGAAGCGGTGTCGACCGATACGATTTCGAAACCGTCGCTGAGCGCGCGGCCATCCTTCACCTGTTTTGTTTTCTTGATTTCGAAACCGAGGCGACTTGGTTTCACAACGCTTTTACCCTTGAAGTCAAGCTCGTAACGGGGAGTGCCGTCGGCTGATAGGGAAAAACGCATCGACATGTCGCCGTCGGGCGATGTCAGAGTGTGTGTCTGCCCGAAAGCGGGAAGGGCAGCGGCTGCCGACACAAGGAGAGCGGCAAAGCCTTTAAGTTTAATTGTCATTATTATTAGGTTAGGTTAGATTATCGGAAGCATTATGACGTATGCCGTGTTTCGTAAGGAAAGAATTCATTTTCTCTGCAAAGATATAATTAAAACTGTTGTTTTACAACGAAATCAAGAATCTTTTTGATTTTATATTGCTTATTAACAACTCGCGGCCCGGCGTGCAGGTCGATATACTTAAAAAGGCTTTGTCGCGTTCAAAAAATAGATTATGGAAAAACCGACAAAGAATGCTGTCGTTGCAGCGCATAAGGCGGTTGCAGCCGCCCGGGCCGAAAACCGGCCGATAAGAATACTTTTCGTGTGTTTAGGGAATATCTGCCGCAGTCCGGCGGCCGAAGGGATTATGCGCGATCTTTGCTCACGCATGCCAAAGGATCTACAACCTGAACTCGACTCCGCAGGATTCTACGGAGGTCATGCCGGCGACTTGCCCGACCGCCGCATGCGTCACGCCGCTTTCGGGCGAGGCTTGCGTCTCGAGCACCGCAGCCGGGTGATACGCGAAGAGGATTTCCGGCATTTCGATCTTATCTTGGGCATGGACGACCGCAACATCAGCGATCTTCGCGACGCCGCGCCTTCGCCGGAGACTATGGAGAAAATAGCCCGGATGAGCGATTTCGCGGAGCATTATCCGGAGGCGTATTCCATCCCGGACCCATATTGGGAGGGAGCCGCCGGCTTCGAAATCGTGCTCAACCTCCTCGAGGATGCCTGCTCTTGCCTGAAACGCATCGTGCTGCCCGAAAAATAACTCTTCCACATCATTCCTCGGAGCAATATTAAGAAATCGTTTTAGACTCTATGTCTTAGGCGATAAAACTATTTCCCCTGCGAGGCGAGTTTGGTGGCAACCAATTCGAGGTTACGCGAGAGGCGTCCGGTCTCCTTTATAAAATGATATAGCTCTATTGCCGGAGCCATATCCACACGTTTACCGGCCTCCTCGGGTCCCGTCCAGTTGCCGATATCGCTGGAGATGCTCTCCACTGCCTCTTCCACACTTTTTGCCGAAATCCTCTTTTTCTCTCTTTCGGGCCAGTCTTTCAGAAGATCGGAGGAAATAAACATCTGGCAGGCGGCCACGAATGCGAAACAGTCTTCGAGCATCTCGGGCCATATCGTGAGGTCGATTCGCGATTGCAGAGAATCGAGATAGAGACTCGTATTTGAGGCGCAAACGAGCAAGCCTTCCACCGCCGGACGCGAGGAATGATCCGAAGGGATGCCGGAGGGCCGGTAAAGATCCCGCATATCGCTGAAGTTAAACTCCGGATTATAGTCAAGCCGCCCATCACGTTGAGCGAGCGGAGTGGTTACGGCGCGGCAATAGGCAAGATACAGGTTCAGTTTGTGGAGAAGCACCGGTATATTCTTCGAGAGCTTTGAGAATTCAGAACTTTCATGGAGCGCTTTCTCTCTTTCGCGTTCACTCTCCAGATCGATTTCCGATTTCATCGACCCCACAGAGTTGAGGAAGAAGCCCAGGAAAAGCAGGCCGCACATCACTTCGATTGCCGTAACCGCCTGCGCCCAGCCGTGAGCGGGCGTATAATCTCCGAAGCCGAGGGTAGTGATAGTAACGATGCTATAATAGAGCCAGGAACCATAATCCACGCCTGCTCCCTCAGGGATGCGAAACTGCGAATCCGGCATCCAGTAATAGAGGAGACCGAAAAGGGGCATCAGACTGAAGTATAGACAGATCCACACTATAGGGCGAACGTTGGAGACAACATGCCAGAAGTGTTTCAGTTTTTTCGAAATTGTATCGGTAGTGCTGTTCATAGCAGAATGTTTATATTTGTCGCATTGACTCTTATAAAACATTCCTGATGCCCTGTTGGTTGATTGAACCTCGTTTCTTAAAATTCCACGCTTATTACATTCACGGGAGTAGAAAATGCCACATCTTCCGCTACCTTTTCACCGTCACCCTGAAACACCTGCTCCACAAAAATATCGAGTCTCCGGCGACTGTTCCATAAATTGCCGTCGATCGATGGCTCCCAGGAATCCACCTGGGTATCGGTGAGGTCGGACATACTCCATTCCTTTACGCCGAGCTCCGGAGTATAGGCCATACTGACCTTCGATCCTCTCTCCTCATCGCGAAAAATATAGAAAGCGACCCTTCCGTCGGACACTATCTTAGGACGCGCTATCGGAATCTTCTTCGTGCCTCCGCCCGAGAGTGAGAAAGGTGTGCGCCGGTTTCCGACGGAGGTCATGCGCCATTCTTTGCCATCGTGCCAGACAAGGCGGTATTGGGGCACGCTATCGCCCTGTTCTCTCCAATAAGTGGCCACATAAGGATGCCCCTCGCTGTCGGCCGTCATGCCGGTCTGGTTGATAAGTTCAGAATTCTGCGGCACGCGCCATGCTATTTCCGCCGTAGACTCGCGTATCGGCAGTTCATATGCCGTGCCGTCGCTGCGTTTCCATGTGCGGGCACCATCATCGGAATACGCATAACAGATGTCGTGGTTGGTTTCAACGAGCCATGTCTCGCGCCATACCCATGAAAGATGGATGGTGCCCGATGGGTCAGCAAACATCTGCCAATAGGCGTTGCGCTCCCCTTCCCCGTCAATCACCACATCATGGACCCGGTTCCATTTGCCGGTCTTAAGATCATAGCGGTTTATGACGAGATTGCCGCGTCCGGATGCTCCCGAACGATAGGCAAACAGCATGTCGCCTCCGGGAAGAGTATAGAATTCCGGATAGGTCACATCGTTCTCGCCGCGCCCTGTCATGCTTTCGAGAGGCCCGAGCTCAAGACTTCCCGGAGCCACGGCGCGGCAATAGCGGAGCGTGTCGCCATGATGGTCGAACGAGGCATGCAGCCGCCCTTCTCCGTCAAGGCCGATGCTGATCACGTTGTGGGCGTCTTTCACATTACCTTTGTATTGCGTGCGGTGCAAGTCCCATTTGTCGGAATCAAGATGGCGTTTCCCGATTGTGACATATCCTTCGGGATCATAATATGAAATATACTGCACACTATCGTTGCTCGTCAGCGGACTGACGCGGAAGCTGGCGGCATTCACCGATGTGCGGCAATACCCCTCCCCCACGGGAATTGTGGAGATGCGTAACCGCGGAGACTCCGATGCTCCGACGGTTGTGAATGTCGACAATGCAAATACTATGGAAAAGAGAATCGTATGTTTCATGATTTGCGATTTGAAAGTTGGTAAGCTATCCTTGGCGTGCCGTCCTGACAGAAGATGATTCCGCATTTCGCGAAACCCAAAGCCTCGACGCCGCGCTGCATCGTGAGGTTGTCGGCATGGGTATCGAGTCTGATATTGTCGATTTTCCCTAAACAGAAGGAAACGCAAGCCCTGAGCACGCCGCGTTGCCGTCCGTTGGACCCGAGACAGTGGATTGTGCCATATGGTCGCCGGTCAAGCCATTCTCCATCGCGGATATCGGCATAAGTAGGGTCGTCGCCGATGATAAAGGCGAACGCCATAACCGGGCGTCCTCCCTCGTCTTCACCGACATAACCCGCGCCTGAGGCTATATCGCTTTCAACAAGCTCACGCGACGGATAGCCGTTGACCCACTGGCTGGCGTTTCCATTGGCCCTCATATATTGCCGTGCCGTTTCGTAGCACTCCATGATGGCATCGATATCCTTCCTATTGCTTCTTCGAATCCTGATCATTCACACACTATTTTTCACTTATCTATAATCTGTCCCTTGAGCATGATTATTTTAATAGTTTTTTACCATCTCCTTCATTCTCGAGAATACTCATCTGATGGATTGCAATTTGATTGAGTTTTATCAATCTTTCCTGTTGCGACATTCCATTCTCTATAAAAACTGCATTCAGATTCTCCATGTTGGAAAGGCAAATAAGTTCGTTAATGGAAGCATAATCACGAATATTCCCCTTCAGTTCAGGGTTAACTTCACGCCATTGTTTGGAGGTCATTCCGAACATAGCTACATTCAACACATCTGCCTCATTGGCATAAATAATATTCGCCTGAGCTTTTGTAACTTCCGGGGGAATTAGATTATGCTTGATCGCATCGGTATGAATACGATAATTAATTTTGGCAAGTTCCCTCTTGGCAGACCAACCGAGTTGTTTTTGTTCTTCCGATTTAAGTCTTTGATATTCTTTTACAAGAAGCAATTGGAATTTGGGAGCTATCCACATCCCGAAGTGATAGGCGATATCCCGGTGAGCAAATGTTCCTCCATATCGTCCTGGCTTTGATCGAATTCCGATAGCATTAGTGCTTTCTATCCATGTTTTGACAGAAAGCACAAAATTATTGCTACCTGCCGCATTTTTAATTGTACCGAATTCGGTACAATTAAAATCTGGATTATACAACATTTCCCATTCGCCGAGATACTCTAAAGTACTTTTAAGACTTAACCAACGAAAGATTATATGCTCCTGCATTTGGCTGCGAGCCATGTCTGTAAGACTGATATAATCCTCATCATTATATTGAACGATACTGATTTCAGTATCGAGAACCGTTATTTTCGCCATAAAGCCATCTTATGTATTGAAACGAAAGAACAGAGTATAAAGATAATTATTTTTAAGCAGAACTCAAAAATTAAATAATAAGAACTTTGAAATTCTCAAGAAGAATAGCGTCGGATAACTAATTATATCACTAATCCCGCCACCTCTCGAACAATTAGTTCTCCGGCGGCATTCTAAAATGTTTCAGAGATGCTCCGCTGGCTGCACAAATATCTATAAAAATTGCCCGATTCATAGATTATTCTTATTTTTGCCAAGCCAACAATGTCGCGGAGCGACTACGCGGCCTCTTAACCGTGCAACCGATCAATAGAGTCGCGGAGCGACCACACGGCCTCTTAACCGCGTACTGCTTAGGACGATAGGACGAAGCTGTGCGCGGATAGATAATCATTCCCCTCTCCTTAGTCGCGGAGCGACTGCACTTAAAAAGCGGAATCAAAATACATGGATAAAGGTAAAGAAAATGTGAAGCGGTGCTTCTGGGCGAATCCGACGAATCCGCTATATATCAAATATCATGATGAAGAATGGGGGCGCCCGCTGCATGATGACGCGCGTTTGCTCGAACTGCTCATTCTCGAATCTTTTCAGGCGGGACTCTCGTGGGAGTGCGTTCTCAACAAGAGAGAGGCTTTCCGCAAGGCTTTCGACGGCTTCGACCGCGACCGGATTCTTGCTTACGATGATGCCAAGATCGAGGAACTCATGTCCAACCCGGGAATAATACGCAACCGGGCGAAGATCAAGGCCGCTATTGCCAATACGGCCGTATTCAAAACCATACAGGAAGAATTAGGCTCTTTCGACGCCTACCTGTCGCGCTTCTGTCCCGAAGAACCAATCCTCGACCATACCTCCACCACTTCACCGATTTCCGATGCTATTTCCAAGGACCTCCGCAAACGGGGTATGCGGTTCGTAGGCTCCACCATCATCCACGCTTTCCTCCAATCAATAGGCATTTTCAATTCGCACATGCCCGATTGCTTTATGCATCATGACAACTCAGATTGTAAAGCTTGAAAATACTCTGCAGGATAAGATATCACTGACAGAGATTAGGACAATCACGGAAGAAATATCCGGGAACAGGGAATTTTTATCAAAGTTGTGGCGATCTGTCAGCTCCGACGACAGACGCACCGGTGTAAATGCCTTATGGGTTATGTCGCATCTTCCCGATGCCGATTCCGAATGGCTCGTTTCATTGCGCGATGAAATGATTGATATGTTGCTTAAAGAAAGCGATGTGGCTAAGAAGCGTATGCTACTGCAAATTTTGCGTGACCAAGACTATGAGGCAGACAATATAAGAAGCGATTTTCTCGATTATTGTTTGTCGAAAATCAATTCCGAATGCGAACCATACGCCGTAAGGTGTTTCAGCCTGTACGCGGCCTTTAAAATGTGCAAGAACTTTCCTGAGCTGATCGCCGAACTTGAGTTGCATCTTGAATTGCTACGGATGCAGCACCTTTCTCCCGGACTTCAAAGCGCATTGCGACAGACGGAAAAACAAATTAGAAAAGTCAAATCACGTTGATTCATTTTCAATGCGATATTCCCAAGGCTCTTCAACCATGTGATGTCCGCACGCGTTGTAGTGATGAGGAGAATCTAAGAATGATAGAAATCAAGACAAAACGCGCCTACGAAGCGCCCGAAGCATCCGATGGCTACAGGGTTTTAGTCGACAGACTGTGGCCCCGCGGCTTGACACATGCGCGTCTTGCTTGCCCCCTATGGGCCAAGGAGATCGCTCCTTCCAACGAACTTCGCGAATGGTTTCACGCAGATCCGGCCAACCGATGGTCGGCATTTGAATCGCGTTATAAAACCGAACTGAATGAAAACCCGGCGTTCAGCGAGTTCCTGAAAACTGTTGGCTCACACCCCGTTGTAACTTTAGTCTTTGCTTCACGCGATACAATCCACAACGAGGCAACCGTGTTGCAATCTTTATGCAACACAATTCTGAATAAGCGATAACCGTTTTTTGCCGGACGGTAATTTTTTGCTACTTTTGTCGTATGGATAATGCGACAAACAGACAGATATGGGCGGAAGATATTCAGCCGATTGAGGATCTCAGCTTCGCGCCGGTGGAACGAAGCTACTTGAAGGTGGTGGCGATACGGATAATATGCGTATATATCATTTTGATGGGTGCCATTCTGCTGATACCTGCATTCTGGGATACGTGGCTTCCGGCACTGATAGCCGACGCCGTGTTGGCTGTTGCCTTCGCCGTGAATCTGGCGTTTACTCGCAAAATCTATGATTTCAAAGGTTTCGCACTTCGAGAGCGGGATATATCTTACCGCTCGGGAATATTCTTCACGTCCATAACCACCGTACCCTTCTGCAAGATCCAGCAGGTGAGCATACGCATGAATCCGGTGAGCCGCATCTTCAAGCTCTATTATGTCGATGTAATCAACGGATCGCAGTCGGCCATGAACCAGCTGACAGTCCCCGGACTCACCCTCGAGAAGGCCGAACAGCTTAAATCATTGCTCATCAACAAAGCCGACACCGACAATGACTGACTTCTCCACTCCACGGCGGATGAGCCCCGGCGCGTTCCTGATAATGTTTCTGAAATCCTTCAGAGAGATTATCGGCGTTACATTTGTAGCGATAGTCTATCTCTTCTACGAAAGCAGCGATTCCGATGGCAGCCCGTTCCGGAAAGTCGCATTCGCGGCAGGCATTATACTCGTGTATTCCCTTGCGGTTGCGTTCGCAAGATATTATTTCCGCAAATTCCATATCGAAGGCGACAAACTGATTTATACCCATGGCGTAGCAAAGAGGGAGACCGTCAGCATACCACTTTCCCGTGTCCACAGTCTGCGCACAAAAAGCGGCCTCGTTTACAGGCTTTTAGACATGCACGGAGTGGCTTTCGACACTCTTGCGAGCGATGACCGTGAGGTGGAGCTGATACTTGATGAAGCCGACTGGCAGAAGCTCTTGGAAAGTGTCGACCGCGGGGAGACCGCCGGTCTAATGTCGAACGGAGCAGAAGCCATAACCGCGCCGCCTCCACCGGTGAGAGATGAAACGAAACGCGTCAGCAATCTCAAAATACTGAAAGGCGCACTCTGTCAGAACCATCTCAAGGGTTTCGCCGTGCTTGCCACCATAGCCTTCGCGCTGTTCGGCAAAATCGGCCAACTTGATGAAGACGCCACCACCCGCGTCATAGATTATATCGATGCCCATGCCGGCGGACTGATGCCGACAGCCTGGCAGTTCATCGGCATACTGTTGGCGATATATCTGATAGTGATGGCGCTCTGGACCGGCAAAATCGCCCTGCGCTACGGCGACATGTCGCTTGCTCTGGCCCATAATCGGCTCACGATCGAATCAGGTCTCATCTCGAAATTCACCTGCCGCCTCACCCGCGATAAAACCACCGTACTGACAATCAAGCAGAACCCGCTCGAAAAGATCGCCGATTGCCAGACCATTTCCCTGCATCAGGCCGTGAATGCCACCGACAAAGATGAAGAAAGCGATATACGCATTTATGGAACCGATCTCGGCTCTGAAATGCTCGCATGGTGGCTCGGCGACAATCGCGAAAAGAGCGACACTCCCCTACTCGCGGCCGCATCCGGCATCGGACTGATGTGGCGTCGGTTCATCCCGCAACTGCTGCTTGCCGTTGCAGCCGTCATCGTCATCATACACTTCACGGACATTATAGTGCCCACACTGATAGCCGGCGGCATCTACATCGCCATAGCCGCCGTGCGCGCCGTGATGGCATGGAAACATAGCAGTATCGAATTGAGCGACACACACATCCGGATAAACCGCGGCAACATAGCCACGATTCGTGAATACATCCGCTACCGCGACATCCAATCCGCCGGCATCGCGAGCACACCCCTCACCCGCTACACCCGCCGCGTCACTCTCCGAATCTCCACCAACGCCGGCACCGTCGCCATCCCCTCCCTCCGCCATCCCGCCGCCCTCGCCATCCTCAACCGCCTCCTCACCCCACAGCTAATTGACTCTATTACACAATAGAGATATTGCACAATGGCAGGATCAGATACACTCAATTGGGTTGTGGACGATGACTTACCTTGCTTTGGGGAAGGCGGCGATTTCGGTCATCAATGCGCGGATGGGCGTGCGGATATCGGCGGGGACCGACGGTTCCCCGTCAAGGTAGATGTTCGCATGGGGATAGGCAAGAAGCCGCTCCAGCATTTCGAGTTTGGCCGCTACCGCGGCTTCGCGGATGATAGCGGCGTCTTCTTCCGGGTTCCCTTTCAGTCGATGCATCCGCATGGCTTTGCCGAAGCTTCCGCCTGGCGTAATTGTAGTGACATTACGGCTTACAAATACGCGCTTCCCGATAAGGGAATGTACCTGGCAGGTTTGCGTTATCGGCCGGTTGTTTATTGTTGACCGCATCTGTTGCAGGGAATCAGCAGCAGTTCTTTTGCAGGTAAAAGCGGACATGTGTTCCGTAATTTCCTCCGCTGAATCCCCTATGGTGTAAATTACTTTTTCCTGAGAGAATTCACTGTCGTTCAGCTTTTGAACATCCAGAAATTTCAGTATCACCATCTGGGTGAGTGAATACATTCCCCGCCACCGCATCTTGCCGATGCCTTCGAGCAATTTTCCGTTCTCAATCAAATATGGATTAAATCGCAACAATTTGTCATTTAAGAACACCCGCAACCGCTCGATATAACTTTCCACATCACGGATCTTCCTTAAATAACTCATATCAGCAGTCTTAGACTCTGTTCCTTAAAATTTCGGGGTCGTAGGGGCGGCGATTTTTGCGCAGATTTTGCGAGTCTTGGAGGGAGCGATGCGAGCATCGAGACCGAAGAGATCTCGCGAAAGATGCCAAAAAGCGGCGGCCTTACGGTAATTTTTATTCCTCGAATAAGGAAATATGTCAGTTGTTCTTATTTTCCATCAAAGTTAGTAAATTTTGTGAAGAATCTTGAATTTCAAATATCCGTTTTTTTCTATATTTTAATATTTTCAGCAATGTCAATATATAAAAATTACCTTTTGTCTCGCATCCTTGGGCGTCTTTTGCCCCTTGCTTTCAGTCACATACCTCGGTATGCTCCTTTCAGCAAGTGTCAATTGAAAATCGGCGAATACTAATAAAATCAACTCAATATGAGCCAAAAACCGCTCCAAGCCTGCGACCCCTACGACCTCGAAATTTTAAGGAACAGAGTCTTACTATTCCCTTGCAAATATAGCGTTTTTTAGTGGAATCCCTCAAAAAAAGAATTTAACTTTGCAGTGTGAAAATTGAGGGAACGCTATGACGGAAAAGGAGAAAATGCTTGCGGGGATGATATATGATGCCAAAAATGATGCGGCGCTGATTGAGGAGCGTCTGGTTTGCAAAGAGTTATGTCGCGATTATAATGATCTGCGCCCTCGCGAGACTGCGGCCCGCGAGGCTTTGTTGCGCAGGATTCTCGGCGCGGCCGGTGAGGGTCTGCTCATCGAACAGCCTTTCTATTGCGATTATGGATATAATATCCGTGTCGGAAATAATTTCTATGCCAATTTCAATCTCGTGATTCTTGACGAGGCGCCGGTGACGTTCGGCGACAATGTGTTTATCGCTCCCAACTGCGGTTTCTATACTGCGGGACATCCCATCGATGCCGCAGAGCGTAACAAGGGGCTGGAATATGCCCTTCCGATCACTGTCGGAGACAATGTCTGGATCGGCGCAGGCGTCTCTGTTTTACCGGGCGTCTCGATCGGCGACAATTGCGTGATCGGAGCCGGAAGCGTGGTGGTTAAAGATATCCCCTTGAATTCCGTGGCTGTCGGCAACCCATGCAAAGTGGTAAAAACAATCTCGGAGGATCTTGAAGTTTCATAAAAGATATTATACGGAAATATGAAACTGAGTAAACAGGCGCTGATAGGATATCCGGCCGGCATCATCACGGGAGTAACCTATGGACTCAACCCGCTGTTCGCCATGCCGTTGCTCATGGCAGGTGCGGCCGTGCAGTCGGTATTGTTTTTCCGTTACGGAATAGCAGTGCTCTTGCTTGGCATCTATCTGCTCATGCGCCGGCAATCCTTCAGGGTAAACGTCAGTCAGGCCGGGGTTCTCCTTTTGTTAGGCTTATTATACACATCAAGCAGCCTTTTGCTGTTCGAAGCATATCAATATATCGCCTCGGGGCTTGCCACGACACTGGTGTTCCTTTATCCGGCACTGGTTGCCGTGATTATGGTATTCTTGGGCAAGATTCCGTCGTGGCCCGTATGGCTCTCGATCGGCGCTACATTCGCGGGAGTCGTGATTATGACCGCCGGCGACAACGGCGCCCTGAATCCCGCGGGGATTTGGCTCTCGATCGGTTCCGCGCTCGCATACGCGCTTTTTATTGTGATAATAAACAGGAGCCGGGTGATTGCCGGCATCCCTGACACGTTGCTTACGTTTTACGTTCTTGTGGTAGGTGCCTTAGTCTTCTTTGGCATAGCCGCATGCTCCGGCATTCCGCTCACTGCGCATTTAGAGAGTGTATCGGCATTGCTGAATCTGACAGGTCTGGCACTACTGCCCACTATCGTTTCTACGGCCACGCTTGCAGTGGCCACGCGCAATATAGGAGCCACAAAAGCTTCCGTTTTAGGAGTATTTGAACCCATCACGGCGATTCTTGTGGGAACAATAGCGTTTGGCGAGGCTCTGACTCCGGGCATAATCGCGGGAATCATCATTTCGGTGATAGCCGTGACTTTCATGATTTACGCCACCAAACGCTGATATTTCCTTTTATTATTTTACTCGCGTTTTGCGCTGCCATAGGAAAATGAGCGCTATCACGGTCAGGGTCAGTGCTTCGGATACCGGAATGGCGAGCCATAGTCCGGGGATGCCTGCTATCTTTGGCAGAATGAAGAAACCGGGTATGAGGAACACGACGCCGCGCAGGAGCATGTAGCAGATAGAGCGCGTGGCTTGCTCGCAACTCTGATAATAGCCGATGAACGTGATATTCAGAGCAAAAAAGAGCGCGCACAGGCCAAGTAAAGGAAGCCCCTGTCGGGCGAGCGCATAGGCATGTTCGCCTGAATCGAGGAAGATTCCCGCCAACAGCGGGGAGCCGATCCACATTCCAGCCGATATCGCCAGTCCGCATACAGAGGCGGTGAGCACCGCTATCCGGAGTGCCTGCCGCACGCGGTCCATCTGCCCTGCCCCGTAATTATAGCTTATAATCGGCTGCGACGACTGCGCCACGGCATTGCTGATCGAGAATATAAGCGGGAACAGGTAGCAGCCAACGCTATAGGCGGCAACACCGGCCTCTCCAAGATATTCCAGAAATGTATAGTTGCCGGTAACCATCGTCACGCCGAGTGCCAGTTCGGCGATGAACGTGGCCAGTCCGATCTTGGACATATACCCCACATTGCGCAATGAGAGCCTCAATGATTTCACCGACATCCTGAGGCGATAGAATTTCAGTTTCTCGGAGAAGAAAATGAAATTATTACTGTCCGCTAAACTTTTGAGGTCAACTGAAAATTAGGGCTGATTC